>WNGJ01002698.1_pt1 | contig 24882 bp, 22 predicted proteins | sample 5400611 | NCBI WGS metagenome assembly WNGJ01 (sample SAMN13153375, study PRJNA577476) | soil metagenome | isolation source: 40 cm soil or saprolite under Garry oak tree replicate 1 | place: USA:California | collected 2016-06-15
GAACGCGTATCTGGCAGAGGCTGACAGTTACGCAAGGCGCTGCTGCCTCCCTTGCACGAGAGCGACGAACCCGCCGATTTTATTTGCGGCAGAAAACAAGGCCCATTCAGCCTTTCCGCAATTTCTGTAGTTGCGCGATAAACGCGGCGGGACCGTCGGGAAAGTAACCGTCATACCGCCAAAGCTTTTGTCCGTCGGCGCTGAGCACTACAATAGTTGGAAACCCCACAATGTCGTACTGCTGCGCAAGTTCGCGGTTCTGCTTTCTTAGTTCGGAGGTCTGCGGTTTGCCACGCGGGAAATCCAGTTCTACGACGACTAGATTCTCCCGCGCGTAGTCTTTAAACTCCGGCTGCAACAGAACCTCTCTGTCAAACTTTTTGCACCAGCCGCACCAATCCGAGCCGGTAAAATCGAGCAACAGAAATTTGTTACCAGCCTTAGCTTCTTGCTGAGCTTTCTTGTAATCAGTGAGCCAGTCAGACTCCGCGCCGGCGAACGGCCCGGAGATAAAAATAAAGGCCGCAACCGCGAAAAGAAAAAAACGATGGGTTTTCACGTCACCATCTTCGGTGGAAATACTGCCTCGCGCAAGAGTCCCGAAAGGATTCGGGACCAGCGCAGCAATTATTTTTAACTCCGCAAATAGCCCGGCGAACGAACGCCGGGCTATCGACGGGTTTGGGATCTACCGCAGATGCTTCGAGACGAGCTTGGTCATCTCGAACATACTCACCTGGCTCTTACCATTGAATACAGGCCTGAGTGAGTCGTCGGCGTTGATCATGGTTCGTTTCTTTTTATCCTGGCAACCGTGCTTCTTGATGTAGTTCCAGAGCTTTTTGGTAAGCTCCGAGCGCGGTAGCGGCTGCGACCCGACAATGGCAGCAAGCTTATCGTCAGGCTGGACCGGTCTCATGAAGGCGGGATTCGGTTTGCGCTTGGAAGTTTTCTTTTTGGTTTTCGGCATGGAGGCTGATTAACGTTTCGCTTGAGAGAGAGCAACACTAATTTTAAGCAAACGAAAAAATTTATTCAGGAGCCATCCGCCGTACCGCCAGAGCTGTCATATCATCGGACAAGGAGTCTTCTGCGAGATTTGGCGTTGCTCGCTCTAAAATTCTCTTGAGTAACACTTCGGCAGTCCGAGCGGAATGATCCAGCATCTTCTCCAACTGCCGCGGCGTCAGCCGACGCTCTTCATTTTTTGACGAGCCAAACAAGCCGTCTGTATAGAGAAGGAAGGCGTCTCCTGGTTTGAAGTCGAGCGGCGTTTCCACAAATTCGGAGCGTTCGATCAGACCCAGCGGGGGTGCGACTGATGGGATCGATTCCGTTGCACCGTTATGGCGAACGATGAGAAGCGGGGGATGACCCGCTCCTACAGCGAGCGCGCTTCCGTTTGTATGATTGAGCGCAACACACATGGCGGTCATGAAAGAGCGCCCGCCAAAAATGCTGCGAAAGTCGTTGTTGACTGCCTCCATCACGCTGGCTGGCGAGTTGTGTTCCACTTTGCCATGATGAAAGAGAAGCTTTGCCAGCGTTGTAAGCAGTGCAGCAGCAGCCCCGTGACCGGAGCCATCAGCAATCCAGAACAAGGTCCGGCCATCCTTCATTCGCAGCCAGCCGTAGATATCCCCGCCCACCTGGATCACGGGGCGATAACAGGCTGCAACATCCCATCCGGGCAGCACCAGGGGCTTTTGAGGAATTAGCGATTGCTGCGTTAAACGCGCTGCTGCCAGGTCGCGCTCGAGGTCGCGGCGCCATCGTTCGAGTTCGTCATTTTGCGTCTCCAGTTGCCGCCTCATCGAACTGAGTCGAAGCTGCGTCTCGATTCTCGCACGCAACACTGCGGCATTGACTGGTTTTGTCACAAAATCATCTGCGCCGGCGTGTAAACAAGAGACTTCGCTTTCCTCGCTTCCGTGCGCGGTCAACATAATTGTCGGCACCTGTGCAACTGCCTGGTGTTGATCCGAGCGAAGCTCTTTTAACACCTCCGCCCCAGTTGCCCCCGGCATATCGAAGTCGAGCAACAGAAGCGAAGGCGGCTCCGCGTGAATCATCTCCAATGCTTCGGCGCCATTCCCGCACACCTGGCAGTTGTAGCCGGCAGACGTTAGTACCTGCGCGAGGATTTTGCGGCTCAAGGCGTCATCATCTACTATCAAGATTTCTGCGTGGGAGTTGTTGGACGTGGACATCTCTATCTTGGATTCGGATGGAAGGCGGACCGTCATTGTATCCACACCAATTTTTGCGAAAGCTTCGCTGAGTGTGAACAAAAGAGATTTAATGATTGGCAACGAGTCAGACTGTGGATACGATTGTGATAGTATTTTCCATTTATGAAATTCTCATTGTCGCTTGCTCTATTCACGGCCTTCCTCGTCGCCTCATGCAGTGAAGAGCCGCAGCCGCCGCCCTCCCGACATCGGGCCGCGGGCTACGCCCCTACCCAGCCCGAACAGTACCCGCCGCCGCAACAGCCATTCAATCCGAATGGCCCTGTTCAACCTACAGGTACACCGCCCGTGCAGACCGCAGCAGCGCCACCACCTCCTCCACCAGCTGCGCCGACGAAGGTCGCAAAGGGGGATTATCCATACGGAATCCCCGTTCCTGGCAAACCTCACCTGGTAGAGAGTCCTTATTCACCCGGAAAATATATCGATGTGGAAGGGTTCCCTCCGGGAACGGAAGTAAAGGATCCGTACACGGACAAAATCTTTCTTGTTCCGTAACGGGTTGCCTCGAGGGTGTTCGAGGCTGATGCTGCCTGCTGAATTGGCGCGACGCCTGCCTTTTATTGAGCATCCCGTATTGAGTATCCACGAACGGTTTCTTCTTATCTATGGAGTTACGGGTAAAACGGGCACCTCGAATTGACATCGAGATTACTGTGCCCGGCGATAAAAGCATCTCGCATCGCGCGGTAATTATCGCCGCCTTGTCGAATGGAGTGTGTACTCTGCAAGGGTTTCTCCCCAGCGAAGATTGTATGCACACGGTGAACGCGTTACGCGCGCTCGGGATCAGGATCGAACAACCCGAGCCGGCCACGTTGATCGTGCACGGGAAAAAGCGGGTTCTTACGCCGCCTAAAAGCGAAATCAATTGTGGCAATTCCGGCACGACCATGCGCCTTCTCGCCGGATTGCTTGCGGGGCAGACATTTGAGAGTCGGCTCGTCGCGGATGCCGGTCTGTCAAAACGCCCGATGGACCGCATTATCGCGCCACTTCGTCAGATGGGTGCAAATATTGTCGCCCAAGGTCCCGAAGAGACGCCACCGCTGCGGATCCAGGGCGGTTCCTTGCGTGGCGTTCGTTATCGACCGCCTGTGGCAAGCGCGCAGGTGAAAGGCGCATTGCTGCTGGCCGGCCTCTTTGCCAAGGGCAAAACCACCGTGATCGAGCCAGTACCGACGCGGAATCATATGGAGATGATGTTTGATTATTTTCTGGTTCGAACAGCCGTGGACGGAAATGGCAGCGTCACCGTCTTCGGCGACCAGGTCCCGGAGTCGCGCGACTTTGGCATTCCAGGCGACATCTCTTCCGCGGCCTTTTGGCTGGTTGCCGCCGCGGCGCAGCGGCGAGGTCATCTGCTCATTCGCGATGTTGGTTTGAACCACACACGAACGGCGTTACTCGGTGTTCTGCTTCGGATGGGTGCGCAAGTGCGCGAGGCCATTGAAGACAGCGATCAGGTCGAACCACGCGGAGTTGTCGAAGTCACCGGTTTCCCGCTCAAAGGCACTGTCATTCAGGGTAAAGAAGTACCGCAGCTTATTGATGAACTGCCGATTCTTGCAGTCGCCGGCGCCCTTGCGGAAGGCAAAACGATTATTCGCCACGCCGAAGAATTGCGCGTGAAAGAAAGCGATCGCATCGCCGCAATCGCGCACAATTTGCGTGCCATGGGAGCGCAGGTAGCTGAAATGAACGATGGCCTTGAGATACTTGGTCCGGCTCCCCTGCACGGAGTCCGTGTGCCAAGTTTTGGCGACCATCGTATTGCGATGGCGTTTGCCATAGCGGGTTTGTTCGCTGATGGCGAAACCGTTGTCCAGGAAGCTGAATGTATTCGTGAATCTTATCCTGGATTTGAAACCGTCCTTGAAGAGTTCACAAATCAAAAGCGGATGCAGATCAGCACGCCCGTGATCGGTTCACTTACTCCCGGCCCGGTCGAGGAAGAAGCATGATTCCTGAAGCATTCCACGTCTGCGGTAAATGACTGGCAGCTTGCCCGGCAGCTTTTGGCCACGCTAATTTCCCGGGATGCAGGAACAGTTTTATCGGGTAATTGCCATTGATGGCCCGGCGGCCTCTGGAAAAAGCAGTGTCGCACGAGAGCTCTCCCGCCAGCTGGGGTTTGTTTATGTGAATTCCGGCGCCATTTATCGAGCAATTACCTGGCACATCCTGCAAAAGAGAATCGATCCTGAAGATGGCGAGTGCATCACGGAGGTCCTGAAATCAGCCCCAATTACAGGCGCTCTGCAGGATAATGAGCTGCGCGTTGTGATTGATGGCGTGGACCCGGCAGATCACTTGCGTGATGATTGTGTAAACGAAAAGGTTGCAGGCGTCAGCCAGTTTCCTGAGGTTCGCCAGGTTGTTGCAGAGAAACTGCACAAGGACGCATACAGCCACAATCTGATTGTGGAAGGACGGGATATCGGATCAGTTGTTTTTCCAGACACACCGTACAAATTTTACGTTGATGCCTCGCCTCAGGTGCGCCTCCAGCGTCGCGCGGCACAAGGAGGGCGGGACGAAATCGCGCAGCGCGATCGCGCGGATTCTTCGCGCCCGGTTTCTCCGCTCGTCATCGCGAAAGACGCATGCGTCATCGATACTTCGCTTCTTACAATTGACGAAGTAGTCAGTCAGATCATCGCACGGCTAAAGCAACTGGGGCTGCCGATCGCTCGTGATTCAAACGGTTCGTCGCTTCAATAGTTCAACGCTTCAACGATGAACGTCTATTACTGGCTCGGTTATCATCTTAGCCGCCTGGTCGGCCGCTTGTTTTTCCATTTTCGTATAATTCATCGGGAGCGCATGCTTCAGAGTGGACCCGTCATTCTCGCGATGAATCATCAGAGTTATCTCGACCCGCCGCTTGCCGGTACCGCGTGTGATCGGGCCGTTTACTTTCTGGCGCGGCGAACATTGCTGGACGTGCCGCCGCTCGGCTGGCTTTTGCCCAAGCTCAATGTAATCCCGGTCAATCAAGAGGGCATCGACCGCAGCGCTCTGAAAGCTTTGATTCGTGTTTTAAAGGCCGGGAACGCAGCCCTGGTCTTTCCGGAGCCGGCCGAGCCGGGATTGGGTCTCGTCATTGCAAAGACCCTCGCGCCGGTCGTGCCCATGCGGATCTTTGGCGCTCACGAAGCCCTGCCACGCGGTGGTGGCGGTTTGCACTTTGTCCCAATTACTATTGTAATCGGAGAACCGATTTTCTTTACAGCTGCCGATCTAAATCCGCCATGGAAAGATCTCTATAACCGGCTAAGTCAGCGAGTCATGGAGGCAATCGCGGCTTTGCAATTGAACTGACGCCGGTCATTGCCTTCTTCGAGTAAGGAAACGAATAAGGCGTCCTTGCGCGCATGAAATCGGTATCGATACTTCACACGTGAATGCGCCGCAGCAATCCGCCAAAAAACTTCGATTACCTCGGGTCCCGAGGAGCGCTGTTGTGCTGATGATCGTCATCCTGGCATCACTCGCGCTAGTGGCCGTCTTTGCCAATATTCAGCGCCTTCGCCGTGGCCAGATTGAGACGGTCGTCGTGGTGCCGGCAACTTCCACCACGCCGCAGCCGCGTTAACTTTCATTTCACTAGCAGCCGCCCTCTCGGTTTGTTCGTGCGAAATCAACGGAAAACTTTAAATACGCCCTCTGATATGAAAAAACTCCTTGCCATCTCGATGCTCATTCCTTTGGCGATGATTTGCTCCTGCAAAAAACAGGATGCGGCGGCCGAGCAACAACCCGCTCAGCGGAAGGCCGAGCTGGATACGCGCGAGAAAGCATTGGACGAACGAAAGAGGGCATTGGCCGAGAAAGAAAAACTAGCGCGTGCGGCGATGATTTCAGCAGACGCTCAATTCCGAGCTCCGAAAAAGAACGCTCTTCGAATGTCCATCCGCAACAATCCCTCCCGGTTTGGCGCCGCCCGATAACTCGCAGCTCAAAGCTAGTAGAGAAAAAAGAATTGAAGAGCTGCGCTCTGTAACGCAGCGCAGGATGGCGGCAATACAGAAAATGCGATCCATGAGGACACAACCCAATTCCGGCGCCGGGGCGCCTGCCGAGCGCGTCTGGCAACACCAGCGGGTCTGTCGATACCAGCACCTCCACCAGCACTGGCGCGGAGGCGACTTCACCATCTCCGTCGTCCACGCCCTGGTAAGTACGTGGTGTTGACCAATCCTTCAGCGTGAACTAGCCGGCGAATTAGCGTTTTGCGCTGCCAGCTCGCCGGCGTATTGCAGCGTGTCGATTGAATCGACATTCTTGTCGCGCCGGATTGCCTTGATTCTTGGGAAGCGCAGTGCCAGTCCACTGGCGTGGCGTGAGCTGGGCTGAATTGAATTGAAAGCAACTTCGAGGATCACGTTCGGTTTCACTTCGCGATACCGCCCATGGTCTGCGATCGTGTTCTGCTTGAAGTGCTCAGTCAGTTCCGCAATCTCCGTGTCGGTTAAACCGCTGTAAGCCTTACCGATTGGGAGGAGCTTACCATTAGTTTCATCGCGCACCGCAAATGTGTAGTCGCTCAACACGTTATTGCGTTTGCCATGCCCAAACTCGGCCCCCACGACCACGACATCCAGCGTCGCCAGTTCTTTCTTGAGCTTGAACCAAAACATGCCGCGGTTACCAGGGCATGACCTTGGCAATTTGAAAATGCGAGGGCAACCGCACGCTACTGAGATGCCTTCGCCGCTCGTGCAGCGGAGTCTTTAACAATGACCGCCCGTTCAACCAAAGAAGATCGAAGGTCACAAACGCGACTGGCACGTCTGCCGCCGCACGCGCGAACAAATCGACGCCGTCACTCTTTCGCCCCAGCCGTTTCTGCAGATCGAAGAAGGTGAGTCCGCGGTCCTTCTCGAAAGCAATAATTTCGCCGTCGATGATTAGTTCCTCCTGGAAACTCCTGGCTTCATCAGCCAGCTCCGGGAATTGACCTGTGATACGCCGCAAATCGCGAGAGAAAATCTCGACCTGTTGCGCACTGCGGTGCAACTGTGCGCGAATACCGTCGAACTTGTCCTCCAGATAAACGGTAGTCGGCGCGGATGACGTCAGTCCCAAGCTGCTACCCGCAGCTTCGGCGAACCGGTCCCACACGGCTTCGGCTGTCGGTTCAGGAGTCGCAAGCATGCATTTAATCGGACGAAAGAGTGACAGCTCCGCACGTGCCAGCTCGTTTCGCGAAGCCAGCAGGGCGGTTTGACCAATGTCGCCTAACAACATGTTGGCCTCCTTTACCTGCTCGAGCGAAGCGCCGAATGCTTTCGCGATCGCCTCCTCGACCAAACCCTCGCGCAATCCGATGCGCAGATCGCCAGTGAGAATCTTGACGAAGTACTGACCTTCGCGCGCAGACAATTTTGAGAACCGATTTCGCAGTAGCTCGGCTTTGGCGATCGGACCGCGTGCACGGTGGAGATTTTCAAACAAGTCGTCCGATTCACGGATGGTGAACGGTTGCGGTACCGTTCTTCCATCGAGAACTTCGAACGCAGTTTTCGCTGCATCGCCGTGGGTACTCGCTACGCGATGAAACTCCGCGTCGCTGATTTTGGTGGCCGCTTGCAGTGCGCGGAAAATTACGGCCCAGCCGATCTGCAGGATGCGCGGATCGTTCTGCGCAAACGCTTTGCCGGTGAAGTAAGGCGTCACGATCGAAAGTTGCTCGCTCGTTAGACCGCACAGATAATCGGCAAGCAGCCGAATTTTTTCCAATTTGGCCGGAGTTGCAGCGATCGCTTCACCGACGTTCGCGAATCCGAGGAATTCGGATATGGCAGGGCAGGTGCCTCCCGTGCGGAGTTCGGAGCCCGGTGCACCAACGGAAGGACCGGAAGGAATTTGTGCCAGCATAAACTCCATCTGGTTTTCTTCGCTCAACGCCCATGCTTCGATGCCGCGTTCGCGCAAATCACGGGCAAACGAAGCAGCGAAACCGTGGAGCGTAAACACACGTCGCGGCGTTACGAGTTCGACATAGCGAAGCAGATCGTTGTAGTCCGCGTGATCGGAAAGTGCAAACGCCGCGTCAACCTGATAGCGATAGATCGCGTTTGGATCGACAGCCCAGCCGCTGATCATCGCGACCCGTTTGCGCCCAATCTTTTCCAGCATCTGCGAATGGTTCGCGCTGGGTGGGCAGATCAGAACTTTTCCAGCAACATCGTTTGGGTTGTAGCGAAGATATTTGCAAAATGATTGGCCAAACTGCTCGTAGATTCTGGTCATTCGATAGACCGAACCGTGGAGCATCGGCGTTAACCCGGCTCCATCAAGCGAACAGAGGATCTCCTGCGCTTTGCCTAACGAATACCCAAGGAGCACGGGTACTCCACCCTCATCAATTGTTTCCCGACAGAAAGCAATGATTTGGGCGATGACGTGTTCCGCCGGCGGGAATCGATAGCGTGGCAGGCCGAAGGTCGTCTCCATGATGAGCGTATCGGCCTTGCGCCACTCGGCTTGCTCCACGGATTTACCGGGACGCAGCTTAAAATCGCCGGTGTAAAGCAATGTCTCGTTGCCGGCAAAAAGGAAACATTGAGCCGAACCAAAGATATGCCCGGCCGGTAATAGCATAAGGTCGATCCCGTGCACCGTTCGTCTTTCACCGAACGGCAGAACGTCCTCCGTGCGGTAGCCTGGCAGCCGGCTTTGCATCAGGCGTGCTGTCCGCTCAGAAACAATGATTTCCTCGTGTGGTGCAATGTGATCGCTATGCGCGTGGGAGACGAAAGCAAATCGCTTTGCGTCCCACGGATCGAGCCATAAATCCTGATGGGGCAGATACACCCCGCGCGCATAACGAACCTCAATCATAAGACCGAAATTTACTTTCACATTCGCGTGAGTTCCATACCAGCGGAAGAACCCAATGTGCGGTTGCGCGTTGACACCCCATTCAAAACCCGGCTTTATTAGGCGAATGAGGTTTGCTGCTGCTCTCGTCGCTTTGAGCTCTTTGACTATCGCTGCCCCAAGTCAGGCCGCGCGTGAGCGCGTAGAACCAAGAGTCGTGGAAAAAATCTCACCGTTACCGGTGGCGTTAAGTAACGATTTCAAGTTTCGAAAAACGAAGCTCTTCTTCTTGAGCGACAAACCGCCAAAACCGGGGGAGGGCGCCCGGCAGACTTCGAGCACGCTCGGCGGAAAATCGAATTCGCCAAGCCAGAAAACGGCGACAATGCAGGACGCTCCCATTACTTTTGAGCGCCAGTATCGGCTCTTCGGAGCCGTAACCGCACTCGACCAACGTCAGCGTTTCGGCAATTACTTTGATTTCTACTGGCGGGCCAAGCACCACTCCGATGTCACAGTCCGTTTGGAATATCGCCAGGAGAAACTGCACGAGCACGTTCAGGCGCAGGAGATTTCATATCGAAATGTGCGCGGCACTCATAAGACCGAATTCAAGGTCATTGGAGACGACTATTTTGACGATGGTCGAGTAATCGCATGGCGGTGTCTGTTAATCGAAAACGGTCGGATCGTAGCGGAGAATCGCTCCTTCATGTGGGAGTGAGCTCCTGCGAGCGCGTCTCACCCCCTCCGCTAATGTTGCCTGATGCGGCTTGTCGTGCTCCGGACTCCGAATCATTTTCTGAGGTTTTCTCCAGTCCGGCGAGCATTGACAGCATGGCTTCGGGGCTGGTATCTTTTGGGTAGTAACTGTGGACTCATCTATTCAAGTAGGGGTGAGCGGCCCAACCGTGTGGGTGAAAGTGGAGGGGAAAGGTAGTTTCCTCAACAGCGGCAATCTCAAGGAGTTCGCGCGTGAGATGTTGGACCGCGGTTATCGCGAATTTGTGGTGGACTTGGCGGATTGCGCCATGATGGATTCCACATTCATGGGAACAATGGCCAGCGTGGCGCTTCGATTGAAGGAGCTAGGGCATGGACATCTTCATATCGTTCACTGTGGAAACCGCAGCCAGGATCTTCTCTCCGGGTTGGGCTTGGATCAGATATTCGATATTCGTGCTAACGGTGCCAGTCCTCCCGACTGCGGAGCCCTCGAGCAAACCCCTGCAGTCCGGTCGCCCGCGGATAGGAAAAAGGAACAAACGGAGACAATGCTGGAAGCGCATGAGGCGCTTTGTGAGGCCGCGGCGGAAAATATCCTTCGTTTTAAAGACGTTCTCGATTTCTTAAGACAAGACCTTCATCACGAGACGCCTTCAAAGTAAGCTGGCCCTTGCATGATGTGGCCGCCTCTTCTTCTCGGACTGCTTGTCGCGTCTGTCGCCGGATGGATTATTACCGCTTGGTTTCAGTTACGGCGGATTCGAAGGCTGGAGCGCTCTCATGAAGAAATTCAGGTCGAGGAAACGCTTGTCTTCGATTTTTTGCATGGCCTCGGCGAAGCTTTCCGGGAAACCATTCGGCCTCAGGAGTTGCACCGGCTCATTGTCGAAGGCGCTACGCGTGTTCTGGACGCGCACGGCGGGGCGCTTTACGTGACCGATCGAACAGGCGGAAAACTTACTCCAGCGTTTATCTCCAAGGGCTGTCCTCCGCTGGTGGACGTTCCCCCAAATATCTTGCAACAAGCGGCGGCTGCTCCCATCGCGCTCGAGAGCTTTCTACGGTTGCACACGATCGGCCCGGGTGAGGGGTTCATTGGACGGATCTGGCAGACAGGACAGTCCGTCTGCATCGCCGAGTTTTCCGAGGCGCCGGAACTGGCAAAATTGCGTGGCAGCGCGTTCGGGAGCGCGTCGATCATGGCCGCGTCACTTCGGTATGGAAACCAGGACTTGGGCGTTCTGGCGCTGGCGCAGGGCCCGGCGGGCCAACCTTTTTCGCAGGGAGACTTTGTTGTTTTTAAATCGATCGCCGAACAATCCGCTTTTGCCCTCTACAACGCCATCATTTATTCCATGGCGAACGAAAAGAAGCGACTTGATCACGATCTCGAGATTGCGCGGGATATTCAGCGCATCCTCCTTCCATCGGAAGCGCCGGCCATTAACGGCTTTCAAATTAGCGGCATTAATGCGCCTGCCCGCCAGGTCAGCGGTGATTACTTCGATTACATTCAGGTCGACGAAGAACGACTCGGTGTGGCCATTGCAGACGTGTCAGGCAAAGGCGTGCCCGCATCGCTCATCATGGCGATTTGCCGCAGCGTCCTACGTGCGGAGGCGGCTCGCAATCCGTCTCCAGCCGATGTTTTGCGAAAGGTGAACCGCCAGCTCTACCCCGATATCAAGGAAGACATGTTTATCAGCATGGCGTATCTGATCCTAAACCACCAACGGGATGGGGTCACGCTCGCGCGCGCAGGACACGACGCTCCATTGCTTTACAGGCGCCAGTCAGACACCGTTACGCCAATAAAATCCCCCGGGATGGTCGTGGGCATTGACAGTGGTAGTGTGTTCGATAGGCTAACGACTGACTTCGCTGTCCCGCTCGAACGCGACGATTGCCTCGTTCTCTACACCGACGGCGTGACCGAAACGCTGAACGCCGAGGGAGACGAGTTCGGCCTCGAGCGCATGATGCAGTCGGTTCGTGCCAGTGCGACCAATGGGGCGCAAGCAATTGTAAGGAAAATCATCGAGGACGTTCGCGACTTTACCGGTTCGATTCCTCAAAACGACGACATCACTTTGATTGCGATTCGTAAAACATGAAAAAAATTCCTGTTACTGAACAAAACAAACAAATGAAAAAATCGGCGTCGTCAGGTTCCGTCCCTTCATCCGTTGCGCCTGGGCCCGATGCCGCGCAAAACGAGGACGATCCGATGGCTGGGTTGCAAGCCGACCTCGACCGGTTTCGCGATCTCGCGTTGCGAAGTCAGGCCGACTTCGAGAATTACAAGAAACGTTCCGCGCGCGAAAAAGAAGATGCTATCAAATATGCCAACAGCTCTTTGCTGGAGCGCTTGGTGGGAATTATTGACAATTTTGAGCTTGGCCTCGCAGCAGCAAAAGAGCAGGGCGCGGACTCTCCCATTTATTCCGGAATGGTTCTCGTCCAAAAACAACTTAGCGATTTGCTAGCTGAAAATGGATTGCAACCGATCGAGGCTGAGGGGAAAACGTTCGACCCCAACGCGCACGAAGCTATCGCTCATGAGCCGAGTGATCGAGTCCCCGAAGGAATTGTGGTGCGCCAGACCCGGCGCGGTTACCGGTTGAAGGACCGTTTGCTGCGGCCTGCGAAAGTGGTTGTTTCCAGTGGCCGAGCAAAGTAGCTCTGGAACTCCTCCTGCTCTTGCTCGTGCTCTATGTCGATTATCGAGCCGGAGCATCAGCATGAGCAAGAGTAGGATTTAGAAAATGGCTACTGAAAAACGCGATTACTACGAAGTGCTGGGCGTTGAACGAAGCGCCACCGATGAGGAAGTCAAACGCGCCTATCGCAAGCTGGCGGTCAAGTTTCATCCAGATAAGAATCCGGACGACCCGCACTCCGAGGAAAAGTTCAAGGAGTTAGGTGAAGCGTATGATGTCTTGATCGATCCCAACAAGCGCGCTGCCTACGATCGTTTTGGCCACGCGGCGTTTGCGCCAGGTGGCGCCGGTTTCGGCGGCGGTGTTTTCCACGATCCGTTCGAGATTTTCCGGGAGGTCTTCGGCGGCGGCGGATTCGGCGGCGGAATTTTCGAGACATTCTTCGGAGGCGGCGAACGTGCAGAAGATCGGAGGCGCGGATCCGATTTGCGTTACGACATGCAGATCAAGCTGGAGGAGGCAGCGTCTGGCGCCGAGAAAGAGATTGAGATCGCGAAACTCGACACCTGCGACAAGTGCAAGGGCAGCGGCGCAGAACCAGGCTCGCGCACGATTACTTGTTCAACATGTGGCGGCCGTGGACAGGTGATTAGTTCCCGCGGATTTTTTCACGTTTCGCAGACCTGTCCTCGCTGTCGCGGTGCTGGCGAAGTCGTTGAGAAACCGTGTCAGAAATGCCGGGGCGAAGGACGCGTGGAAAAATTGAGCCGGGTTAAACTGAAAATACCGTCCGGAATCAGGGAGGGCTCGCGCTTGCGCTCGTTAGGCAATGGTGAGGCGGGCACTCGCGGCGGTCCTCCGGGCGACCTTTATGTTGTCATACACATTAAGGAGCATAAGATTTTTCAGCGCGAAGGCGATGATCTGTATTGTGAAGTGCCGATCCCGTTTTCTGTTGCGACCTTGGGCGGCGAGATTGACGTGCCCACGCTTGAAGGCAGGGCGCACCTGAAAGTGTCATCCGGCACGCAAAGCGGGCAAATCTTTAAACTGCGCGGCAAAGGAATTACAAACGTCAACGGGCGCGGGCGTGGCGATCTGCTCGCACGTCTAATTGTCGAAGTGCCATCGCGCCTGAACGCGCAACAACGTCGCAAGCTTGAGGAATTCGCAGCGCTTTGCGGTGACGAAAACACGCCTCTACGCAAGAGTTTTTTCGAACGCGCGAAGGAATTTTTCAAATAGGACCCCCGGTGTCTCTGTGTTTCATAATGCCGTCAAACTGATCGAGTGTCCGCGTGACGCCTGGCAGGGTCTCAAGCGACAAATCCCAACAGAAATTAAGGCGCGTTACCTTCGCGCTCTGATCGCTGCAGACTTTAAGCACATCGATGCAGTAAGCTTTGTTTCTCCCAAGGCTGTTCCACAGATGGCCGATAGCGAGAAGCTCCTGGAGCAACTAGAGGTGCCAGGCAATGTTGAAATCATCGGCATCGTGGTAAACGAGAAGGGAGTCGACCGTGCCATTGCAACCGGAGCCGTTACGACTCTGGGCTTTCCTTTTTCCATTTCTGAGACATTCCTGCGCAAAAATCAAAACCAAACATTCGAAGACTCATGCAAAGCGTTGGAATCGATTAAGAAAAGAGCTGATGCAGCCGGGCTGGCCATGGTCGTTTATATTTCGATGGCGTTTGGCAATCCGTACCGCGATCCGTGGGATGAAAACCAGCTGCGCCAGGCGGTAGCGAAACTGGCAGCGCTCGGAATCCGATCAATTTCGCTGGCTGACACCGTCGGCGTTGCCGCCCCTGATCTGATTCGCCGTGTGGTACAATCGATCGCGAACCAGTACGCCGATTACGATATTGGCGTGCATCTTCACGGCGCGCCAGGGGAAGCCGCGACCAAAGTGCTCGCTGCCTACGATGCAGGGTGTCGGCGAATCGATTCGGCCATCGGTGGTCTTGGAGGATGCCCCTTCGCGCAGGACGCGCTGGTTGGAAACATTCCTACCGAGAGCGTCATTGCAGCGCTTCAAGAGCGCGGGATAGAACTGCCGATAAGCCAATCGCTGACGGGTGTGCTGGCGATGAATTCGCTCATCGCCTCCGACTACCAGTAAGGAATTCAGGTTGCTTGTCCCATGGGTCCTATTAGTCCTATAGGTCACATGCATCGCTTCTATATTTCGCCGGAGGATTGGAATCCTGGCGCACTCGGGTTAGCTGGGGCGGAAGCACACCACGCGCGCGACGTTCTGCGCATGAGGGTGGGGGAGAAACTTGTCATCTTCAATGGACGTGGACGCGAAATCACCGCGGAAATCGTCGATCTTGGCGGCGATCAAATTGGATTGAGAAAATTGCATGACGCGGAAACACCACCGCTGCAGTGCCGGATCGTTCTCGGACAGGCAATCCCAAAGGGAAAAAACATGGACCTGATTGTGCAAAAGGCAGTCGAGATTGGCGCTGCAGAAATCGCGCCGATCATTTCCGATCGCACGATTGTGCAGGTAGATTCCGAAAGCGCGGCGCAAAAACAGTCAAAATGGCGGCAAATCGCAGTCGAGGCAGCCAAACAATGCGGCCAGAACTGGCTGCCGCACGTACATGCGCCGAGAAAACTTTCAGAATTCTTTTCCGTGGTGGCGGCGGAGTCATTCGACCTGCAACTGATCGGTTCGCTCCAGCCGGGTGCGCGGCACTTAAAGCAGGTTCTCGCAGACTACTCGAATGAACATCAACGTCCTCCTCGCAGTGTTTTGATGCTTGTTGGACCCGAAGGCGATTTCACGCCTGCGGAACTAGCGCTGGCGCGTCGTCACGGTTGCCAGCCAATTACGCTCGGCCCGATTATCCTGCGGGTCGAAACCGCGGCAATTTATTGCCTGAGCATTCTCTCCTACGAATTGCTGATCTAGCCCCGCCAGGGACGCCGCGCTGAGTTTGCGCCTATGAGAGCTTCACAGCTGCTTCTCATCGCAGAGTTCTCGAAAAGCGGGATCATCCCGCAAGGAGTCCCAGAGCGGATCAAGCCTGAGAAACGCTGGCGTAAGAGGCGCTGGTCCGTAGAGCTGGCTTTGAAATGGCATGTCTAACAGACGCCTGAGTGTTGAGATTGCGCGGCTATTCTCGCCGAACATCGCCAGAACCAAAGCCAGCTTCTCTTCGGCAGCAGGTCCGTCGACTGCATCTTTAGCACTTGGCAGAAGTGTGACTGCACGTTCCGCTTCCTTTAGGGCTGAGCCCTTCTCGCCGAGGGCGGCATAAGCCAAAGCCAGCCATGCCGCAAAGTTGTAGTTATCTGGTTGATCTTTGCAGAGCGGCTCCAGCGTGTTGCATGCCTGTTTAGCGGTAACCTTTGCGCCGGCAGTGTCACCAGTAAGGCCCAGGACAATAGCGAGGTAGAGCCGTGTAATGCCCTTGTTGATCTCAGAAGTAAACTGGAATTGGGCCAGTCGGGCTTGCAGTAATCGAACGGCCTCTCGGTGATTCCGTTCAAGTCTCAATTGAGTAACCTTCGCAGAGAAGGCAGCCTCAAATGGAGTCTCCGCGGTTACGTCTGATAAGAATTTAGCGGCCTGTTCCAGATTACCCTGGGCCTGATAGACGCTGGCCTCGTGCGACCTCAGATCCGGATCAGACGCGACTATGTCCAGCGCTCTATCGTAGAGCGTGAGCGCCTTTGGGAATTGTCGAAGCATTTCGTAAGTCCAGGCTGCAGTCGTTATTAACTCTCCGTTGCGCGGATCCGTGGCGAGGGCTTGCTCCACCCAGGCGAGGCTTTCATTCCAGTTGCCAAGACGCCGGTTCACGACGCTGAGGGCCCACGCAACCTCGCTGTTGTTTGGTGAGAGTTTGTTGACCAGGCGGAATGTAGCTTTGGCGAGCCCATAATCAGCCAGCACGTAGTATTGATAATAACCAAGGGAGAGCAGGGTTTCCGGCGAGTTTGGCTGGAGTTTCTCCGCATGCTCCAACGCGGCTTTGGCCGCATCGGGGCCAACGACGTGCCGGAAGTAAAGAAACGCGTGTGCGCGAGAGAGCCGCGACCAAGCGAACGCAAAATTGGGATCGAGCTGCACCGCCCGCTCGAAATGACCAATGGCTTTCAGCAAGAGATGGTTCGAGCTGTAGATGCGGCCTTGGAATGCCACGCCGCGCAAATACGCGTCGTAAGCCTCCGGATTATTTGTAGGCTTAGCTGCCAACGCTTGCTCCTCGTGGCCCGTGAGCTTCGCTTGCAATGATTCCGCGATGCCTTTGGCAATCTCGCTTTCGACGGTAAAGATGTCGTTCAACTTCCGATCGTACGTCTCTGCCCAGGTGTGAGAATCAGTTTGCGCATTAACCAACTGCACGTTAACCCGCACCTGATCGGCTACTTTTTGTACGCTACCCTCAAGAATGTTTGCTGCGCCAAGCTGCCTGGCGATCTCTGAAAGGTTCGCCGGTTTGCTCTGGTATCGCTGGGTGGAAGTGCGCGAAATAACCTTCAAATCAGCGATCTTCGCGAGGCGCGTCAAGATTTCGTCCTGAATACCGTCGGCAAAATATGAGTTATCTGGATCCCGGCTTAGGTTTTCGAACGGCAGTACAGCGATACTCTTTTCGGGAAGTGGGCCGGTTCCCGGACTTCTGAGCCAGTAAAATGCCAAAGCAAGAGCCAAACCGCTCAGCAACGCCGCTGAAAAGACGGTGACCGGCCGACGAAAATTTCTCCCAGCCTTTTGGACAGGTGTGCCGAAACCTAATCTCGTTAGGTCATCGCTGATCTCAGTCGCGGTCAGATAGCGTTTGCGAACATCATTGTCGCCGGCCTTCAGGATAATGGCATTCAGCTTAAGAAACACTTCACGCTCGGCCATCGCGTCGAAGTCTCCTGGCAAATCCGGATACTCCAGTCGATCCGTGCCAGTGCTGGCTTCGTAAAGCACCATGCCCAGACTATAAAGGTCAGCTTGAGGTTTTCCGGGACCTTCCGGAGGAATGTAGCCCTCTGTGCCTAGACGGTTTTTCTCTCCGGTCTGCGCTACTAACCCAATATCCGCTAGTTTCGCCTGGCCTTTGACGAAGATAATATTCGATGGTTTTACATCGCGATGCACTAATCCGCGCCGATGCAGTTCTGCCAGTGCGCCGCACAGCGACAAGCCTAACTGCACGGACTCTTTGACTGACAGGCGTCCGCATCTGGCCAGCTCGTTACTCAACGTTTTCGGTACGTAAGTATCAGGCTCAATTCGATCGCGCTTTGTGTCATTGTCGGCTAGTTCCATCACATAGTAGAAAAAACCGGCGGCGCGATTGCGACTCACATGGAGAATGGCCACAAAACCATCGTGCTCCCGCGAGACAGGTTCGAACCGTTGCAAGCCCGAAAATTCTCTCTCAAAGGCCGCCTCATCCCGAAATGCTTTCCGCTCAACGATCTTAACTGCGCGGTAAGTCCCGAGGATGTTTCGGGCCAACCAGACCTCGCCATAACTGCCACGGCCAATACAGCGCAGGAGTTCAAAGTCCGGAATGTCAGGAACGTCACTCGGCCATTCCCTTCCGCTTAACGCGTCTTCATCACGAGAAGTCGGCTGCTCGCGAATGCTGTCTGAGCCGCTCTGACGAAGGCGAGCTGTCCACGCCGTGGTGGCCTTGCGAAGGCGCGCTATCATTTAAATTATTCGATCTAGTGAGCCAATGCTTTCGCCAAGCCCCACCGCTTCTCCTCCTCCTTTTCGAGACGAGCAACTTCTCGGCGCATTAATACCGTAATTCTGTGTTTCGCGAGGCGCACCTGGCCGGTGCTGACGCCGAGGGTCTGCGCCACCTTATCGACAGACCAAAGTTTCACGGCATGCAGATCAAACATCTGATAATGCCGCGCGTTGGCCTGACGTTTCACGCGCGACAATGCGGCCGCAAACAGCGTGTGCTGCCATTGCTCCTCCCATATTGCGTCGAGATTAAGCGCCGGATCAGCAACGCGCTCGAGCGTCGCTGTACCCGATGCCTCTGCCTGGCGCGGGCTGGGCGGCCGAATTTGCCGCGGACGTTTGCGGAATTGATCTGCAATGCGCCAGCGAACGATGGTTAACAGCCAGCCTTTGAATGACCCGACAGCGGGATCGTAGCGGAAAGACTTAATCTTTCGGACCACGGTAAGAACGGTTTCCTGAACCACTTCTTGTGCCTCCGAATCGGTCAATCCGGCACTACACGCCGTGGCGTAGATCAATCGCCAGTACGTATCAAAGAACTCCCGCCAGCTCTCCTGAGCGTTCGATTGCTTGAGGCGACTGAGCAGACTGCGCCGTGTCGTCACAGATGATTGAACGCGTCGCGCTTCCGGATTCATGTCTCGCCTGATTATACCTTCTGCGTCAAGGCCACGAAAATAAGGCGACGCACGCGAATCTTTCCGAAAACGGCGCGGCAGCGCCGCGGTCCAATAAGATCACGAAAGATTTTTGCAATTCTTTGAAACAAATGCCGATCTCCATGCGTATTCAGGTTATGAATAATCGAAAGATTACATTCACAACAATCATTACCTTTGCGCTTTCGTCCCTTGCGCTTTTGACTATGGCGCCGACTGTGCGCGCCCAATCGGCACTCGACGGCTTTGACCCCAACGCAAATAATATTGTCGTTGCCCTTGCAGTGCAGGCCGACGGCAAGATTCTGGTGGGCGGGACCTTCACCAGCATTGCCGGCCAGACGCGCAACCGCATCGCGCGGCTTAATCCTGACGGCTCGCTCGACACCAGCTTTGACCCCAACGCGAACAGTGATGTTTATGCCATTAGAGTGCAAGCCGACGGCAAGATTCTGGTGGGCGGACAATTCACCAGCATTGCCGGCCAGACGCGCAACCGCATCGCGCGCCTCAATGCCAACGGCACTCTCGACGCCAGCTTTAACCCCGACGCGAACGGTTTTGTTAATGGCTTTGTAGTGCAGGGCGACGGCAAGATTCTTGTAAGCGGGTCCTTCACCAGCATGGGCGGCGAGACCCGCAACTTTATCGCGCGGCTTAATCCTGACGGGTCGCTGGACACCGGCTTCAACCCCAACGCGAACAGTGATGTCGATGCCCTTGCCGTGCAGGCCGACGGCAAGATTGTGGTGGGCGGGAACTTCGCCATCATAGGCGGCCAGCCGCGCAGCGGCATCGCGCGGCTTAATCCTGACGGCACGGCGGACACCAGCTTTGACCCGGGCGCGAACAATACTGTCGAGGCTCTTGCAGTGCAGGCCGATGGCAAGATTGTGGTGGGCGGGGCCTTCGTCAGCATTGCCGGTCAGACGCGCAACCACATCGCGCGACTCGACGCCGACGGCACCCTCGACACCAGCTTTGACCCCGACGCGAACGGTTTTGTTATTGCCCTTGGAGTGCAGGCCGACGACAAGATTCTGGTAGGCGGGAGCTTCACCAGCATGGGCGGCCAGACCCGCAACCGCATCGCGCGGCTCAATCCCGACGGCTCGCTCGACACCAGCTTTGACCCCAACGCGAACAATGCTGTCTATGCCTTTGGAGTGCAGGCCGACGGCAAGATTCTGGTAGGCGGGAGCTTCACCAGCATCGGCGGCCAGACGCGCAACAACATCGCGCGGCTCAATCGCGACGGCTCGCTCGATACCAGCTTTAACCCCAACGCGAACAGCACTGTCTTTGGCCTTGCAGTGCAGGCCGACGGCAAGATTCTGGTGGGCGGGGACTTCACCTTCATCGGTGGCCAGACGCGCAACCGCATCGCGCGACTTAATCCCGACGGGTCGCTGGACACCAGCTTTGACCCCAACGCGAACAGTGGTGTCAATGCCCTTGCAGTGCAGGTCGACGGCAAGATTGTGGTGGGCGGGCTCTTCACCTTCATCGGTGGCCAGACACGCAACCGCATTGCGCGGCTTAATCCCGACGGCTCGCTCGACACCAGCTTTAACCCCAACGCGAACAATTTTGTGTTTGGCCTTGGAGTGCAGGCCGACGGCAAGATTCTTGTGGGCGGGACCTTCACCAGTATCGGCGTTCAGACGCGCAACCACATCGCGCGACTTAATCCCGACGGGTCGCTGGACACCAGCTTTGACCCCAACGCGAACGGTATTGTCCGTGTCCTTGGAGTGCAGGCCGACGGCAAGATTGTGGTGGGCGGGATCTTCACCGGCATCGGCGGCCAGACGCGCAACGGCATCGCGCGGCTTAATCCCGACGGCTCGCTTGACACCAGCTTTGACCCCAACGCGAACGATGATGTCTATGCCCTTGGAGTGCAGGCCGACGGCAAGATTTTGGTGGGTGGGTTCTTCACCAGCATCGGTGGCGGGACGCGCAACCGCATCGCGCGGCTCAATCCCGACGGCTCTCTGGACACCAACTTTGACCCCAACGCGAACAGTAATGTCCGTGCCATTGGAGTGCAGGCTGACGGCAAGATTCTGGTGGGCGGGGCCTTCACCAGCATAGGCGGTCAGCCGCGCAACTTCATCGCGCGGCTCTCAAACAATATAGCCGCTCTGCAAAACCTCTCCGTAAGCCAAACCACTCTGACCTGGACGCGCTCTGGTGCTGCTCCCCAGTTGTGGCGTGTCACCTTCGAAAAATCCACCGACGGCATCACCTACAGCTTCGTGGGCAACGGCACCCGCGTGGGTGCCACCAGCAACTTCACCGTCAGCGGGCTGAACTTGCCAATTCTTCAGAATATCTTCGTGCGCGCCCGCGGTTTTTATCGCGGAGGTACTTACGCCGGCTCGGAATCGATCACCGAGTCGGTGCGCAATGCCTATCTCACTCCGGTGTGGACGTTGCCGGCGGTGGGCGATTTTAACGGTGATTCCAAGCCAGACTATGTGCTGTACAAGGCGAGCACCCGCCAAACGGCCCTGTGGTACATGAACAATAACGCTTTTGTCGGCGGCGCTTATGGCCCGACTCTTTCAGCTGGCTGGAGCCTGGTAGGCGTGGCGGATTTCAATGGGAATGCGAAACGTGATTATTTGCTCTTTAACGCGAGCACGCGCCAGAGTGCGATTTGGTACATGAACAATAACGTTTTTGCCGGCGGCGCCTACGGCCCGACCTTGTCCATCGGCTGGACATTGGTGGCGGTGGGCGATTTTAACGGGGATTCCAAGCCGGACTATGTGCTGTACAACGCGGGCACGCGCCAGACGGCGATTTGGTACATGAACAACAACGTTTTTGTCAGCGGCGCTTACGGTCCGACTCTTGCAGCTGGCTGGAGCTTAGCCGGCGTGGCAGATTTCAATGGCGATGGAAAACGTGATTACTTACTCTTCAATGCCAGCACGCGCCAGTCAGCCATCTGGTATTTGTCTGGAGCGACATTTCTCAGCGGCGCCTTTGGCCCAACCCTCCCCAGCGGCTGGACATTGGTGGCGACGGGCGATTTTAACGGGAACGGCAAGCCGGACTATGTGCTTTACAACGCGAACACGCGCCAGACAGCGATTTGGTACATGAACAACGCCGTCTTTGTCAGCGGCGCTTTCGGCCCGACTCTTCCGGGAAGCTGAGCCAGGTCGCGATGGCGCAATCGCAGTCGAGGCGGCCAAACAATGCGGCCAGAACTGGCTGCCGCACGTACATGCGCCAAGAAAACTTTCAGAATTGTTTTCCGTGGTAGCAGACGAATCGTTCGATCTACAACTAATCGGATCGCTCCAACCAGCGGCCCGGCACTTAAAGAAGGTTCTCGCAGACTACTCGAGTGAAACATCAACATCGTCCTCGCAGTGTCTTGATGCTTGTTGGGCCCGAAGGCGATTTTACGCCTGCGGAACTTGCGCTTGCGCGCCGTCATGGGTGCCAGCCAATTACACTTGGCCCAATCATCCTTCGAGTGGAAACCGCGGCGATCTATTGCCTGAGTGTTCTCTCCTACGAATTACTGGTCGAAGCAGGCGATTGAAGCTGAGCAGGACCTGAAAACTCGCGGCTACTTTCGGCGGCTTGCCGACAAGCTGTTACTTGCAGAGCCGCTGGAAAGCGGGATTGGTGCGCAAGCAGTTTCCAGTCCGGATCGAGTCTGAGAAAAGGCCGGCGTAAGAGGCATTGGGTCGTAAAGCTGGCTTTCAGCCGTCACGCAGTCCGAAGCTTTCCACATTGTCGGCACTGCCGGCGAAGTCTTGACATGCGTCCATCTATTTAATTTAAATGGCGGCCCAATCAAAATTCTCAACCCTCAATCCACATCCACATCCTCAACCATGAAAAAGAAATCCACTTCTCAATCCGCACCTGCCCGCCGTCCCGTCCTCCGCAGTAGCGCTGCTACGGAAGGTGGAAGCCTTGGCGAAGGCGGAGTCGTTAATCTGCGCGTTTTGTTTGGTCTGTTTGTTATGCTGGCCGGCGTCTTTCTGGCGTTGGTTAGCTTTGGTCCCGCGACAACAGGATTCGCCCAGGGAACAACTCGCGAGGAGATGACGCTCGCTCTGGCCCAAGCCCTGAATATTTCCCAGCCTCCCGCCTGTGTACCGGGTCAGGAGATGTTCCACGACGTGCCGGCCTCAAGCCCGTTCTGCCCGTTCATCGAGGAGCTGGCCCGTCGCGGCATCACCGGCGGCTGTGGAGGTGGCAACTACTGTCCCTCGGCTACGGTGAACCGGGAACAGATGGCGGTCTTCATCGTCAAGGCGATGGCTGGAGTGGGGGTGGTTATTACGGATCCTCGAAACACCGCAGTCGGTGACAGCGCGCTCTTTAACAACACCACTGGCGCCGACAACACGGCCACCGGTTATCAGGCCCTCTTTAGCAACACCACTATTGGTGGCAACTCCGGCAGCTTTAACACGGCCACCGGCGTTCAAGCACTCTTTAAGAACACTATCGGCAGCCAAAACACGGCCACCGGTCGCTTCGCGCTCTTTAGCAACACCACCGGCGGCGAAAACACGGCCAACGGTGTTCGGGCGCTCCAAAACAACACAGATGGCGTCGATAACACGGCCACTGGCTTTCAAGCGCTTATGAGCAACACCAGTGTCGACAATACTGCAAACGGGGCTGCTGCGCTCCAAAGCAACACCATCGGCAGCGACAACACGGCAGTCGGTTCGCAAGCGCTTCTTAGCAACACGGAGGGCAGCGGCAATACGGCCACCGGTGTTTCTGCGCTTTTTGCCAACGACAAGGGCAACTTCAACACGGCCACTGGTGACGAGGCGCTCAATGCCAATACGACCGGGGTTGACAACACGGCCGTCGGTGCTGGTGCACTCTTTGTTAACAACGGCGACGCCAACACTGCCATCGGTTTTCAAGCGCTCCTGAACCTGCATGCCGCTAACAAAAACACGGCCATTGGTTTTAGCGCGCTCGCGAACAACGACACCGGAGCATTCAACACAGCCATTGGTGCTAACGCGCTGGATAGCCATACTATGGGCAACTCTAACATCGCCTTGGGCTACAACGCTGGCAGCAGCGTCGGAACGGGCAGTAACAATATTGATATCGGCAACGATGGTGCTTTTCCGGATTCTGCCACTATTCGCATCGGTGGCGGACAGACGGCAACCTTTATCGCGGGTATCAGTGGCGTGAACGAGGGCGGGACGATTTCGGCAGTCTATATAAATACCGGCGGCCAGCTCGGTACGCAACCGCCACCCTCCTCGCGCCGGTTCAAGAAGGAGATTATGCCGATGGACCAATCCAGCGAAGCGATCCTGGCGCTCAAGCCCGTGACTTTCCACTACAGGAGCGACACAAAAGGCACGCCGCAATTTGGCTTAATTGCCGAGGAAGTGGCCGAGATAAATCCGGATCTGGTCGTGCACGACGAGAACGGCGAGATCTACACCGTGCGCTACGACGCGGTGAACGCGATGCTACTTAACGAGTTCCTTAAAGAACATCGCAGGGTCGAGGAACAAGGTTGCAAGATTAAACAGCAGGAGGCGACGATGGCGCAGTTAAGATCAACGGTTGCCAAACAGGACGCCACGATTGCGCGTCAACAGCAGGGAATGGAAGCGGTCACAGCTCGTTTGAACGAGCAAGCGGCGCAAATCCAGAAGGTCAGCGCGCAGATTGAAGCCAATAAGCCTGAGGCGAAACTTGCGGACGGCAGTCAGTAATACGAAAATCTTGGCAGACTGCTGAAGTAATCCAAGCGTAATCGGCGCAGCTTGGGTAGCGCGCGCGTCTCGCGTGTTGGTTTCGGCGTCGCGCCGAAACAGGCTTTCCTTTGAATTTCGTTGCTCCAAGAAGGTACGAACTCACAAGAAAAGTTCGCGATCGCGAAGACGCGCTCGCCAGCACGCTAGACGCGTGCGCTACCCAGTTATAGCGGTTTCGACAGTAGATTCGTTAGACAGAGTCGGCGCAGACGCGGCGTGGTCTGGCGGCGCGGGCTGGATTGAAACAATCGTAAATTG
>WNGJ01001559.1_pt1 | contig 24880 bp, 24 predicted proteins | sample 5400611 | NCBI WGS metagenome assembly WNGJ01 (sample SAMN13153375, study PRJNA577476) | soil metagenome | isolation source: 40 cm soil or saprolite under Garry oak tree replicate 1 | place: USA:California | collected 2016-06-15
CGAGCAGGCCGGCGCCGAGGGTGGCGGCGGTCCCGGCGGCGGGCAGGATCCCGGTCACCTCGGACGCCGCGGCGGCGCCCGCGACCGGGCCGTACCCGGCCAGCAGCCAGGAGCCGACGCTCATCGGCGAGCTCGGCTTGAACACCCGCAGCATGTGCGTGAACCGGCCGGGCCGGCCCAGGTCGTGGACGAGGGCCGCGGCCGACAGGCTGATCGCGCCGAGCGCGCTCACCTTGGCCACCCGGGCCAGCTCGCGGTGGCCGGACCGCTGGGCGCTGGCCGCCAGCACCGAGGAGGCGCCGGCCAGGCCGCCGAAGAACAGGTAGCCGGCCACGTCCGGCGCCTTCCACACTGGCTCCTTGATCACCGGGCGGCCGTAGTACGAGCTGAACTCGGCGTCGGACACCATGACCTCTTCGGCCCCGCGACGGCGCCTGCGCGGGCGCGCGGGGGCGGTCACCGCCGCCGGCCCAGGCCGAGCGCGACCGCCGCGCCGGCCAGGCCGGCCGCGGCGATGGCGACGTGTTTCCACATACCCGGCAGGTCCCGGGTGGTGACCACCGGGTCGGGCGGCAGGCCGTACACCTCGGGCTCGTCCAGGAGCAGGAAGAACGCCCCGCCGCCGCCGATGCCGTCGGCCGGGTCGTCCAGGTACAGCCGCGCCTGGTCCTGGCCGGCCGCGTGCAGGTCCCCGACCCGGAGCCGGGCCCGCTCGCGCAGCTCGTCCAGCGGGCCGAACTGGATCGACTTGGTCGGGCAGGCCTTCGCGCAGGCCGGCTCCATGCCTGCCCCCAGCCGGTCGTAGCACAGCGTGCACTTGTGCGCCTGGCCGTCTTCCTCCCGCCGGGCGATCACGCCGAACGGGCAGGCGGGCACGCAGTAGCCGCAGCCGTTGCACACGTCGTCCTGGACCACCACCGTGCCGAACTCGGTGCGGAACAGCGCGCCGGTCGGGCACACGTCCAGGCAGGCGGACTCGGTGCAGTGCTTGCACACGTCGCTGGACATCAGCCAGCGCACGCCGTGCGCGGCATCGCCGGGCTGCTCGATGAACGATACGTGCCGCCAGGTGGACGCGCCCAGGCCCACGGTGTTGTCGTAGGACATCCCGGACAGGCTCAGCCCGTCCTCGGGCACCGCGTTCCACTCCTTGCAGGCCACCTCGCAGGCCTTGCACCCGATGCAGACCGAGGTGTCGGTGAAGAAGCCCATCCGGGGCGGGTGGTCGATATGGCCGGCGTGTGCGGCGGGGTCGGTGCCCCTAGGGTCAGGGTTCATCACATCTCCGTGCCGGTGTCGTCGGTGATGCCGGCCCGCTGCGCGTACTCGTCCACCAGCCGCCGCAGCGCGGGCCCGCGCGGACGGCGGCCCGGCCGGATGTCACAGGCCAGCGCCTTCACCTCCTGGATGTGCACGTTCGGGTCGAGGGCCAGGTGCGCCAGGTCGTTGGCGGAGTCGCCGGTGGACAAGCCGTTGCCGCCCCAGTGATACGGCAGCCCGATCTGATGCAGCCGGCGGCCCTGCACCTCGACGGGCTGGATCCGCTCGGTGACCAGGACCCGGGCCTCGACCGCGGTCCGCGCCGTGACGATCGTGGCCCAACCCGCGTTCTCCAGGCCGCGCTCGGCCGCGAGCAGCGGGGAGACCTCGCAGAAGAACTCCGGCTGCAGCTCGGACAGGTAGGGCAGCATGCGCGACATGCCGCCGGCGGTGTGATGCTCGGTGAGCCGGTAGGTGGTGGCGACGTAGGGGAACACCTCGGAGCCGGGTTCGCGGCCGGACGGCTGGAGCGGGTTCCGCGGGTGCCTGATGATCTCGCGGACCGGGTTGCGCTGCTGGCCGTAGAGCGGGTTGGTGAACGGGGACTCCTGCGGCTCGTAGTGCGCGGGCAGCGGGCCGTCCACCAGGCCGGCCGGGGCGAACAGCCAGCCCTTGCCGTCGGCCTGGAGGATGAACGGGTCCACGCCGGAGATCGCGTCGACGCCGGTGGCGCCGTCCGGCGGCCGGTAGGACGGCGGCCGGCTGGCGACGAAGTCGGCCACGTCGTGCCCGGTCCACGTGCCCGCGTCGGCGTCCCACCAGACCAAGGCCTTGCGTTCGCTCCACGGCTTGCCGTCGGGGTCGGCCGAGGCGCGGTTGTACAGGATCCGCCGGTTGGACGGCCAGGCCCAGCCCCACTCCGGGGCGACCCAGCTCTGCTCGGATCCCGGCTTGCGCCGCGCGGCCTGGTTCACGCCGTCGGCGCGCACCCCGCAGTAGATCCAGCAGCCGCAGGTGGTGGACCCGTCGTCGGTAAGCTGGGTGTAGGAGGACAACGGCTTGCCGTCGCCGTCCCAGCCGTTGATCTCGGCCAGCACCGCCTCGGCGGACGGCTCGGCCTGCGCTCCCTCGACCGGGTAGTCCCAGGTGAGGTCCTGCACCGGCCGGTCCATCTCGGCGTTCACCTCATCGGGCGAGGCGGCGAGCTTCTCCCGGATCCTGCGGCCGAGGTGGTAGGCGAACCACAGGTCGCTGCGCGCGTCCCCGGCCGGCTCGACCGCCTCGTGGTGCCACTGCAGCATCCGCTGGGTGTTGGTGAACGAGCCGTTCTTCTCGGTGTGCGCGGCGGCCGGCAGGAAGAACACCTCGGTGCCGATGTCCTGCGTGCGCATCTCCCCGGTCTCGATCTCCGGGCCGTTCTGCCAGAACGTGGCGCTCTCGATCAGGACCAGATCGCGGACCACCAGCCAGTCCAGGGCGGCCAGGCCGAACCGCTGCATCCGCCCGTTGGCCGAGCCGACCGCCGGGTTCTCGCCGAACAGGAAGTAGCCCGGGCAGTCGCCGGCGATCTGGGCGGCCACGGTCTCGTAGGTGCTGTGGCTGCCGGTCAGCCGGGGCAGGTAGTCGTAGCAGAAGTCGTTGTCCGGCGTGGCCGCCCCGCCCCACCAGGCCTTGAGCAGGCTGACCATATAGGGGCCCATGTCAGCCCAGAAACCCTTGTCCATGCTCTCCGCGGCCAGGTAGGCGGCCAGGTCCTCGTTCCCGTGCACGTGCGGCATGGGCAGGTACCCGGGCAGCAGGTCGAACAGGGTGGGAATGTCGGTCGAGCCTTGGATCGAGGCGTGCCCGCGCAGCGCGAGGATGCCGCCGCCGGGGCGGCCGATGTTGCCGAGCAGCAACTGGAGGATGGCCGCGGTGCGGATGTATTGCGCACCCACCGTGTGCTGCGTCCAGCCGACGCTGTAGACGAAGGCCGTGGTCCGTTCGGGTCCCGAATTTTCGGTCACCAGCTCGCAGACCCGCGCGAAGACCTCCGGCGGCACCCCGCAGGCCTGCTCGACCATATCCGGCGTATAGCGGGCGAAGTGCCGCTTCAGCACCTGGAACACGCACCGCGGGTGCTGCAGCGTCTCGTCCCGGTCCGGATCCCGGTGTGCCGCCGCGCCGCCGGCGCCGTGCGCTTCCCCGCGCCCGGCCCGGCGGACCTCGCGGTGCGCGGGACCGTGGTCCTGCTCGGGGTCTTCGGGCTCTTCGGGGTCTTCGGGTCGGTCCCGGTCCCCGGCCGCCGCGGACACCTCGGCGCCCTGGTAACGCCAGGCCTCGAAGTCGTAGGTGCGGTGCTCGCGGTCCAGGCCGGAGAACACCCCGTCCAGGTCCTCGGTGTCGGCGAAATCCTCGGTCACGAGCGTGGCCGCGTTGGTGTAGTTGACCACGTAGTCGCGGAAGTACTTCTCGCCGGCCAGGACGTAATTGATGATCCCGCCGAGCAAGACGATGTCGCTGCCGGCCCGCAATGGCACGTGCAGGTCGGCCACTGCGCTGGTGCGGGTGAACCGCGGGTCGACGTGGATCACCGTCGCGCCGCGCGCCCTGGCCTCCATCACCCACTGGAACCCGACCGGGTGGCACTCGGCCATGTTCGAGCCCTCGATGACGATGCAGTCGGAGTTCTGCAGGTCCTGCTGGAACGTGGTCGCGCCGCCACGGCCGAAGCTAGTCCCCAGACCGGGGACGGTGGAGGAGTGTCAAATCCGCGCCTGGTTCTCGATCTGGATCGCGCCCAGCGCGGTGAACAGCTTCTTGATCAGGTAGTTCTCTTCGTTGTCCAGGGTGGCGCCGCCGAGGCTGGCGAACCCGAGGGTGCGCCGGGTGCGGTTGCCGTCCACGTCCCACTGCCAGCCGTGCCGGCGAGCGGCCAGGACCCGGTCCGCGATCATGTCCATCGCCGTATCCAGGTCGAGGTCTTCCCACTTCGTCCCGAACGGGCGGCGGTATCTCACCTTGTACTGGCGCGAGTCACCCGTGGTGAGCTGCAGGCTGGCCGAGCCCTTGGGACAGAGCCTGCCCCGGCTGACCGGGGAGTCGGGGTCGCCTTCGATCTGGACGACCTTGTCGTCTTTTACGAAGACATCCTGCCCGCAGCCGACCGCGCAGTAGGGGCAGACCGACTTGACCACCTGGTCGGCGGTGCTGGTCCTGGCTACCCGGGAGCGGTCGCTCTTGGCCGCGGCGCCGAGGCCGCGGCGGTCGGTCCCGGTCAGCTGCCGGTAGACCGGCCACGACCCTATCCAGCTCCGCCTGCCCACGGTGCTCGCGTACCCTCCCGTGTCCGGGTGAACCACCTCCCGGCCAGTATTTGCCACGCTACGATCGCTACGACGCGGGAGGGGTGGGGCACGGTGGCGGGCAACGCCAAAGGTATTGACGTATCCAACTTCGGCGGCAACTTCAACTGGGCCGGCACCTCGGGTCTTTCGTTCGGCATCTGCCGGGCCAGCCAGGGCCTGGGCGCCCCGGGCACGAACTCGCCGGACCCCTTCCTGGCCTGGAACTGGCCCCGGATCAAGGCCAAAGGGCTGGTCCGGGGGGCCTACCACTTCCTCGACCCACGGCTGGACGGGGCGGCCCAGGCGAGCTACTTCGTGCGGACGGTCAGCCAGGTCGGCCTGGAGACCACCGACATGCTCTGGCTGGACAACGAGGCGGCCGGGTCGTCGCCCGCCGCGGTGGCCGCGTGCGCCCGGGCCTTCATGGCCCGGCTGACCTCGCTCCGCCCGCACAACCCCGGCGGCGTGTACTCCTTCTTCAACTTCATCACCTCGGGTAACTGCGCCGGACTGGGCTCGTACCCGCTGTGGCTGGCCATCTTCCAGTCGGCCACGCCGACCGCCCCGGCACCCTGGCACGCCTGGAAGTTCTGGCAGTCCGGCGAGGCCAGCGACCACGACAACGACGTGTTCAACGGAACCCCGGCCGAGCTGACCGCGTGGGTCAGGTCTTTCCAGCCGAACGTGGAGGTCGAAGTGCAGTCAGGCCAGCTCAACAACGGCACCCATGCCGTCACGGTCATCTCGGTGCCGCACGGCGGCGGATCCAACGTCGCGTTCGGCTGCGATAACGGCCTGCAGGGGATGCCGCCCGCCGTGCTCCGGGTGGGGATCTACGACACCCAGTGGCACATCACGAACAACGTCACGGTGGATTCCACCAAGGGCCAGACCGTGATCCGCTTCCCGAACCCGAAGAGCACCGGCGTGATCTCGGTAGCGCGGATGGACGCCGGCGAGGTCATGGTCGGCTACGAGGTCTCCTAGGACCGGGTGAAGTTGATGAGGAACTCGAGCAGGCCGTGGTCCTGGGTGGTCACGAAGCCCGCGAAGCTCGGGTTCTTGATGTTGTAGTCGGAGAACAGCACCGGGATCTGGCCTGCCACCTTGATCTCCGCGGCGGTCCGCTGGGCGGTCAGGGTGACCGTGACCGGGCGGATGGTGCCGTGCAGCGTCAGCTTGCCGTGCGCGGTGTAGGTCCGGACCGCCCCGGCGGCAGGTTCGGGGGCCAGATCGACCGGGCTCGTCAGCGTGAAGGTCCCGGTCGGATACTGGGCTACGTTCATGATCCGGCCGTCGAACTGGTCGTCCCGCTGGCTCTTGTCGCTGCGGATGGTGTCCATCGGGACGCTGAAGCTGCCCGCCGTGGCGGTCGTGCCGACGATGGTGAGGTGCCCGGTGACGGACGTGCTGCGCCCGACCGCGGTGGTGTTCTGCCCGAGCAGCACCTCGTTGACCCGGTAGCCGACAACCGAGCCGGAACCGACCGTCCAGGTGCCCGCCATCGGTCCGCTGGCCGCGGCGGAGGACGCGCTGCCGGACGGGGACAGCGACAGCGCGGCCGGCGTGCTGCCGTTGAAGAAGTGGATGTAGAGGAAGGGCCCGGCGACCGCCAGGGCGGCGAGGACCACGATGCCGCCGATGAGCCATCTCAGCCAGTGACGCGGTCGCGTGAAGGGCATGACAGTATCTCTCAGAAGGATCTCTGCTCGAGGATCGCTATGGAGGAAATCCGGCCTGGTGACAGCAGAGTATGCACCCGGACTTTCTCAACGGCCTCTCAACAAGCTGAGAATCGGCGGAACTTAGTGATCGTGATCGTCGCCGGCGTCTCCGGCAGCGGCAAGACGACCGTGGGCGCCCGGCTGGCGGGCCGCCTGGGCTGGCGGTTCGCCGACGCCGACGACTTCCACCCGGCCGCGAACGTGGAGAAGATGCGGGCCGGGATCCCGCTCACCGACGCCGATCGCTGGCCCTGGCTGCGGGCCCTCGCGGCCTGGATGGACGAGCGCATCGCGCGGGGCGAGGACGCCGTGGTCGCCTGCTCGGCGCTCAAGCGGTCCTACCGGGACCTGCTGCTGACCGGCCGTCCCGCAGCCCGGATGGTCTTCCTGGCCCCGGACCGCGAGGTGCTGGCCCGGCGACTGGCGGCCCGGCACGGGCATTTTTTCCCGGAGCAGTTGCTCAGCACCCAGTTCGACGCCCTGGAGCCGCCCGCCCCGGACGAGGGCGTGCTGACCGTGGTTCCGGCCGACGATCCGGCCGCCACGGTGGCGAAAATCATCACGGTACTGTACCCATGAGGCCCTGCGGGCCGGGGGCCAGGGCAGGACGGTGACCATGAAGCTGAAGCTTGACCTGCACGACGTCTACAACCGCGGGCAGGACATCGACCGGGCGCTGCAGGCGATCATCGACGAGGCGGTGGCCAAGAAGGCCCCGCTCGTCGAGATCATCCCGGGCAAGGGCTCCGGCCAGCTCAAGAAGCACGTGCTGCGGTTTCTTGAGCAAAAGGAGATCAAAGCGAAATACCACCGGGTCGAGAAGGACTCGAAGAACTTCGGCCGCCTGTTCGTGCATTTCCGCTGGTAGTGGCCTGTAACAGGAGCTGCTAACCTGACGCGCACGTCGGTCACGGAAGGGTAACCAGCCAACCCTGGGGAAACATTCGGTGCAGACTGAGCACGCACGTCAGTTCTGCTCAGAATGGCAGCCCTTTTATCAGGACATCCGACCGAGACAACAACGGAGGCGTGTCATGCGATCCAAGCTCCTGGCTCGCCGGATTGCGATCCCGGCCCTCGGCCTGGCGCTGGCCGCGACGATGGCCGCCTGCAGCAGCAGCGGCAGCTCGAGTTCTTCCGCGACCGGCCAGCCGTCGAGCGTCGGGCCGGCCTCCTCGTCAGCGCCTAGTTCCGCCGCTGCGAGCAGCCCGGGCACCGGGTCAACGACCGCGGCGGCGGCGCAGATCAAGGCGAACTGGGAGAAGTTCTTCAACGCCAGCACTCCCATCGCGGACAAGGTCAAGCTGCTGCAGAACGGGACCGCCCTCGAATCTGCCATCAAGGCCTTCGCCAGCTTCCCCCTGGCGAGCGGGATCGGAGCCAAGGTCACTAACGTGACCGTCAACTCCGCCACCAAGGCCGCGGTGACCTACAACCTCACCTCGTCGGACGGATCGGCCCTGCTGTCCAACCAGAAGGGCACATCGGTCTACCAGGACGGTATCTGGAAGGTCGGCGACGGCAGCCTCTGCGGCCTGCTCAGGCTGGTGCCCGGCGGTAGCGTGCCGGCCGCGTGTAATTCAGCCGGCTAGGACCCCATCCGGTGGCCAGCCAGGCGGAGGCGGTTTCCGGCGACCGGCCAGGGAGCGGCCGCGGCGGCGTGGTGCCGCGGGGCGGCCAGGGGCTGGCCCTCGCCACCTTGTGCACGCTGCTCTTCCTGACGTTCCTCGACAACACCGTGGTCAGCGTGGCGCTCGGCGACATCCAGGTCAGCCTGAAGGCGAACGTGGCCGACCTCCAGTGGGTCGTCGGCGCCTACGCGCTCACCTTCGCCAGCATCATGCTGGCCTGCGGGATGATCGGGGACGAGCTCGGCCGGAAGAAGGTCATGCTGGCCGGGGCCGGGGTCTTCTGCGCCGGCTCGGTCCTGTGCGCGCTCGCCCCGAACGCCCAGACCCTCATCGCGGGCCGCGCGGTGATGGGCCTGGGCGCGGCGGCCAGCGAGCCCGGCACCCTGTCTATGCTGCGCCATCTGTACCCGGACGCCCGGGCCAGGAACCGGGCCATCGGCGTATGGGCGGCGACGTCCGGGTTCGCGCTGGCGGCCGGCCCGGTCGTCGGCGGCGTGCTGACCGGGGTGTGGAGCTGGCGGGGCATCTTCTGGTTCAACCTGGCGTTCGGGCTGGCCGCGCTGATCGTGGCGGCGGTCATCCTGCCGGAAAGCGCCGACCCGACGGCGTCGCGGGTGGACACGGCCGGCACGGTCCTCGGCGCGGGCGCGCTGGCCACGTTCGTCTTCGCGATCATCGACGCGGAGTCGGCCGGCTTCGGCTCGGCCGTCGTGATCATCCTGCTGTGCCTGAGTGCGGTCCTGTTCGCGGCGTTCGGCTGGTGGGAGCGCCGGTCCCCGAACCCGCTGCTCGACCTGCGCTATCTGCGCGTACCGCAGTTCACCACGGCGAACATCACCGCGTTCTGCACCTACTTCGCCACGTTCGCCATCTTCTTCTTCACCGCGCTGTACCTGGTCGAGGTGGTGAGCACGTCCGGCTACCGGCTGGCGCTCATCTTCCTGCCGATGACCGCGCTGATGATCGTAGCGTCGGTGCTGGCCGGACGCTGGACGGACCGGGCCGGACCGCGCTGGTCGATCACGATCGGCTGCGTGCTGATGGCCGCCGGGCTGTTCTGGACCGACAGCGTCCTGTCCCCGAATCCCGACTACGCGCTGCTCACCGTGGCGCTCGCGCTGGCGGGCATCGGCATCGGCACCACCGTGGTGCCGATCACCTCCTCGGTGCTGTCCGCGGTGCCGCCGGAGCGCTCCGGCATGGCCGCGTCGGCCAGCAACACCAGCCGGGAGATCGGCGCCGTCACCGGGGTCGCGGTGCTCGGCTCGCTGGTGTACTCGCAGCTGCACGTCAGCCTGGTCGCGCAGATGAACCATCTCGGCGTGCCCAAGTCCTTCCAGGGCCTGGTCATCAACGCCATCGAGACCGGCCAGATCCCGAAGGACACCAACGCCTACGCGGGCTTCGGCAAGCTGGTGCAAGAAGTCATCGGCGCGGCCTACACGGCCTTCCACGACGGCCTGACCGCGGCGTTGTACCTGTCTGGCGGGCTAGTACTGGCCGCCGGCCTGCTCTCGTTCATCACGCTGCGCTCACGGCCGGTCAACTCTAGGTCTTGACATTCGTCCCCGTTTGAGCGATTCAAGTAGTGGACGGCAATGACGCACGGCCACCCCTCGACGACGGCACGCTAGCGAAGAGAGGCCGACCATGGTCTGCTATGCCCGCCCCGCGAGTCTCCTGGCCGCCATCGTGGCCGTCGCCTGGCTGGTGTTCTCGGGGCCGGTCAGCCACTTCTTCAGCACCGCCGCCGTCATGGTGGCGGTGATAGCGGCGACCGCGGGCGCGGCCGTGATCGCGGCGCTCGTCTTCGCTACCCTCATGTCCACCCGGCGCCGCCGGGCCGGAGCCGGCGGCTGCGTGAACTGCCGGTTCCAGTGCCAGCACGCCATGACCGGCCATTCCGGGGGCCGCGGGCTCTGGCTGGTCACAACCGCGGACCGGAGGGAACCCGCCGAGCCAGGCCAGGCCGTCACCGGGCGCCCGGGCCTCTTGCCCGCCCGTTCGGTACCTGTCTTGCTGCCCATGCCGGAGGTGAGGGCTCCCGCACCGCGGTGGCCGGACCGGCCGCTGTACCGGATCCCCCCGGGGACCGCGCCGCAGCGGGAGCGGGCCGGATCGCCGGCCTAGACCTAGACCTAGGCCCCGAGCTAAGCCAGGGCGGGATCGGCCGCCTGCTCGGTGTCCTCGAAGACCCGCCAGCACCCTCCGCCGGCCCGCTTAGCCACGTACATGGCGCGGTCCGCGTGGGCGAGCAGGGTCGGCAGGTCCCGGCACGGCCCGCATTCCGCGATCCCCACGCTGACGGTGAACGTGACCGGATTCCCGTCGCTGCCGGTGACGCGGGCCGGCGGGCCGGTCAGCCGGGCCGCGATCTGGATCGCCCGCAGGCTGGTGATCCCCGGCACCATGATGATGAACTCGTCGCCGCCATACCGGCCCGCGATGTCCTCGGGCCGAACGTGCTCGCGGCAGGTCTGGGCCAGGTCGGCCAGCAGGTCAGCAGGACCGCGCCGAGTAGCACGCCGCCGAGGGAGTCGAAGTCCACGTGCCGCAGGCCGACGACGGTGAGCAGCAGATAGCTGCCCGCGACCGCGAGGTAGGGCAGGGCGCTAGGCCGGGCGGCGGTCGGCCTCGGCGGCGCCACGTAGCCGAGCGTCTTGCCGACGCGCAGCTGGCATACGGCCGCCACCCACAAGATGATCAGCGCCAGCATCCACAAGGTGTCGACCGGGTCGCCGCCGTGGTAGGGCGCGTGGATGGTGGTGTAGTCGTAGGTGACGTCGGCCGCGATGAACACCAGCATGCCGGTGGCGAAGATCCGCAACGGCGTGACGCTCGCCTGCGGGACACCCCGCCACAACAGCGAGAGCACTCCGAACAGCAGCAGCAGGTCGCCGATCGGGTAGGCGAAGATCACCAGGTCAGGCAGGTCGAAGCCGGGCTTCGAGGCCACCGCCGGGCCAAGCGCCACGTACCACAGCAAGGTCGCCCCGCCGACGAACACCGTGCCGACGTCGAGCATGCTGCGCAGCCGCTCCGGCCTGGTCCGGCGCCGCGACGGGAAGGCGAACAAGCCGGCGCAGGCCACCGGGTAGAAGGCGATGTAGGCGGCGTCGGCCCAGGTCGGGTCCGGCCTCTGGTGCAAGATCACCTCGTAGACGAGCTGGATCGCGTCGCCGAGCAGATAGAGCCAGATCGCGACCGAGAGCAGCCGCCAGGCCCGGACGGTGGCCCGGCCGAGGTCGGTGCGGCGGGACACCCGCCAGGCGCAGTACCCGCCGGCCGCGTTCGGCGCGAAGAATGCCAGGTCCCCGATCAGGGCCTGATGCTGGTGGCCCCAGCGAAAGACCTGCCACAGCCCGTAGGCCGCCATGATGACCACGGCGGCGGCCAGCGTCCGCCCGCCCACCGGATCGATGACCCGGCGCAGCCACCGCACAGCACGGCCAAGCGACCCGCGATCGCCGCGGGCCACCTCGGCCGCCGGCCCGCCGGCCTGCGCCGGGATGGGCCGCCGGGGGTGCTCCCGCTGGCGCATCCAGTCGGCGAAGGCACCGGGCGCCATCGGCCGCCCGAGCAGGAAGCCCTGGCCGAAGTCGCAGCCGAGGGCCTGCAGCTCGGAGCGGACCGCCTCGGACTCGATCCCTTCGGCCACCACCTTGACGCCGAGTTGGTGGGCGAGGTCGACGGTGGTGCGGACGATGGTCCGGAAGCTCTGATTGCTCGCGATCGGGCGCACCAGCGACATGTCCAGCTTGAGCTCGTCGACGGGCCAGCCGCCCAGGCTCTCCAGCGAGGCGAAGCCGGTGCCGAAGTCGTCGAGGGCGACCCGCACGCCGAGCTCGGCCAGCTGGGCGAAGAAGCTGGAGCTGACTGCGGCGGTGCCGGTCTGCTCGCTCACCTCCAGGGCGAGCATCGGGCCGGGCACCTGCTCGGAGCGCAGGAACTCGGCGATGACGGCCGGGAACCCGGGGTCGGTCACGGAGTCGGGCCCGACGTTGACCGAGATCGGGATGACCCAGCCGGCCGCCACCCAGGCCCGGTGCTGCCCCAGCGACAGCCGCAGCATCAGCCGGGTGAGCTCCCCCATCAGCCCGAGCTGTTCGGCGACCGGGGTGAACAGGGCCGGCGGCAGGGTCCCGAACTCGGGGTGCTCCCAGCGCGCGAGCGACTCGGCCGCCACCACCCGGCCGGAGGACAGCTCGACCTCGGGCTGGTAGTAGGCCACCAGCTGGCCGGTGCGCAGCGCATGAGGAAATTCGGCCTTCAGTCGCGCGGCCAGATCTTCGGCTTCGACTGCCATCCGCGGCCGGTCTCCTCAGTGACAACAGGGCTACTGGTTCTACACACTGTAACTACCAGTCACAAGCCGTCATAATTGAGGGTTACGGCCTCGCCTTGAGCCAGGTCAGCGCGGTTCGCGTCAACGCACCACCGGTGCCTGGGCCGCCCGCGCGGCGGTCCGGGTGATGAGCCCGGCGACGGCGCCGGGGTCGTCCGACATCGGCACATGGCCGCAGCCGGGCAGCGTTTCTGCTTGTGTCCCGGGCGGAAGCTGGTCCAGGTGCCGGGACTGACCGCGCAGCAGCAGGATGTCCCGCGAGCCGAAGGCCAGCGTCAGCGGCGCGGTTATGGGCGCGGTGGCCCTGTACCCGACCCTGGCCGTGGCGGCCAGGGTCGCCTCGAAGCCGGGGCAGGTGCCCATGGCCGCGATGGTCTCCCGGGCGTATCCGGGCGTCAGCCGGGTGGGGCGGCCGTGGGTCTGGCCGAGCACGAGGACCCGGCCCAGCCGGTATCGCACCAGGTAAGAGAGCGGCCGGGCGACGTGCCTGGCGAGCCAGCGGGAGGCCCGGAGGCTGATGCGGCAGTACAGCGGGGCGCCCTGCTTCCAGAGCCCGGCCGGGTCGAGCAGGGTGACCGAGGCGGTTGGGTGGCGGGCGGCCAGCTCGAGCGCGACCCAGCCGCCGAGGGAGTTCCCGGCTACGTGCGGGGTGTTGACGCCGAGTTCGGCGAGCAGGCCGGCGACGGCTTCGGCCAGGGCCCTGGGGTGGGCCTGACCGGGATTTGACTGGGCGGATTCGCCGAAGCCGGGCAGGTCGACCGCGATGACGTCGAAGTGCTGGGCGAGCGTGGGGACGACCGGGTTCCAGGAGCGGCGGTCCAGCCCGATCCCGTGCAACAGCACGAGCGGGGCGCCGGAGCCCGAACGGGTATAGGCAAGTGATGATGACATGCAGGTGAGACGCCGCCATCCCCGATTCTGTGACACCTCGGGTGGGCGGACCGCCGTTTAGGGGCCGAACGAGCCGTGGCGGCCCGCCCCGGCGGCGAACCGGGCGGCCCCCCGGATCGCCTCGCTGGTCAGCGCCTGATGGCCGTGCGTGAACTCGGACGCCAGGGCGGCGGGCTCGGCCAGGCCTTCCTGGTCGAGCACCGAGGCGCGGTCGCTGCGCAGGCAGACCTGCGGGAACGCGGCGAGCTCGGCGGCGAGTTCCCGGGCGGCGGCCAGCGCCTGGCCAGCCGGCACGACGCGGTTGGCCAGCCCGAAGGCCAGTGCCTCCGGGGCATCGACGCCGCGTCCGGTGAGGATCATGTCCATCGCCCGGCTGGTGCCGATGAGCCGGGGCAGCCGCACCGTGCCGCCGTCGACCAGCGGAACGCCCCACCGCCGGCAGAAGACGCCGAAGGTAGCGGTCTCGTCCGCGACCCGCAGGTCGCACCACAGCGCCAGTTCCAGGCCGCCGGCCACGGCGTACCCGGACACCGCGGCAATGACCGGCTTGGACAGCCGCAGCCGGCTGACACCCATCGGCGCGTCGCCGTCCGGCGCCACCCGGTTGCCGCGTTCGGTGCCGAACGCGGTGAGGTCGGCGCCGGAGCAGAAGACCCCGCCCTCGCCGTGCAGAACGGCCACGGCGGCGTCCGGATCGGCGTCGAAGGCACGAAAAGCCGCGGCCAGCGCGGCCGCGGTGGGACCATCCACGGCATTGCGGCGGTCGGGACGGTGCAGGTAGACGGTGGTGACGGCTCCCGACCGCTCCACCCGGACGGCCTGCTCGGTCATGGCTCCTCCTCCGGTACGGTGCCCCGCCGGGCCTGGTGCTGCCACAGGCCGGTCGGGCACGCCAGGACCCTAGTCGCCGGTCAGCTTGATCGCCACCCCGGCGGCGTTTTCCTTCTGCAGGCCGACGAACCACGCGACGGCGACGGTGAGCACGGTCAGGCATCCGGCCGCCGCGATCACCGGCCTGGGGTTGTTTCCGAGCGCGCCCGCCAGGACGCCGGCCAGAACACCACCGATGAAGGTGACCGCCTGGCTGCCGAGCCGCCAGGAGGCCGTTATCCGGCCGAGCAGTTCCCTCGGGACAAGAGCCTGGCGGAGCGCGCGGTTGGTCACGCTCGCGGCGATGATCGCCCACATGTAGAGCAGGTTCCCGGCCAGGAGCACCGGCATGGCCGTGGCCACGCTGATCAGGAGCAGCGCTATCCCCGAGGCCGCGCAGCACAGCGTGATCGCTGGCAGGGGCGTGAGCCAGCGGCACAGCAGCCCGGTGCCCGCGGCGCCTGCCAGCCCGCCCACGCCGCCCGCGGTGACGAGCAGCCCGACCTGTCCTGGTGGCAGGTGCAGGGTGTCCTTGCCGAGGAAGATGATGAGCCTGTCGGCGCCCAGGCACAGGTTCAGGGTGAGCATGAAGACCAGCAACGTGAGCAGCAGCCGGCTCGCGGCCAGGTACCCGATCCCCTCGGCCAGTTCCCGGCGCAGCGTCCGCCAGGTCATGGCGGAACGTCCCGGGGGCCCGGCGAGACGGTAGCGACGGCGGACACCAGCCAGCGAGGCGAGGGAGACCAGGAAGGTCAGCGCGTCGATCAGCAGCGCCCCGTGCAGCAGGCCGGCGGCGGCCAGCAGCCCGGCGGCGCTGGGCCCGATGATCAGGCCGCCCTGATTAGCCGATTCCAGCCATGAGTTCGCGGTGACCAGCCGCGGGCCGGTGAACACGTCCCGCACCGCGATGGCGAGCGCGGTGTCGGAGAAAACAGTGACGGCACCGGCCGCGAAGGCCAGCGACAGGATCAGCGCTGGCGCGACGGTGTGCGATCCGGTCAGCAGGAACAGCGTCAGGAAGATCAGCGCCCGGATGACGTCACCGGCGATCAGCACGAGCCAGGGATTGGCCCGGTCGGCCAGCACCCCGGCCGGGAGGCCAGCGGCAAGGTAGCCGACGCTGCCGGGCAGGGATGCGAGCACGGCGGCCAGCGGGCTGCGGGTCAGCTGCATGACCAGTAGCGGTATAGCCAGGACGGCAAGCCCATCGCCGATCATCGATACGGCCTGGCCGCCGAGGAAGGCCCGTTCCCCCAGCGACTCCTGCACAAGACGCAGCATCGGGTTCATCATTTGCCGCGTACCCGCGCCAGTCAATGCCTCCTGGTCTTACCCATTTCCGGACGGGCGCCAGCTCCGCTGGCTAGCGGACGCTGGTCTCACCAACGCCCCGGGTCTGCCCGGCGCCACGGACCGGCCCTGACGCATTTGACGCACTCGGAGGAAGTCCATCCGCCCACGGGTACACATCCACTGAGCACTCGGAGGTTGCCATGTCAATGCCCATACCGCCGAATCCGCCCAACTTCGGCCCGCCGCCGCCAGGGCCGCAGCCCGACCACACCGGACCCGAAGCGGTGCCCTGTACACGGTGCGGTCACCGCGCCCGCTCGCACCTCGACGCCGATTCCTGCTCGGGCCGGGGCCGTTGGCTGCGCCACTGCCAGTGCAGCGGCTACACCGGGTTCGATGCGGCCGACCCGCTTAACTGAGCCTGCCCTAGCTGACGTAGGCCGCGAGGTGCTCGCCGGTGAGGGTGGAGCGGGCGGCGATGACGTCGGCGGGCGTGCCCTCGAAGACGATCCGGCCGCCGTCGTGGCCGGCGCCGGGGCCCAGGTCGATGATCCAGTCGGCGTGCGCCATGACTGCCTGGTGATGCTCGATGACGATGACCGACTTGCCGGAGTCGACGAGCCGGTCGAGGAGACCTAGCAGCTGCTCGACGTCGGCGAGGTGAAGGCCGCTGGTCGGCTCGTCGAGGACGTAGACGCCGCCCTTCTCGGCCATGCGGGTGGCCAGCTTGAGCCGCTGCCGCTCGCCGCCGGACAACGTAGTGAGCGGCTGGCCGAGGCTGAGGTAGCCGAGCCCGACGTCGGCCAGCCGGCCGAGGATGGCGTGCGCGGCGGGCGTGCGCGCCTCGCCGGCGCCGAAGAACTCCCCGGCCTCGGTCACCGGCATCGCGAGCACCTCGCTGATGTCCCGGCCGCCGAGATGGTAGTCAAGCACCGACGCCGCGAACCGCCTCCCCTCGCACACCTCGCAGGTGGTGGCGACGCCGGCCATCATCGCCAGGTCGGTGTAGATGACGCCGGCGCCGTTGCAGTTGGGGCAGGCGCCCTCGGAGTTGGCGCTGAACAGCGCCGGCTTCACCCCGTTGGCCTTCGCGAACGCCTTGCGGATCGGATCGAGCAGTCCGGTGTACGTCGCCGGGTTGCTCCGTCGCGAACCGCGGATCGCGCCCTGGTCGACCGACACCACTCCGTCCCGGCCGGACACCGAGCCGTGGATCAGTGAGCTCTTTCCCGACCCGGCCACGCCGGTCACCACCACTAGCACGCCGAGCGGTATGTCGACATCGACGTCCTGCAGGTTGTGGGTGCCGGCCCCGCGCACCTCCAGCGCTCCCGACGGTGTCCGCACCGACGGCTTCAGGGAGGCCCGGTCGTCCAGGTGCCGCCCGGTCAGCGTGCCGCTGGCCCGCAACCCGTCGACGGTGCCCTCGAAGACCACCTCGCCACCGGCCGTGCCAGCACCGGGTCCGAGGTCGACGACGTGGTCGGCGATCGCGATCGCCTCCGGTTTGTGCTCCACCACGAGCACGGTATTGCCCTTGTCGCGCAACTGCAGCAGCAGGTTGTTCATCCGCTGGATGTCATGGGGGTGCATGCCGATGGTGGGCTCGTCGAAGACGTAGGTGACATCGGTGAGCGAGGACCCGAGGTGGCGGATCATCTTGGTGCGCTGCGCCTCGCCGCCCGAGAGGGTGCCCGCCGGGCGGTCGAGGCTGAGGTAGCCGAGCCCGATCTGGCCGAACGAGTCGAGGGTCTGCTGCAGCGCCGTCAGCAGCGGAGCGACCGACGGCTCGTCCAGACCCCGCACCCACTCGGCGAGGTCGCTGATCTGCATCGCGCACGCGTCGGCGATGCTGATCCCCTTGATCTTCGACGACCGGGCCGCCTCGCTGAGCCGTGTGCCGCCGCACTCAGGGCACGTGGTGAAGGTAACCGCCCGGTCCACGAACTCCCGGATATGTGGCTGCATCCCCTCCTTGTCCTTGGAGAGCATCGACCTCTGGATGCGCGGGATCAGACCCTCGTAGGTCATGTTGATGCCCGCGATCTTCATCCGGGCCGGCTCGTGGTGCAGGAAGTCGTGCAGCTCCTTCTTGGTGTACTTGCGGATCGGCTTGTCCGGGTCGTAGAAGCCCGACTCGATATAGAGCCGGGAGTTCCAGCCGCCGCCGGTGTAGCCCGGGACCGTGATCGCGCCCTCGTTGAGCGACTTGCTGTCGTCATACAGCTGGGACAGGTCGATGTCGGTGACGGCGCCGCGGCCTTCGCAGCGCGGGCACATGCCGCCGGTGATGCTGAAGCTGCGCCGCTCCTTCACGGTCTGCCCCCCGCGTTCGAGCGTGACCGCACCTGCTCCGCTGATCGAGGCGACGTTGAAGGAGAACGCCTGGGGCGAGCCGATGTGCGGCTTGCCCAGCCGGCTGAACAAGATGCGCAGCATCGCGTTGGCGTCGGTGGCGGTACCGACCGTGGAACGCGGGTCGGCGCCCATCGGCTGCTGATCGACGAGGATCGCGGTCGTCAGCCCCTCCAGCACGTCCACCTCGGGCCGGGCCAGCGTCGCCATGAAGCTCTGCACGAAGGCGCTGTAGGTCTCGTTGATCAGCCGCTGTGACTCGGCGGCGATCGTGCCGAACACCAGAGAGCTCTTGCCCGAACCGGAGACGCCGGTGAATACGGTCAGCCGGCGCTTCGGCAGCTCGACGCTGAGGTCCTTGAGGTTGTTCACGCGCGCGCCGTGCACGCGGATCAGCTCATGGCTGTCGGCAGCGTGCTGCTGAGCAGGCGACTGCGTGTCCGTCCTCGTGACCATTCGTTTCTCCAAGTGTCAGGCAGGGCCGCCTTCGTAGGCTCCTCCGGGCCAGCCGACCGCCGTCCCGATGATCCGAACCGCCGGTTCGGTCAGGCCGTCGCCTCCTTGGCGGCCTTCCCATGCTGGAGGAACCGGATGGCGTTGCCGAAGGGGTCGCGGACGCCCATGTCGGTGCCGTAGAAGTGCTCGGTGGGCTCCTGGGTGAAGTCGGTGACGCCGCGCTCCTTGAGCGTCTCGTACAGGCCACGGACGTCGTCCGTAAGGAAGGCGACGAAGCCTACGGCGCCCTTGGTGATCAGCTCGCGGAGCTGCTCGGCGGTGGCTTCGTCCTGCGCCGGCGGCCCTGGCTTCTCCAGGTAGATCTCGACGATGCCGGTTTCGCCGGGGGCACGCACCGTCAGCCAGCGGACCGGTCCCTGCTGGAAGTCCTGGCCCACCTCGAGCCCGAGCTTGTTGACGTAGAAGTCGAGAGCCTCGTCCTGATCGAGGACCTTGAGGGAGACGACGTTCAGCTTCATGCTCATCGTGTGCATTCTCCTCTGCGAGTGCCGGTGAGGACGCCCATCATGCTACGGAGGCCGCCGCGGCAGCGGCTTCTCCAAAACTGCTCGATCGCCTCGTCACCCCCGCCGCCACCGCCGGCCGCGTAGTCGCCATCTGGAAGCAGTGGGGCACTTCCATCGGCTCATGGCCCGCCCGGTAGTCGGACGGCGGCTCGCCGACGATATCCCGGAACGTCCGGCTGAAGGTGCCCAGACTGGTGAAGCCGACGTCGAAGCAGATGTCGGTGACGCTGCGGTCGGTCTCGCGCAGCAGGAACATCGAGCGCTCTACCCGCCGCCGCCGCAGGTAGCGGTGCGGCGTCTCCCCGAAGACGGCGCGGAAGCTACGGATAAAGTGCGCCTCGGAGAGAAAGGCCACCGCGGCCACGGCGCGGACGTCGAGCGGCTCGGCATAGGCGCGGTCCATGGCGTCGCGTGCGCGCAGAAGTCGCCGGTTCAGGTCCTCGGCTTCCTTGCTCACGGTGCAACGCTACGTCATTCAGTGGGCGTGCGCTCGGCCCTCCTCCGTCAACAAGCTCCCAGAAACCAGAGTTAGTGCACCATGCTGGAAATAGCTTTCGGCGCAGCGTAGCAGGCTGTCCGTGGTCTTGCTCCAGACGAAGAGTGCTTCGATCGTTTCAGGAGTCGAGGAGACGTTGAATGGCCTGGCAACTACCCGGCCGGCCGGAAAGGGGTATCGGAGATGAAATGGCTGGCCGAGTGCTCTGCCGCGGCGGTGCGTGACGCGCTGCGGGCCGTGGCACCGGAGCTGAGCGGTTATCCGATCACAGTTCCCGAGCCGGTGGCCGCGGCCCAGGCCGACCCGCTGTGGTGGTCATCCAGCGCGATCCTCGACGACCGGTTCATCGCGAAATTCGCGTGGTCGCATCCCGCCGCGATCCGGCTGGCGCATGAGATCGGCATCCTGACCGCGCTCACGCGCGAACCGGCTGTCCCGTTCCTGCCCGAGGTCGTCGCCAGCGGCACCGACCCCCTGCTCCTGGTAACCAGGCTCGTACCGGGGGCGTCCCTGTTCGAGGTCGTGGATTCGATCGACCGGGACTGCGCGGGCAGGCAGCTGGCGCGGTTCCTGGCGGCCCTGCACCAGCCGACGACGCGGGAGCGGGCCGAGGCCGCCATCGGCACGCTCTCCGGCGCCCAGCTGCCGCCCGCCACGACGAGGGTCTTGCGCGGCCGGCTCGGGACGTGGATCCGGCCGGATCAGCACCGGACCATCATCCGCTGGTGCGACTGGGCCGACGCCGTGCTGGCCTCGCCTGGCCCGGCTGTGCTCGTGCACGGCGATCTGCATGGCGACAACCAGGTATGGGACCACGGCGAACTCCGGCTGGTGGTGGACTTCGAGACCGTGGGAACCGCCGAGCCGGAGTACGACCTGCGCACCTTTCCCGGTCCCGGACTAGGCCCCGGCGTTGAGCTGCTGACCGCTGTCACGCGTCACTACCAGCAGATCACCGGTCACCAGCTATCGGCCGACCGGGTGATGGCCTGGCATCTGCGCACCGCCCTCGGCGACGCCCTGTGGCGCAGCGAGGCCGGCGTCCATCTCGCCGATCACCGGACACCGCCGGAGTGGGTCGAGGACCTGGCCGCGCGCTTCAGCGCCCTCGGCATCGACCCCGAAGTTTCCCTGTCCTCCTGATGGCTACCTGGGTCCGCCCCTATACATACACCACAGCCATATATCGGTATTTACCGCTCCACGACACCCGCCGTACCTATCCTTCGTCACAGCCGGATCGGGCTCACGATGGAGATCTACACCCATGTCCCCCCAGGCGCATCTCCCAGGTTCGATCCGCTGGCGTTGGCCTCCTCACCGTTGTACGGCGGCGCACCCGTCAGACGGATCGTAGTCAGGTGGGTGGCGGCCCGCCGTTGCTATCGTTCCGCAGGCTTTCGCCGCGTAGCCACCGGTACCAGTGGCGTACGCTCGCGCGCAACTTGGCCCTTTGAATACGGAGCTGAGCACGGGTGATCTCCGCGTTCGTGCGGCGATCACGGTCATGCTCACGGTTTGGTGGGTAGTACATGACGGCCTCTTGATCTGCGCCGTCAGCGCTGACGACGCCGTTACTACTGTAGTACTGACAATCTCACTGTCATACAGCCATCGGGCTGCTCCTGAGCCGCGACCTTCTGATCCGTAGAGATCTACAGCCGTGCCCGCTACCTGCTCACTTCGGCGCTGACCTGCTGAGATACTTGTCAATGATGCGCGTCAAGTGGCGGCGTTGAGCGTCGTTGTAAAGCCAAAATAAGGCCAGCCATGTCAGGCCATGGACTCGAGGTTGACAATCGGCCGACTGTCAAGACAGGGTTACGTCAGCTCACACCCGAATGCGAGATCATCGACCCACCGCTTAGGTTGGCGTCGGTAACGTCAACCCGGGAATCTCTTCGATCCCTTCACAGGCTTGTATGCATCGGTTGCAGTTGATTGCGGTGCCTGGCCAGAACGATGGACCAAGCGAAGTTGTGTCGACTGGCAGTGAAGTCGGTCGGGCATCTGGCTGGGCTGGCTTCCGAACGAACGATATCTCGTGAAGTTTCTCGACCTCGGTAACAATGGCGATGGGAGGAGTGCGGCAAGTCTGGCCAGGGAGGTGCTCAGTACAACCTTCTACTGCGGAAACGCGACACTTACCTCTCTCGTTTACGCCGCCAGGAACATCGTAGAGTCGGTTCGGTGAATGGGGGCAATCAGGCTGCTCGCGGCCCGGTCGCCGAAGCTCCGCAAGGCGGTCCGCGACGCGAAAAAGAATGGGTACGCCTACGTGGTCGTGGACGGCACCCTGATCCCCATCGACCGGGTTGCCGCGGACCGGCCGTTCTATTCCGGCAAGCACACGCGGCACGGCATGAACCTGCAGGTCATCGCCAGCCCCGATGGCGACATCCTGTGGGTGTCGGGGCGCTGCCCGGCTCGGTGCACGACAAGAAGGCCGAGTGGATCTGGGGTGTCCTGGCCGAGCTGGAGGCCGCCGGGCTGATCGTCCTGGCGGACAAGGGCTACCAGGGCGCCGCGCACGCGAAAGTCCCGTACAAGGGGAAGAACAAGCCGCCATCCCAGAAAGACGCCAATAAGGCGCACGCGCAACTGCGGTCACCCGGCGAGCGCGCGAACGCCCAGCTCAAGACCTGGAGAATCCTGCGTAAGCTCCGCTGCTGCCTCTGGCGCGCCGGACAGCTCGCCAAGGCCGTTCACGCCCTGGAGATTCACGCCGCATAAGGAGGATGGAAAGGTTCAGTAAAGAATCTGGAAGACTTCCTGACGCCTATCGTCTTGACCTTAATATTCCTGCCTTTCCTCCATGGGGCGGCGCTCTACAGCGCGTACGAAGAGATGCTCACTCGCGTGAGCTTTTGGATTTGCAACGACAAGGAGCTATTCAACTAAGCTAACGTTAGTGGTGCTCACCGGCTGCTGCGTGCGTATCCGGCGAAAGAACGTCCGGATGTCGTCAACGAGCAGGCCTGGCACCTCCATGGCGGCAAAGTGGCCGCCATGGTCGTACTCGGCCCAATGTATGATTCGATTCGCGTGTTCCGCGACGTGACGTAGGGATAGCGCGGTGTCATACGGGAACACGGCCACACCCATGGGCGTAGGGGACGGCTCAGCCGGCATCTCCCAGCTGTCGCCGTGGGCACGTTCGTAGTAGATCCGAGCAGACGAGCCCGTGGTACCGGTGAGCCAGTACAGCATCACGATGGTGAGAACCTGGTCGCGATCAATAGTGCTGCGAGGGTCTGACCATGCCTTGAATTTCTCGGCGATCCAAGCAAGCTGGCCCACCGGGGAATCGGTGAGCGCATAGGCGAGCGTCTGCGGCCGGGTCGACTGGAGGAGTCCGTAACCATCCTCCTCGCCGACCCATTCGCGTGTGCGGCGCCACGAGGCCAAAGTCCGGCGCCCCGTATTCTCTGTAGCCGAGACGCCGCATCAGCTCGGCGAACGCCGCGGCCACCCGGCGGTGATCCCAGCCCCGCTCATGCGTCGGCCCGGACAAGCCGAATCCCGGGATGCTTGGCAGTACGAGGTGGAACGCATCCGACGGGTCGGCGCCATGGGCACGCGGATCCGAGAGAGGCCCGGCAATCGCTGTGAACTCCACGATCGAGCCCGGCCAGCCATGAATCACGATGAGCGGGATCGCGGTCGGTTCGGGAGAGCGAAGATGAGCAAAGTGGATATTCGCGCTGTCGATCGTGGTAGTGAACTGCGGCCAGGCGTTCAATCGCTCTTCGGCGGCTCGCCAGTCGTACTCATGACGCCAGTAGCGCGCAAGCTCCATCAGGTAATCACGCGGGATGCCGTATGCCCAGCCCACATCGGAGAGCTCGTCAGGCCAGCGGGTGCGATCCAAACGCTGGTGCAAATCGTCGAGATCGGCGCCAGGAATCGCAACCCGGAACGGGTGGATGCTGTCATCCGTCATGATGCCACAACCTCGCATGCTAGCCCGTGGTACAAGACCACCTCTGTCGTCTAGGTCAAGACCCGCGGCACCCTTGTCCGCTACTGAGACAGGGCGTCACAGCGATAAGACCGATCGACGCGACAAGATCAAGACTTGGGATCGATATCTCCTGCGCAAAGGTCCGGAGGCCGGTTCAAGGCCGCGAAGCGAGGTGTTACCACACCCGCTTCGAGGCCGCTGCTATCACGTCACAGGCGCGCCGTCAGCCCTTCGCCCACTTTCGCTGCGTGCTCTCGCACAGGGCCAATCTCCGCGCCGCTGCCGGTTTCAGCCATGTCATTCGCACAGGCGTTCGTGGTCATGAGGAGCCAGTGCGGTTGCTCTTGTTCCGGGATTACCGGCGTTGATTGTTTATTGCGGGTGGGTGTGGCGGGCTCGCCAGGTGGTGGCGGCGAGGGTGAGCGCTGCGAGCGCGGCTAGCCCTAGCAGGAGTACTGGCGGGGGGGCGGTGGCTTGCAGCAGGGACAGTATGTCGGGGACGGCGAAGCCGGTGTAGCAGGCGACCTGGAACACGCCGGTGAGCCCGGCCAGGTCTTCGGGGCGGGCGAGCCGCGCTACCTCGGTCAGGCCGAATACCAGGGTGATCCCGTACCCGCAGCCCAGCTCCGCGGAGGCCAGCAGCGCAAGCACCGGCTGCCATGGTCCCAGCGTGCTGGCGGCGGTGATGCCTGCCTCGGCCAGCAGGCCGGCGGTCACCAGCGCCAGCCCGGTGACCAGCAGCCACGGCCGGCGGGGGCTGTCGCGGCCGGCCAGGCGCCGGGCGAGCGGCTGCACGGCGACGCCCCCGCCGGCTGCGGCGACGGCGAGCGCGGCGGCGAACGCGATGGGGATTCCCGAGGCGCGGCTGGCCACCAGGCCGGGCACGTACACGAACCCGACAGAGACTGCCATGAATACCCACGGCGCGACCGGCAGCACAACCCGCAGGAACCGCGGCTGCCCAACCCCGCGGATGCGCAGCCGCCACCAGCGGGACTCACTGGCTCCGGCGCGGACCGTTTCCCGCGTACGCGTGGCCAGGACGACAGCGGCGCCCCCTCCAGCGAGTTGCGGCAGGTACGGCAGGACCGTCGGCAGCGGCGCCCACTGCGCCAGCGCACCCGCCACCAGCGGGCCGAAAGCAAAGCCCAGCGTCATCGCGCCGCTGGCCCGCCTCGCCCCGGCACCGGGCGCCGGGTCTTCGTAAGGCGGCGCCGACAGTTCCTTGATCCACGCAGCGCCGGCGCTGAACGCGCTGCCGCTGCCAAGCCCCACGATCAGCCGCCCGGCGAACAGCCATCCGGCGCCGCGCGTCCCGGCGATGAGCACCCCGCCGCCGATCATCGAGGCGACCAGCGCGAACAGCACCACCGGCCGTCGGCCGATGCGGTCCGACAGCGAGCCGCCCACCAGCAGGCCCGGAACCAGCCCGACCGCGTACAACGCGAACATGGCCTCCACCACCGGCGCCGACAGCCCAAGCCGGGCCCGGTACACCAGCAGCATCGGGGTGAACTGGTTAGTGCCCCAGCCGATCATGCACACAGCCAGCCCCGCACCAAGCCAGCGGCGTGCCATTACCGCCGGCGAAGGCCGCAGCCACGCCCGCGCCGCCGCAGCACTCCGGGTCGTCATCGTCTCAGTCCTTCCGGTGAGCTTCCCGGAACTAGGCTGCCGCGCCCGGAGCCGCCACCCCAGTGGCA
>WNGJ01004515.1_pt1 | contig 24877 bp, 24 predicted proteins | sample 5400611 | NCBI WGS metagenome assembly WNGJ01 (sample SAMN13153375, study PRJNA577476) | soil metagenome | isolation source: 40 cm soil or saprolite under Garry oak tree replicate 1 | place: USA:California | collected 2016-06-15
CAATGGGGGAATCAAAGAATGGATGAAGCGCGGCCTCTTTCTCAAGGGATGGATCAAAGAGTGGATGAGGCGCTATCTCATTCGTGGTCTCATTCAGCTCGATTCACTTCTGAACTTCCGTGTCGTTCGGTGTCCACGGGAATTGCGAGCCCCTTATATTCGAGAGGTCTGCTCGGCGGCGCGCCGACGTTATGAGCTAAAACCTTTTGATGGAAAGATTCATCTTTTTCGAGTGGAAAATCACCCTCCGCCGGATCTATTTGAACACGATCCACTGCTCGGGTGGAGCGGGATGGCGTCTGGAGGAGTTGAGGTATACGAGCTGCCTCGTTCATGGGAACCGCAACTTACCTGTCTCGCAAGAAAACTTACCGCCTGTCTGGAAGAAGCGGACGCAGAACCACCCTCGGCGAGCGAAGCGGACAAATTACAAATTCGCAATTGACTGTCGCGGCTACAGACTGAAGCAATGGCGGACGTGCTTACTCCGATGATGCAGCAGTATCGGCGGCTGCGAGGCAGCATCCCTGTCGACACGCTTTTGTTGTTTCGGCTGGGTGATTTTTACGAGCTGTTCTTTGAAGACGCCAAGGAGGCAGCGGCCCTGCTCAATGTCGCGCTGACTAAACGCAACGGCGTGCCGATGTGCGGCGTTCCATATCATGCGGCGCAAAACTATATTGCCAAGCTCATCAAGGCCGGCCGGCGCGTCGCCATTTGCGATCAGACGAGCGAACCCCAGCCGGGGAAAATCGTTTCTCGCGATATCACCCAGATCATCAGTGCGGGCACAGTGAGCGATCTCGATTTGCTCCAAGCCAAACGCGCGAATTATTTAGGCGCCGTCTACGTTGATGATAGTGTTTTCGGCTTCGCTTATGCAGATCTCTCCACAGGCGAGTTTCGATTGACGCAGTTGCAAGATCGACAATCGCTCTTTGACGAATTGGCCCGTGTTGCGCCGGCAGAACTTCTCGTCAGCGAGGAGCAGAAGCAGCAGTTCGCCGAAGTCGCGAGCGCGCTCGGCTATGACACTTACGCCTTTCTGCCGGAACAGGCAGCTTTCACCTTATGTGAACATTTTAAAGTTAAATCGCTCGACGGCTTCGGTTGCGCCCAAATGCCGCAGGCGATCGCCGCTGCGGGCGCAATCATTCATTACCTCAAGCACCAGCTTCGGCGAAATATCGATCATGTAACGGCGCTCCGTTGCGATGCGCCCAGCGATCACGTGCTGCTCGATGCCGCTACCCAAACCAATCTCGAGTTGGTTGAATCCCGAAGTAGTCGGGACACCAGTTTGCTCGCAGTGCTCGACCGTACGATCACGTCAATGGGCGCCCGTAAATTGCGCGCGTGGATTTTGCAGCCGCTGCGGAATCTGATGGAACTGGAGCGCCGCCAGCAAATGATCGCGAACTTGTTGCAAGAAGCAGATCTGCTCGCGTCACTGCGCGCTTCGCTCAAGTTAATCCGCGACATCGAGCGCGCGGCTGGGCGATTGAGCCAAGCCTCCGGCAATGCGCGCGATCTTGTCGCGCTCAAAATTTCTCTCGAACAGGTCCCAAAACTGAAAAGCGAGCTGCAGAAGTTACTCGATCGGCTCGCGTTCGGCGCAACACGCGTCAACGAGAATGGGAATGTCGAGTTGCTGGCACAAAGGTTGCAGAACGATTTGCGCGAAATGCCCGAGCTGGCAGAGAAGCTCACTCGCGCGGTGGTCGATGATCCGCCGCTTGCGCTGAAGGATGGCGGAATCTTTCGTGATGGCTATGATGTTGATCTTGACGCGTTGCGGCGGGCTTCGCGCGAGGGCAAGAATTGGATCAGCCAATTACAGGAACGCGAAATCGTGGCCACCGGCATCAAATCTCTCAAGGTCCGCTACAACTCGGTATTCGGCTATTTCATCGAGGTGACGAAGTCGAACCTGGCAAATGTACCCTCGAATTACACCCGCAAACAAACGACGGTAGGCGGCGAGCGCTTTACCACGCCCGAACTGAAGGAGATGGAGGCGAAAATTCTTGGGGCGGACGAACGCGCGCGTCAACTGGAATATCAACTTTTCCTAAAGTTGCGGGACAACACTCTATGCGAGCTGGAATCAATTCAGCAAACAGCTGCTGGGATTGCGATTATCGATGTTATCTGCGCGCTCGCGGAGACGGCGCGCCTCTTCCGATATTGCCAGCCGGTGCTGACTGAGACGCTGCGGCTTGCAATTAAAGACGGGCGACATCCGGTGCTCGATCAAAATCTGGTGGAAGAAAAGTTTGTGCCGAACGACACGACGCTTGAGGGCGAAAACATGCGGCTGGCCATCATCACCGGACCGAACATGGCGGGAAAATCCACTTACATCCGTCAGGTCGCCCTAATTGTGCTGATGGCGCAGATCGGCAGCTTCGTTCCCGCGGAAAGCGCGGAGATCGGCCTGGTCGATCGCATTTTCACCCGCGTCGGCGCGAATGACGATCTCGCGCGCGGACAGTCCACTTTCATGGTCGAGATGAATGAAACTTCCAACATCGTCAACAACGCCACGGAGCGAAGTCTCGTTATTCTCGATGAGATCGGCCGGGGAACATCGACCTTCGATGGGCTATCCATCGCATGGAGCGTGGCAGAATTTCTCCACGACAAAATCAAAGCGCGCACGCTCTTCGCAACCCACTATCACGAGCTGACCAAACTCGCCCAGGAGCGCAGTGGTGTCTGCAATTTCAACGTCGCGGTGCGTGAGTGGAACGATCAGATTATTTTTCTGCGCAAGATCGTGCCTGGTGGCGCGGACAAGAGTTATGGAATCCAAGTGGCACGCCTCGCAGGTTTGCCGAAGGAAATTCTCGATCGAGCAAAAGACATTTTATCACACCTTGAGGGGCCCAATGGCACCCTGGCGCAGCCGGGGAAAACGAGCAAGCGAAGATCGACAAGCAACACGAAAATGGAAAAGCCACAGCTCGATCTGCTTTAGGGGACCGGCCGGCACGGCCATCTCTACAGTTTTTCGCTGACTGGAGCGCGGGTGAAATTATAATTGTCTGTTAGGCGGCTCATCATGGCAATCAAAACCGAGAAGGAACTGAGCGAAACTCAGCGCAGTCATTGGCTGAAAGCCGTGGCAGCGATCGAGCTGCGCAATTTTGGCTACGCGATTTCGCTTTTGCAGGGAATCCTCAAGCAGGAGCCTCAGCTTCTAACCGCCCGGCAGTTGCTGCGGCGCGCAGAGGTGACGAAAAGCAAATCGGCAAAAAAGAGTTTCTTCAATATCTCGACCGCGCCGATCGCGGTGATGAAAGCGCAGCGAGAAATCAAGAAAGATCCGAAGCGCGCGGTGGAAATGCTGGAAGAAATTTTGGAAAAAGAGCCTTACAATCGGCAGGCGAATCTCGTTCTAAAGGAAGCGGCAGTCGCGGCTGGCTGGCCGGAAATCGGCGTCTTCGCACTGCGGACGCTGCTCGAAGAAGATCCGCGCGATGTCAAAGTGCTTCACGAGCTTGGCCGCCTGCATCATGAACTAGGAGAAAGTGATCGGGAGGTCGAAATTTACAACCAAATCACGGAGATAAATCCACTTGATGCCGAAGCGCTTCGGCTCGGTAAAGATGCTTCGGCTCACGCTTCGATGACAACCGGCGGCTGGACGCAGGCAGTTAGTTATCGCGACTTGATCAAAGACAAAGAGATGGCGGTTTCAATCGAGCAACAAAGCCGGATGCGATTGACTGGCGAATCACTCGACAAACAAATTGCGGAAACATATGCGCTCCAACAGGCGGAGCCGAGGAATATCGATCTTGCACGACGCCTGGGCGCACTAAACGAGCAGAAGGATGATATTGCGGCTGCGATCGACTGGTATCAATACGCCGCTGATCTGACAAAAGGAGCCGACGCCGGATTGATTCGAAAAGTCTCCGATCTAAGAACGAAAGGTTTGGAGCGCGAGATCGCCGCACACGAGGAATTTCTTTCCACTCACGCTGCCGATCATGAATTGTCCGCAAAGAAGACTGAAGAATTGAAGGTCGCGAAAAAGAAACGGACAGAAATTCTGGTTGAGGATGCGCGCAAACGTGTGGAGCGAAACCCGACCGACTTGCAACTTCGATTTGAACTTGGCGAGCATCTTGTAAATGCGGGGCATTTTCGGGAAGCCTTGCCCGAGCTGCAGCGTGCGCGACAAAATCCGAATGCGCGTTTGAAAGCGATGAACATGCTGGGTCGCTGTTATAGGGATCTTGGGATGCTCGACCTTGCGATGAAGCAACTCGAAGAGGCATCGCAAGAGATTTTAGCGATGGACGCGATGAAGAAAGAGATCATCTATAATCTCGGGCTTGTTTACGAGCGGATGGGCGAGCGGGAAAAGTCGCTCAGTTGCATGAAGCAGATTTACGAAGCTGATTACGGCTACAAGGATGTGGCAACGCGCGTGGAGAGCTCGTACAAGCAGAATATCCCCGAAGGTTGATCGTCGTTTCGACTGCTCTCCGGAGCGAACCGGCGCGCGTGCATCCGGCCGCGCATGAACATTCGATGACTTAAAATATCGGGAAGCAGCCGACATGTCTCAACGGAGAATCAGCTATGAAAAGCAAAATTATCGCTACCTCACACGTCGGCATTCTCGCTCTTGCAGTCGTTTCGTTCAGTTTCGGTGGCTTGGCCATGGCACAAAATTCGCTTAGCGCAAAGGACAAGACTTTCATGAAGAAGGCCGCGAAAGGCGGGATGATGGAAGTAGCGATGGGAAAATTAGCCGAGCAGAATGGCCAAAGTGACGATGTGAAATCATTCGGCAAACGAATGGTCACTGATCACAGCAAAGCCAACGATGAGCTGAAATCGATCGCTCAGCAAAAAGGCGTTAAATTGCCGAGCAAAGAGCCAACTGAAAAATGGAGCTCGGATAAAGCCTACATGAATATGATGGTCAAGGACCACGAAAAAGACCTTGCCGAATTTCAGGCAGAGGCAAAGGCCGGGAGTGACCCCGACGTAAAGAATTTCGCCGATAAAACGGCCAAGGTGGTCCAGGAACACCTCGGTTTGGCCAAAGAGACTCAAGGCAAGCTGCAATAGGAAAATACTGACTGCGCGATGCGGCACGTCTAAAGAGGCGTGCCGCATTTCTTTTAAGCGCCTCGTATGGCGACATGTCGGTCTTGTTCGCCCGTTATCGGTGGCTTCCAAAAGTGCCTTGCTTTTGCGACGCTAGACTTAATCCTCCTCATCGATGCGGAAGACAAAAATCATCTGCACACTCGGCCCGGCTACAGAACAAACCGATGTCGTGCGGCAATTGATCCAGAAAGGGGCGGATATGTTTCGGTTAAACATGAGCCATGCCGAACACACCTGGGTACGTGAGATTGTGCCGCGAATTCGACAGCTCGGACAAGGAATCGGCCAGCCGATTGGGCTGCTAATCGACACCCAGGGGCCTGCCATTCGCATTGGCGACCTGAAAACCGACCTGCACTTGAATTCCGGCGATATCCTGGAGCTCACCGTCGGCAGCGCGAAAAGCGAAGAACCCTATTCAGTCGATGTGAATTACGGCGGGCTAGTCAATGATGTTTCCGTTGGCGACACGATTCTGATGGACAACGGTTTGATCAAGCTGGTCGTCCTCGAAAAAAGAACAGACCGGATTGTCTGCCAAGTCATCACTCCCGGGACGCTCGGCTCCCGGCGTCACATTAACTTGCCCGGCGTGCACGTGAATCTCCCGCCGCTCACCGAAAAAGATCTTGCTGATATTTCACTCGGCGCCGAGCTTGGCGTCGATTTTGTCGCGCTCAGTTTCGTACGTCAGAAAAGTGATCTTGATCAACTGCGTGCAGTTCTTGCCGAGAAAAAGAGTAAGGCTTTGATCGTCGCTAAAATCGAGGATCAACTGGCGGTCCGATCCATCGACGACATGATTGAGGGCGCGGACGCGATCATGATCGCCCGTGGCGATCTGGGAATCGAATGCCCGATGGAAGAACTGCCAATCATCCAGCGGCGGATCGTGAAATGCTGTATTCGGCTCGGTAAGCCGGTCATTGTTGCGACCCAGATGCTCGAATCGATGATCATAAATCCTTTGCCCACTCGGGCCGAAATTACCGACGTGGCGAATGCCGTCTTTGAGCAGGCGGATGCGATCATGCTCAGCGGTGAAACAAGTGTTGGCCGTTATCCGGTGGAATGCGTCGAAGTTCTAAATCGCGTGGCCCTGCGCATCGAGCGCAGCGGAGGCGCCGGTTACGCAAAATCCGCGCTCCTCGAAAACGCGCGGCGAAAGACAGTTGCTTCGGCCGTAGTCCTGGCGAATTCGCTTCAGCGGGCGAAGATTATCGTGTTTACCCGGCACGGGACGATGGCGCGCAATGTATCAAACCTTCGTCCGGAAAATGCGCCGATATTCGCTTTCACCCCTAGCGAAGAAGTTCGCCGTCAATTAGCGATCTGTTGGGGCGTTTGCCCGGTGAGGATTGGGTTCACCGGGGACCCGAACGTGACAATCGAGGCCGCGGAGAAGTTTTTGCGCGAAGCCAATTTGACCACCCCGGGCGATCAACTCGTGATCATCAGCGACGTTCGCGCGGGCGAAGACCGCATCGATTCGGTGCAACTACGGACAGCAAAATAAAAACGCGCAGACGTTTTCGCCCGCGCGTTTTTACACGACTGTCTGCCGTCGATCTAAGCTTCGACCGGCAATTCAACGTCCACTGGACGCTCCTTCTTACTCAGAGAGCGGCGGAGTTTCGAGAGCGCAATGTTCTGCAACTGCCGGATGCGTTCGCGCGTAACGCCGAACTTCTTGCCGACTTCTTCCAGCGTTTTGGGTTTACCGCCGTCCAATCCAAAGCGTTGAAAAATGATTTTCTTCTCTCGATCGTCGAGCACATCAAGCAAACCGCCGACTTCATTGCGAAGATTTTTGTCGCGCAGGAGCTCAAACGGGGTTTGGGCTTCCTCGTCCCCAACGATCTCGCCGAACTCTGTAGAATCGTCATCGCTAATCGGCGCATCGAGCGAAGCTGGACGGATCGATACGGTCTTGAGCTGCGAAACTTTTCCGCTTGCGATGCCAATCTCATCGCCCAGTTCATCGTCCGTTGGCTCGCGGCCAAGCTCCTCGCTCATTTGCAAGGAAACGCGGCGCATTTTGGAAATTTTGTCCACCAAGTGAACGGGCAGGCGGATTGTCTTGCTCTGGTTGGCTAGCGCCCGCTTGATCGATTGCTTGATCCACCACGCGGCGTATGTGCTCAGCTTCCCGCCTTTCGCCGGATCAAAACGCTCCACTGCCTTCATTAGACCGATGTTTCCTTCGGAGATCAGGTCAAGCAGCGGTAGACCGAGATTCGCGTAATCATGCGCAATCTTGACCACGAGGCGCAGATTCGAACGGATCATCAGCGCCCGCGCTTCGCGGTCGCCCCTTTTGATCTTTGCGGCAAGAGTAATCTCTTGTTCCGGAGTCAAGAGCGGGATTTGCCCGATCTCGCGCAGGTAAATCTTAATTCCGGTATCGCTATCTTCAGCAGCCATATAGCTTTTTTTCATCGATGATTTTGGGGGGTTGCATCGACAATCTACCGTCAGTGGTATTCGCCGGCGCCTTGTCGATCACGCGTTGTAGCATTCTCAAAACTATTTAACAAGGTTAAATATTCGGATTTCTGACAGTGATCGGATGTGTGTCGTTCAATCTTTTTGACTGCCGACGCACCCCCTTCCAGCAATGCCACATCCTTCAATTCGACGCTGATTCTCGGGACTTTATTTTTCCCGATCTTCCCAACTGCGAATTGACTCTTTTCCTCCTCTAATATCTTTGACAATCTAACCTGCGATGCTGGCAAAAATTTATTCCGCCGCGGTTTACGGGGTGGATGCATACGAAGTTGAAATTGAGGTCAACGGCGCTGGCGGCGACCCGAACATTGTCATCGTCGGGTTGCCGGACGCCGCCGTGAAGGAGAGCCGCGACCGGGTGACAACCGCGATTGCAAACAGCGGATATTTTTGGCCGCGCGGCCGGACCACGATCAATCTCGCACCGGCCGATATTAAGAAAGAAGGCCCCAGCTTCGATTTACCGATTGCGCTTGGAATGATCGCGGTGACTGAAGAACTGGATAGCTCTCCTTTTGAAAATTTCAGCTTCGTAGGCGAACTCGCTTTGAACGGTGCCGTGCGCGCTGTGAAAGGCGTCTTGCCGGTTGCGTTGGAAGCGCGGCGTCGCGGCAAACGGGCGTTGTTTGTGCCGGAAGCCAACGCGCTTGAAGCGGCCATGGTTGATAAGATCGACATCTACGGCGTGCAAAATCTGAGACAAACCTTTGATTTTTTGCGCGGCGAAACTGCGCTGCTGCCCACGCGGGCCGATCTCACAGGCTTTTTCGCCACGCACCAAAACTACGATGTCGATTTTAGCGATGTAAAAGGCCAGGGCCATGTTAAGCGGGCCATCGAGGTCGCCGTGGCCGGTGGTCACAACGTCCTCATGATTGGACCTCCTGGCTCGGGCAAATCGATGCTTTCGAAACGCATCCCCACGATCATTCCGCCGATGTCGCTGGAGGAAGCGATTGAGACGACGAAGATTCACAGCACCGCTGGCTTACTGAATGGCGAGCATTCCTTCATTTCTAGGAGGCCATTCCGCTCGCCGCACCACACTATCAGCGATATCGGGTTGCTTGGCGGTGGCACATTTCCAAATCCGGGCGAAGTAAGCCTGGCGCACAATGGCGTTCTCTTTCTCGATGAGCTGCCCGAGTTCAAACGATCGGCATTGGAAGTCATGCGCCAGCCGATCGAAGACGGGAAGGTGACAATTTCGCGCGCCGCCGGCAGCCTCACCTTTCCAGCCGAGTTCATGTTGGTGGCAGCGATGAACCCCTGTCCATGCGGATATTTTGGCGATTTAAAACGCGAATGCCGTTGCGGCCCCATTCAGGTGCAGCGCTACCGTCAGCGGATCTCAGGGCCATTGCTGGATCGCATCGATCTGCACATTGAAGTTCCGGCAGTCGAGTACCGCGACGTCGCCAGCGAGCGCCCGGAAGAAAATTCGACATCGATCCGCGATCGCGTCGGCCGCGCGCGCCAGAAACAGCAGCAACGATTTACGCGCGATCCCAAAACCAACTGCAACGCGCGCATGACCACGCGTCACGTCAAGCGCCACTGCAAGCTCAGCCAGGACTCGCAGGAACTCATTCGCGTCGCGATGCAAGAATTGAACCTCAGCGCCCGTGCTTACGATCGCATCCTAAAAGTTTCGCGCACCATCGCCGATCTCGATGACAAGATCGACATCTCACCCGAACACGTGAGCGAAGCGATCCAATATCGCACTTTCGATCGCACGCTTTGGGTCTGAGGAACGCCCGTGCACAACAGACAGACCTAGTCTTCGCGGCGGCGCATAATTAACACAAACCTGGAAATGCGCTGGCGAAAAAACTTCTCGTACGAACGACAAATTTTAAATCCATTCAGAGGCTACGATGCATCTCATGGCAAACGAGACCTTTGATCGTTTGAGCGCGTTTCTTCTCTTGATTAACAACGCACATGCTCTGGTAGAGTTTGCTCGTGAGATCGGCAACTTTTAATCAGCAGAGCTTTCGCCTGATATTTGTCGCTTATTCGCTGTCACTTATCGGCTGCGGCCCTCCGAGTGACCGCATTCTGGAGGAGACGGTCGAGCAATCTTATAATATCGAACCGACCACCCGTATAAGCATCAAAAACGTTGATGGTTCGATTCAGGTTTACGGTTCACCTGCACACGAAATGACGTTGCAGGCGATCAAGAGAGCTTATTCAACTAAGCGGCTGAAGCAGATCGTGGTCGATGTTTCTGTGCAGCCAGGCACAGTTGCAATCGAAACAACTTTTCCTAGAGAACCGACGTGGGGTCTGCGTGACCGGTCCGGGACGGTCGATTACACTATCGTCGTTCCCGATACCGCCAACATATCGCGATTGGAATTAGCTAATGGCGAAATCTCGGTCAAGGAAATGCGCGGGCAAAGCGTTCAGGCTCGCTTGGAAACTGGCCAGCTCTTCATGCAGAACTGCTTCAGTAATGTGGATGTCGTGCTGGGTCGCGGCACCCTGACTCTGGCTTATGAATGGTGGGAGCCAGGCAAATTTTCCGTCCAAACGAAGATCGCCGATGGAAATGCGTGGGCCTTCCTTCCGAGTGACGCCGCTTTCCATCTAATTGCGGAAACGGTCCGCGGAAAAATTGCGAGCGACTTCACCACCGTGGGAGAGCACCGCGCGGAAGCGATGACCAAAGTCGATGTGTTAGTCAACGGCGGCGGCGAAACTGAAATCAGAATGCGCGCGCCCGAAGGCAACATCAAAGTTGTGGAGCAAAACCCCTGACGCCGGTTGCGCCCAAAAGTTCAGAATTTAAAATAATCGCGAATGCCCTCTTTCGACATCGTCTCCGAAGTAGACAAGCAGGAGCTCGATAACGCGCTCAATCAGGCGCGCAAAGAGCTCGCGACCCGTTTTGATTTCAAGGGCACAGCAGCTGAAATTGTCGCCGAGAAAGACAAAATCGTGCTGACTGGGTTGAGCCGGCGATCTCATCTGTCGGACATGCGCGCCAAGAATTAAAAATTCAGCAGGGGCTCGAAGGAAACAAAGCCAAGGAAATCATCCAGGCGATCAAATCACAGGGATTCAAAGTGCAGAGCCAGCTGCAAGATCGACAAATTCGCGTCACCGGAAAAAAGAAAGACGACTTGCAAGCGGTGATCGAATTTGTGCGCAGCCGTGATTTCGGCGTCGCCACCAATTTCAAAAATTTTCGGGATTAATCGATGGATGGCCTTCGTCTCGTCCATGTTGTTGCGAGGACGGCAGAAGCATAGCACATACCAGATGCTTATTATTCTGATGTAATCACAAAAATAAAGTCAAAAATAATTACGGCCAAAGCAGATATTCAGGCGAATCGGAGGTGAAGAAAGAGAGACAAATTTACATGAAAGAAGAAACGAAGTTCCAGTTTTCACCGCGTCCATTTTCCAGGCTGGCCGTGATTAGTACATCCCTGGCGGCAGCGATGACGTTCGTTGCTCTAAACAGCGTGCAGGCGGCTTTCCTCAACTATACGGCGAGCGCGTACGGCACCTATGCTTTCGTTGGAAGCACCGTCGTTGTCGGCCAGACTGCTCCTGTCACCGTGGGGCCAGGTTGCGGGACAGCGGCTATCAACGTATCGGCTAGCGGAACCGTAGCGTCGGTCACCGCGTTGCCCACCATAAAGACGGGCGTAATCAACACTAGCGCACACGACGCGCTCAACGCGGCAACCGCCACCTCGGATGTCCATGACATCAGCCTGCTGGGTGCCTTGATCACCGCCAGTGAGGTCAAGGCAGTCAGCACCACCTTTCAGGATAATACAGGTTTCCATTCGAGTGAGGCCGGGTCGAGTTTCGTCAATCTCAAGGTCGGCACCACGGTAATAACCGCTCTCCCTGCTCCAAATACCACCATTCAGCTTGCTGGGTTCGGAAAGGTGGTGTTGAACGAAGTAATCGTGTCGGGCACCACCACCACCAAAAAGATGACAGTCAACATGATTCACGTTTACGTCACTGTTGCCAATACGCTGAACATCCCGGTAGGCACGCAGATCATCGTGGCCCATGCATTCAGCGGTCTCACGCAAGTCAACGGCCCAGGAACGCTCGATGGCACGGCTTTCGGCACCAGGGTGAACAGCACAACAATTAAGTCCAGTGCCACCGTTCCGGCTTCGGTCGGCTGCCTGGGGAACGCTCTAATCACCAACACGCAGGTTGGCATAACTGTGCCCAATGTCTTGAGTTCTGGGACCATCACCGATACGGCGCAAGGCAGCATCACGGCATCACTCTCAAGCGCGCAGACCACTTCTAGCGTTCAATCGGTCAACGTGCTTAACGGAACCATTAAAGCCGACGCCGTCCAATGCCAGGCCAACGCATCGACCACGAATGGCACCACGTTTAATTTCAGTCAGTCGGGCTCATTCGTGAATCTGAAGGTTGCGGGTCATCCTGAGATCACATCTACCGTGGCAGCGAATACTACCGTAACCTTGGCGGGAATCGGCACACTCTACTTGCACCGTGTCATCCCGGGCACGAACAGCATCACTGTTCGGATGATCGAGCTCGTTTTGGCCTCGGGCAATGTGCTGGGATTGCCGACTGGGATGGACATAATCGTGTGTACCTCCTCAGCGTCGTTGCACAGCCCTGCACATCCATAAACAGGAATAAAAAGGACAAAGCCGGAGCCCAGCGCTCCGGCTTTGTTAATTGAAGCTAACACGGCCGCAATCAGGTCGAATGGGCAGCAGTCTGTTTCCCCTCCGCAATCATCCGCCGCACAGCGGCAGCCGCTCCGTTATTTCGAGCGAAATCGAAGAAATCACTTACTGTTGTGACAGAAAATCCGATCAGCCTCCCTGGACAGGCGGCATGATGGAAATCTCCTCGCCAGGTTTTAATTCGTAATTGCGGTCGACAAATTCCACGCCCGCGCCGATGAGGATGCTTTTGTCCAGCGAGCGCAATGTCGGTGTGTGCTCATAAATTTTCGCCAGCAGATCGCCCACCGTAGCTTTGTCCGGAAGATCGACATTCAATTCCGATGCGCCGACCAAATCGCGCAATTGCGCATAAAATTGCACGCGAACATTCATCGGGATCAGCTTTCTTGCGCGATCAATTCGTTTCGCAGCATTTCATCAATAACACGCGCTCCAAGTCACCTTACATTGGCAAAGTTATTAGGCCATTGCCTGAGCAAAAGATCAACGCCTCGCTGGTTCGACTGCCGTTGCCAGTTCACTCAGGAGTCTGCATTTGCGGGCAAATCCGGCCTCGCGGATTGTTGCGCCAATGAAGCGATTACTTGTCATTTCTCAGCTGACTTGGTGGGTCGGGATCGTTCTCGCTGGGACAGGTCGCACGCTCGCGCAGGATGCCGAGATGCTTCGTCATTTTGATTACGATCAAAAGGCAGCGATCGAAATGAAGCAGATCGGCGCCGAGGAGCGCGAGCATGCGATTATCTACGACATCACTTATGCCAGTTCGAAAGGTGGCGTTGTGCCCGCTTATCTCGTCGTGCCGAAAGGAAAAGGACCGTTCCCGGCTGTGGTTTGGGGCCATTGGTATTGGGAGAACTCGCCGATGCGCAATCGTAAAGAGTTTCTCGATGAAGCGATTGCGCTGGCGCAGGTGGGCGTGGTGTCGCTTTTGCCCGATGGGCCAATCGCGCGTCCGGGTCACGTGACAAACAACGAATCGCTGAACGAGCAACAGATTACTGACATGGTGCAGGCGGTGGTCGATATGCGTCGCGGGCTTGATCTGTTGCTCGCGCGCGAGGACGTGGACCCGAAGCGCATCGCATTTGTCGGCCACAGTTACCATGCTTCGGTCGGGGCGATTCTGGGCGGAACGGATCGGCGATTCAAGGCCTTCGTCTTGATGGCTGGATCATTGTCAGATGAAGTCGATCTTCAATCAAAGGAAGAGCAGGAACATCGCCTGAAAGTCGGGCCTGAAAGATACGACGCCTTCGTGAAGAAGTACGCCTGGATTGATCCGGGCAAGTACGTCGCGCACGCCGGCCCAGCCTTTGTCTTTCTCCAATACGGCATGGAGAAGTATTTTACGCCGGAGCGTATTCGCGAATACGAAAAGATCGTCAGCGAACCAAAACGCCTCAAGATTTACGATGCGCCCCACGCGCTCAATGCTATGGCCCGCCGCGACCGCATTCAATTTCTGACCGAGCAACTGAAGCTCAGGTCGTTGTCAGATTCCCTTATTGCGGCGGTCCCGGATCTTTATCAACCGCCCGAGGCGAATCCGTAACCTGAGGATTTTGATCTGTGCACGTTGAGACGGGCTATTTCTCTGTCCAAACAAATGGCAAAGGCACGTACGAAATTACGGATGAAATTCAGCGCAAGATCGACAAATGCGGTTTGCGCAGCGGGGCGGTCACAGTCTTTGTTCAGCACACCAGTTGCAGCGTGATTGTTATGGAGAATGCCGATCCAACCGCGCGGCGCGACCTCGAGGAATTCTTCAACCGCCTGGTGCCAGAAGATGCCGATTATTTTACGCACGGCTCGGAAGGCAGCGATGACATGCCCTCCCACATCCGCATGGTTTTGACGCGAACGAGCGAGACGATCCCGATTGTGAATGGAAAAATGCAGCTCGGAACCTGGCAGGGAATTTTTCTCTTCGAACACCGCGACGCCCCGCATCGGCGCAGGATTTCGCTCACAATTATAGGCGAATAACTGGCTGTAGTGGCGGTCTATGATGGTCGCATTTTCGATCCCGACGCTCATGAGCGCCGCTACAAATAAATCGCCTCCACGAGCCGCAATGATTTCTCGTTAGGGAGTAGCGATTGCTCCATTTGGTTCATCACGTAAGCAAACGCGATTTTGTTTTCCGGATCAGCAAAGGCGTGGCTCCCGCCCGCACCGGGGTGCCCAAATGAAGATGTCAATCCATTCGACTGACGCCCAGGACAGCTTCTTCCGAAAATGTGTCGCATTGATTGTTGCGAATCTTTCATGAAGCCGGCAGAAAATGCAGTTGGTATTTGAAAGACGCGATCGATGCCGTCGGCTAGCGTGGTCGTCATCCAACGCAAAGTTTCGCGCGAAAAGAATTGCCGATCTTCCCATGCGCCGCCGTTTGCGAGCATCGCGTAAAATTTCGCCAGCGAAGATGCACTGCCGATTCCACCGAAGGAAACAATCGGCTGCGCACGCACCGAAACGTTGTTCATCGCGTTGACCGCGTGCAATCCATAAGGAGAAGTGAATGTCTTGCGCGCCAGCGTGCCGGGCGTGATCAAATCGGTATAAAATCGTTTCGGCTCCGGCGGTTTGCCGGCTTTGGCGGCATACATCGTTGCCACGCGAGGATTCTCTCTTCCTGGCAAACCAATCCAAAGATCGAGTTTGAGAGGTTCCCCAAAAATCTCTCGCCAGTATTCTGCCAGCGGTTTCTCAGCGATGCGGCGCATAAGTTCATCGAGCAGAAAACCAAAGGTACGGGCGTGATAACCATGCGCGGTTCCGGGCGGCCATAACGGCGCTTGTTCTTCCAGTGCGCGAATGACTGCGCCGTAGTCGAGGACATCGACTCGCCGATCGAGCGCGCAGAGCCCGGCCTGATGCGACAGCAGTTGCGCGAGCGTGATCTTTTCTTTGCCGGCTTGCGCAAACTCCGGCCAGAGGTCGCCCACGCGTTGGTTGATGTCGATCTTGTGCTCTTGCAAGACATGCAACACACACGCGCTGCCGATTCCTTTCGTTGCCGACCAAATGAGAACTATGGTATCTGACGTCCACAAATCTTCGCGATGCGCGTCGCAAAAGCCGCCGCAAAGATCGACAACTGGTTTCCCGTTTTGCCAAATGGAAACGGCAGCGCCTAATTCCCCGAAACGTGTAAAGTTCTCTTCAAAAAGTGACGCGATTCGATTTGCGTCCAATTTCATCCTGGAATTTTGGAGGGGCGGCCTCAGTGTCATCCGACTTTTGCTACAGCAAGAGCGATTCGAGCTCGTCCAGACGTCGCTCAAACAATTGCAGCGCGCTCTCGATCGGTGCAGGCGTTGTCATATCGACTCCCGCTATTTTGAGCGCTTCGAGCGGGAACTTCGAGCCCCCGGAGCGCAGGAAATTTAGATACGCATCCACGCTGCCGGATTCGCCAGAGAGAACCCGTTCCGAAAGCGCAACGGCGGCGGAAATTCCGGTCGCATACTTATAAACATAGAATGCGCTGTAGAAATGCGGAATGCGGAGACATTCCAGATCGAGTTGCGGATCGAGAACAAAATTTTCCGCGAAGTAGATCTCGAGAAGTTTGCGGTACTGCGATTTGAAAACGTTGAGCGTAAGCGCGTCGTCGCTTTCCTCGATCAGATGGATGACCTTCTCAAACTCGGCGAACATTGTCTGCCGAAACAGCGTGCCGCGAAGATCGTCGATCTGCCGGTTGATGATATAAGCGCGCATCTTCGGATCGTTCGTCTGCTCGAGCAGATGATGGGTGAGCAATTCTTCGTTAAATGTCGATGCGACCTCCGCCAGAAAGATCGGGTACTCGTAATCCTGAAAGCGCTGCGATTCTTGAGAAAAACAGGTGTGCATCGAGTGACCGGCTTCGTGCGCCAGCGTATAAACGTCGGCGAAAACGTCGGCCTTGTAGTTCATGAGGATGTGGGGCGACGCACCATAGCTTCCGGATGAAAACGCGCCGCTGCGTTTGCCTTTTGTTTCATATCGATCACACCAGCGCCCCAGCAGCCCTTCGGCCAGAACAGCGACATATCCTTTTCCGAGCGGTGCGAGCGCGGCGAGGACATGCTCGACGGCTCGATCAAAAGTGACGCGCGTTTCAACCTCCGGCACGAGCGGCACGTAAGTGTCATAATGATGCAACTCGGCCAAACCGAGCACGCGCCGACGCAACTCGAAGTAGCGAAAAAGCGGCTTCAGGTTGGCGCGGACGCAGGCGATCAATCCGTCGTAAATAGAAACAGGGACGTCGTCAGGGAAGAGGGCAGCCTCCAAAGCGGATGAATAATGCCGGGCGCGTGCGCGAAAAATGTCCGCTTTGACCGAGTAAGCCAGCGACGCGGCGAGCGTGTATTGGTGGTCTTGGAATTCCGCGTAGAACTGGTGAAAGGCGCGCCTGCGCAATTCAGGATCGCGTTTTACCAAAAAAGAACTAAAGGAACTTTGCGTTAACGTTTTCTCGCGCCCGGTTTCATCGGTTAACACGCCGAACTTCATGTCCACATCGGTGAGTTGCGAGAATGTGTCGTCGTAACCGCTGAGCGCGACCTTTCCTAATGCGAGAATGCGTTCCTCCGGCTCGGAGAGCACGTGAGGCTTCAGCCGCCGAATTTTGTGCAGCTTGATCCGCCAGTCGACCAGTGACGGATCGACGATGAACGTTGCAAAAATCTCATCGCCGATCGCCTGGATTTCTGGGACAACGAACGCCCCAGCTTCAGCGATCTTCGTCATCAGATTTTGGATCTGCCCAATCCGCGCCAGGTATTCGTTGTTCGCGCTGTCCTCCGCTAGTTGTAGGGACGCGAAGTGATAAAGACGCTCGAGCTTTAGCTCAAGCGCCTTCTCAAATTCAAGGCAGTCAGCGAGGCTTTGAGGCGACGCGCCGAGCTTGCCCTTCCATTCTTTCAGTTGCGGATAGGTTTTTTGGACCCAGGTAAAATCTTCCCGCCACTTTCCCGCGTCAGCGAAAAGACCTGTCAGATCCCACTTATCCGATTCGGGAATTTCAGAGCGTGTTCGTATTTTTGATTCGTCCATCAAGGAATTCGCACGTTGGATTGCGTACTGAGGCGAGTCAATTTCGGCGCGTCTCCTTCGACTTCGGTCAGGACAAGCTCTGGTCGCACCCTGCCAATGCGGCAATCGCTGGATGGCGCGCGACTTGGCGCATTGCGCATTCAGTCAGTTGCTTGCCAGGCGAGATTTTGGGCCAGGGCGATGCACCCGATGGATGCGGCAGCGGGATTAGATCAAAAGTGTGTCCAGCGCGATGAACACAGAATTTACAGCCGATCACTTTTTCTAATTTCGGACACTCGATGAACTGCGCAATCGCTAGGCGTCCGACCGGAATAATGAGGCGCGGTCGCAAGATTTTGATCTCGTCATCCATCCACGAAGAGCAATTTCGAATTTCATCCGGTGCGGGAACGCGATCACCGCCGGCCACAGTTTTGCCGGGAAAACATCGGCAAACTGCCGCAAAATAGATTTTCGATCTGACAGTTAATTCCGCGAGGCCGCAGAATTTCTCGAACCATTGAAATAGCGTCCGCCCGGCGGTATGCGCGAACGGCTTTTGCAGAACCGGCTCTCTTGGTCCCGGCGCCTGACCAATTAACATCACATCACTGACAACAGCGCCGCCTGAAACCGGCGTCGATTGCATACGCGGGCAGCGCCGGCATTGCATGAGACGAGCAACGTGGTCGTCGAGCTGGGCCTGAATGCGCGAACGGGCGACCATTTGGAAGGATGGTCAGCGCCGGAAAATCGACAATAACAAACTCAGCAGAATACTGAGAATGATGCAGGTGACGATCGGGAAATACAAAGCGGAATGCCCGCGCTCGATCCGGATGTCCCCGGGTAAACGTCCCAGCCATTTTGGCGCAAATCCGGCCCATAGCACGAGACCAGCCACAACGATCACGCCCCCAAGTATCATCAAAAATTTCCCCATCTCCCGCATCGCCACAGTTTCTTCGACAATTTAATTCAGGGCAAATGGAAGCGGATAGTTGCGCCGCGCGAGTCGTGCGAGAGATTCAGGGCGATGCCGGTGCAGTTTAGAGATTATTACGAAACGTTGGGCGTGTCGAAGACAGCGAGCGAAGACGAAATTCGCACTGCCTTTCGCAAGCTGGCCCGGAAGCATCATCCAGATGTCGCGAAGGACAAAGCGGCTGCCGAGGAAAAGTTCAAGCAGATCAATGAGGCGTATGAGGTCCTGAGCGATCCGGAGAAACGAAAGAAATACGATCAGCTTGGCGCGGATTGGAATCAACCGGGTGGATTTCAGCCGCCGCCGGGATGGGGCGCGCAGCAGCCCGGCGGTGGATTTTATCAATACGGAGGTACCGATGGGGGGGTCGAATTTGAATTTGGCGGAACCGGGTTTAGCGATTTCTTCGAGGCGTTTTTCGGCGGCGGCCGAGGCCGATCGGCTTTCGGCGGGTTCGGCGGACGCCCGGCGACAACCGAACGTGGGAGCGATGTCGAAGCGGACATCATGGTTACGCTCGAAGAAGCTCTCCACGGATCGACAAGGACGGTTTCGCTACGCCGCGCGGGTTCAAACAAGGTGGAAACCTACCAGGTCAGAATCCCGCGCGGCGTACATGAAGGGCAACGCATTCGGCTCGCCGGCCAAGGGGAAGCGGGAGCACGCGGCGGGAAAAGCGGCGATTTATTTTTGCGAGTGCGTTTAGCTCGACATCCCGATTTCACGGTTGAAGGAAGCGATCTCATTCACGAAGCGAAGATTGCACCATGGCAGGCGGTGCTCGGAACCGAACTAAAGGTGCCAACGCTTGAAAAAACCGTCCGTTTGAAAGTCCCACCAGGGACGCAGAGCGGACAACGCTTTCGTTTGCGCGGACAAGGGCTTCCGGGAATTTCCGGCAAGCGCGGCGATCTTTACGTGGTCGTCCAAATGAATGTCCCAAAAAAATTAACCGACCGGGAGCGGGAAATCTGGAGCGAACTGGCCAATCTGCACGGCGGTTAGGATGGATAGGTTCACTCGAACCGCGAGACAATTGAAGTCAATCGTCGCTACCTTCTGGACATTCTGCACGAATTCGGCTTAACAAATCCTCGTAATGAAAATTTCGCTCGGCTCGGATCACGCCGGTTTTCGCTACAAAGAGAGCGTAAGAGAATTGCTCGGCAGACTCGGACACGAAGTAAAAGACTTCGGCACGTTCAGTGAAGAACCGGTCGATTACCCGCTCTTTATTCGCCCAGCCGCGGAAGCAGTCGCGCGCGGCGAATGCGAACGTGGCATTGTGTTCGGCGGTTCGGGCAACGGCGAAGCGATGGTAGCGAACAAGGTTCATGGCGTGCGTTGCGCGCTTTGTTGGAATGAAGAATCGGCCCGGCTTTCCCGCCAACATAATGACGCGAATGTTCTCTCGATCGGAGAGCGCATGATTCCCGAGGATCTCGCGCTGAACATTGTACGGATCTGGCTTGAAACAGGTTTCGATGGCGGCCGGCATCAGAGGCGCGTAGCACAGCTAAACGCGATGTGATCGGTCAAACCAATCGATCGAGACAAACCGCGACCAGAAACACAGCGCTGACAAATGCATTGCTCTGGAAAAATGCGCGATTGATTCCAGCCAGATCGAGTTTGCTCGTGAGTTTGTGCTCGTAAAAAAGCGCCGCCGCAACGAGCGGCATCCCGGAGTAATAAAACAAGCCGAGCGAGGCGGCGATGCCGAACGCGATTAGCGCAGCAAACATTCCAAGGTGCAGTAATTGCGCCAACCGGAGACTGCGCGCGATTCCAAGTTTTACGACGAGCGACCGGATGCCCTCGCGCCGATCGAAATCATAATCCTGTGTCGCATAAATCAGATCAAATCCAGCGACCCAGCAGATCACGCCGGCTCCAAGCACCAGCGGCGCAAGATCGACATGTCCGGTCTGCGCAATCCAGGCGCCGACCGGCGCAATTGCCAGCGCCAATCCGAGAAAGAAGTGGGTCGCGCTCGTGAACCGCTTCGTGAGCGAATAGGAAAAAATCACGGCCAGAGCAACCGGCGCGAGCATCAACGTCAGTCGATTGATCGCCGCTGCGGCAAAAACAAATCCAGCGGAACTTAAAGTCAGCAAAATGAGGGCCGCCGATTTCGAAACGAGCAGGTGACGCGTGGCGGTGCGCGGATTGCGTTGATCGAGCGACCAATCGACGAGGCGATTGAAGAGCATCGCTGCCGTCCGCGCCAGGACCATGCAGATCACGACCAGCGACAGCGTACGCAATGAGGGCCGGCCATTTGCGGCTACCACAAGCGCGCCAAGCGCGAATGGGAGTGCAAAAATCGTGTGCGAAAACCGAATCACCCGGAGAAACCTTGTTACCGACCCGCCAAGTCCACTCGCCTCACCTTGTCGATCCTTAGCATCCACAGCAATTGAAATTCAAGCATCGCTGTCTAGCAATGCCTGCAACCGGTCGCTCGCCCCGAACAGGATCGGCGACCCATGCGCGAAAAGCATTCGATCTGCTTTGTACCTAAGAAGTCTTTGTAACGAACGTCTCATTTCGTTTTTATTCGAGCAATACTTTGCAGGGAGAAAAGCGAACCCATACAGCTCAAAGTTAATCAGGGCATCGCCAACGATCAGTGTCCCGCCGCTTGGCGCATAATGCAGAACGATTTCGCCAGGTGCCGCACCTTCGATGCCAATCACACGCAGTTCATCGCAAATCTCGTCGCCATCGGCAACTCTCCTGAATTCGCGCGGCGTCTTATCCGAGAATGTTTCGCAGCGCACAAAGACCGGAATCGAGAAGTGCTCGGCAAACTGAGCAGAAGCACGATGGTGATTGGAATTTGTCACGATAATTCCGGAAACACGGCCGGAGCCGACAAGCTCGTCAAGCGCTTCGCTCTGCAACGGAATTGGATCAATAAGATAAGCGCCGCCGGGAGTCAGGACGCAAGTCGAGTAAAGGTCCGCTTTAACGGCAGGATCATAACCATGCCAAAGAGCGAGGTGTGGCGCGATTCGGTCAAAATCGGACGCTGGACTCACGGGGAGACAATCGGCGCTGAGTTCTGGCCGCTCAAGTTCGCCGCCGGACGAATCCGTCCCCTGGCGGACTCGCGTAAGTGCAGAGGCGCCTGTTTCAGCCGCATTTGTTGTAGAGGCAGCTGCCTGCTTGCAAATCCTTTTACAGAAGGCAACGAAGAAAACGAAGATTGTAATTTCGGCACAGACCGCAGGCGTTATCTTCGTTTCCTTCGTTTGCTTCTGTTAGTTTGTTTTCCAGTATCTTTACGGATTAGTCGCGACCATTTGCGACGCAGGCTTGCTCAGTTCAAGCCGATCCCTCGCTCTTTGCATTTTTGAATGCTGCTCTTTCAGAGTTGCCGCGAAAGCTTCCATAGCTTTCTGCTGTTGGGCTACCGTTGACTCTAGCTGTGTGATCGTCGTTTCCTGTTCCCCCAGCCTGCACTGTTCTTTGAAGATGTATTCGCGGCTTAGCCCCCATTCAAGGCGCGACGACACTCCAGCTGGTAGGAGGAGTGGGCCCGGACGCGGCGCCGACGAAAACGCTGTTGTTAAGATACCATATCATCGTCTGCCGCGTACTCGGATTGGAAAGCAGGTAATCCGCTTTGCCGTCGCGGTTAAAATCGGCTGTCCCGATCAATTCATAACCACTTGTAATCGTGGGCCCGGACGCGGCGCCGCTGCGAACGTTGGTGTTCAGATACCATATCGCCGTCTGGCGCGTAGTGGGATTGAACAACAGGTAATCTGCATGACCGTCGCGATTAAAATCGGCCACACCCACTAAGCTATAGCCGGCCGAAAGAGTCGGCCCCAACGCGGCGCCGATGCGAACGCTGTTGTTGAAATACCATATCAGGGTCTGCCGCGTACTCGCATTGTAAAGCACCCAGTCGGCCTTTCCGTCCTTGTTAAAGTCGCCTGTCGCTACGATTTCCCAGCTACTGGAAACACTGGGCCCAGACGCAGTGCCGATGTGAACGTTCTTGTTCAGATACCAGATGGCGCTCTGCCGCGTAGCGGGATTGAACAACAGGTAATCTGGATGACCGTCGCGATTAAAATCGGCCACGCTGGCCACTCGCCAACCGGCCGTCAGCGTCGGCCCGTGCGCGGCGCCAATCAGAACATTGTTTTTCAGATACCATTGTACCGTCTCTCCCGTGCTCCCATTGTAGAGGAGATAATCCGGCCTCCCGTCGCTATTGAAATCAGTTGGCGCAGGCGGGTTTGGCTGGAAAGCCATAGCTGTAACGAATCTGGAGGCAAAGGTGGTTCGCACCCCGCTCGGAGTAAACTTAAGAATGCTGCCGCTGACCCCATCTGAGACAAACAGATTGTCCACGCTGTCAATAGCCAGACCATTTGGAATTACTGAAACTTGACCGTTTTCCGAGGCAACAGTGCTTCGCAGCCCGGATGGAGTAAACTTATAAACGGCGGCGCCGACGATAATGTCGTATCCGGTGCCGCCATCCGCCACAAACAGATTGCCCGCGCTGTCAAAGGCCAGAGCAAATGGGGAAGCCAAGCTAGAGACAAACGTGGTTCGTACTCCGGTCGGAGTAAATTTATAGACCTTTCCCGTGTTATTGAGGACGATGTCGCCTCCAGCAGCCACAAACAGGTTGCCTGCCTTGTCAAAAGTCAGACCGTTCGCATTCAACTGCAGGGTGGCAAAGGTGGTCCGGGCTCCAGTCGAAGTAAATTTATAGATGACGTCGCCATCCGCCACAAACAGGTTGCCTGCGCTGTCAAAAGCCAGAGCAATTGGCCCAGTTAGCCCGGAGGCAAAGGTCGTTCGCGCTCCGGCCGGGGTAAATTTATAGACGGCGCCGCTCCCCGCGTTTGCCACAGCCACAAACAGATTACCGGACTTGTCAAACGCGAGGCCGAAAGGGATATTCAACCCGGAGGCAAAAGTGCTTCGCACTCCGTTTGGAGTGAACTCATCGATGTTGCCGTTGATGAGGCCCTGGCCTGCATCCACCGCAAACAGATTCTGCGCCGACGCGCGAGTGCAGATTAGACTGATTACTGCTAAACACAGTATCCCGGCTATTAAATGACGTGTGAGACCGATGTCAGATCTCAATTTTGTTTCCGTTTCTTTGTTTTTCATTGGTTCTGCTTTCTACTTGAGTGATTTTGTCTTTCACTAGCTACTACAGGAAACGAGAGACGAAGTTCCCAAATAATTCAGCATTGACGACAACCGAAGAACGGCATCCGCAAATGGCTGAAGAAGCCGCATTGGGAGGTAGGATTCATTCGCACGAGGACCTCCTCTTTTGGACTACCCCATCAGCTTGATCTCGTCTTTGAAACCCGTGAGGCTGGTTTCGCACGATTTTTCCCAAAGTCATTGACCGCCATATTTGGCAGGATCCGCTCCGCTTGGCCGAAGGGTTTGCAGGGCGCTTCCACTGACTTTCTCAACACTGTTGATTCCGGTTTTGTTGCTGGCGGTGTTGCTGACGATATTGCCGTTATCATCGACATCGATCCATTGACCAGTGCCGCCGATATGCGTTCCCGTCTCGGTGGGACACCAAACCGAGTGTGTGTGTTTCTTAGCCGACACCGTCTTTGCGGTCAGATCGAAGTTGAGCTGAGTGGGTTTGCCCAACTGTGTCTTGGCGTTGAGGATCGATGCTTGGACTGATCCATTGATAACGAGGGTGACTTTGTAAGTGCCAGCCGCCAAGCCATCGGAGATGTAATGGCCGTTGGCATCGGTCTTAACAATCGTAGAAAAATTCTTCGCTTCAATTCGGACATCGCCGCCTTTAATTGGACGTCCGGTGGCGTCCTTCACAAACCCTTCAAGAACCGGCGTCCCAGCCCAAGCATTTCCGCTCATTAAGACCAGGCTGATTAGTACAGGGCCGAACAAACCTGAGGTGATTAAATTACGCGCGGCGCAAAGGGTAGGTTTGAATTTGGTTTCTGTTAGTTTGTTTTTCATTGGTTCTACTTTCTGGTTGAGTTGTTTTGTCTGTCACTGGTCTATACAGGAAACGAGAGGCGAGGTTCCCAAATAATTTGCGCCGGCAAACCGAAGGCATAGGTAAACTAGAAAGTTTAATTCGACCTAGTTGCGGCTTGGTTTGGGCCGGTGCAGTCCCACGTCGTCAAAACCTTTCGTATTGTTGGGTGCAGTTCTTTGGGAATTCCTCGAGGCTGGTGGGAATGGCTTCGAGGCGTTCTTTTCACTGCGACATCATGTACCGCCATGCGGGAGCGAGCGCGGGTGTGTGGTCTTTGTTGAGCGGGGTGTAACGATCGAGGGCTGTAGAGAGATGAAAGGTGCCATTGCGTCGCGGCGGCAGGTCAGTGGCCAGCGTGTGGGTGAATCCGTACGGCGGCGAGCTCGTTTCAACCGTCACCACTGGCCCCAAGGCAGTGATACCTAACGACGCCCATGATGCGAGTATCGCCGGCAAAAAAAATTCTTCCTCGTGTGCC
>WNGJ01001227.1_pt1 | contig 24874 bp, 20 predicted proteins | sample 5400611 | NCBI WGS metagenome assembly WNGJ01 (sample SAMN13153375, study PRJNA577476) | soil metagenome | isolation source: 40 cm soil or saprolite under Garry oak tree replicate 1 | place: USA:California | collected 2016-06-15
GGGAACGCCTTGCGCCAGGTCTGCAGGATCGGGTCGGACTCGTCGAAGGCGAACAGCGTGACCTTGCCCGTGTAGGCGTCGACGACGGCCTTCACCGAGTTGCGGATGTAGTTGCCCGAACCGCGGACGCCGCCGGCGCTGGTCTCGTCGTGCCGCGCGGCGTCCCCGAAGTTGATCCGCTGCACGTAGGGGTAGTCGTTGGTGGTGGTGTAGCCGTCGCGCACGAACATGATGCGGCCGTCGACCACCACCGCGTAGGGATCGCCGTCCCACTGGAGGAAGGGCGCCACCTTCTCGACCCGCTCGCGGATGTCGCGGTTGAACATCAGCCGCGACTGCGAGGTGATGTTGCCCGAGATCAGCAGGTTGATGTCGCGGAACCGCAGGGCGAACGCCAGCCGCCGCGCCGTGCTGGAGAGCTGCACGCCCCCGTCGCCGTCGTAGCTCGACATCTGCGTCTCGCCGCTCGGCGTGGGCCGGTCCACCTCGGGCTGCTTGGTGTCCACCACCACGTAGTCCGGGCCGGCCTGCGGCGGCTCGCCGAAGTACACCCGAGGCTGGGTCACCGGGATCTTGGCCTTCGCCTGATCGAAGTCGGACACGATGAAATCGGGCTGGCCCTGCTTGGCGGCGGTGTTGACCTGGGTCGCCACCACGCCGTAGCCGTGGGTGTAGGCCAGGTGCAGGTTCTGCCAGGTCTTCGCGCCGCTGGAGAGCAGCGTCGGGTCGACCTCGCGGACCGCGATCATCACCTGGCGGAGCTGCCCGTCCACCGGGTACCGGTCCACGTCGACGTCGCTGAACGAGTAGTACTGCGCGATCGCCTGAAGGTTCTTGATGGACGGCTTGAGCACTTCGGGATCCCAAAGCCGGATGTTGTCGACCGTGGGGCGGTTGGCGGCGACGTCCTGGGCGGTCAAGGCCGCGCCGTCCTCGAACGGTCGCGTCTGGATGCGGTCGAGGCCGAACGCCCGGCGGCTGGCGTCGATGTTGCGCTGGATGAAGGGCCGCTCCCGCTGGAGCTCCTGCGGGGCGACGCGGAAGCGCTGGAAGACCGCGGGCGTGATCCCGCCGATGATGATCGAGATCCCGGCGAGCAGCACGATGCTGAACAGCGGCACAGCGATGCCCCGGCTGCGCACCCCCCAGAAGAACAGCACCGCGCAGATCAGCGCCACCCAGAACAGCACCTCGAGGGCGGGGATCTGCGCCTTCACGTCGGTGTAGGTCGCGCCGGTCACCGCACCGCGCGTCGAGTACACGAGCTGGTACTTGTTGAGCCAGTAGCCCCAGGCCTTCAGCGCCACGATCAGGCCCAGCAGGATGGTCAGGTGCGACTGCGTCGGCCCGGCGATACGGTCCGAGGAGACCTGCGGCCGGATTCCGCCCAGCAGGTAGTGACCCGCGGCCGACAGCAGCAGCGCCAGCACCAGGGTGGTGAACAGCCACCCGAACACGGCCTGCATGAAGGGGAGCTGGAAGACGTAGAAGCCGATGTCCCTGTGGAACTGCGGGTCCTTCTCGTTGAAGGGAGCCGCGTTGCGCCACAGCAGGAAGGTCTGCCACGAGCCCGACGCCTGAAGGCCGACGACCAGGCCGAGGAAGGCGGCGACGCCGATCCGCAGCGGCCGAAGGTAGGGGCCGAGCACCTGCTGGATTCGCTCCACCTGCGGGCGTCCGGCCACGTTGACGCTGTAGCGGGGGGCGAGCCGCTCGACCAGCCACAGGTTGATGCCGACGATCAGGCCGCTTCCCACTCCCGCCAGCAGCCCGAGCGTGACCTTGGCGGAGATCTGGCCCCAGAACACGCTGGTCTTGTCGACCTCACGGAACCAGAGCAGGTCCGTGTAGAAGCTCGACAGGCTGCCGATCGCAGCCAGGAGCACGAACGCCAGCAGCAGGACGGCAAGCGTCCAGCGGCGGGGTGGGCGGCGAGCTGCTACCACGGCGGGGGGCCTTTCACTCAGTACGGCTGCCTCATGCAAACCGCCTCTGGCCAGCCGCTTCGCCATTGGCTGGCCGCCTGGTCAGACCCTAGCACGACATGTACCGAAAGGGCTGGGCCGGGGCCTGGCCGTATCGTTCCCGCCGCGCCGGCGCCTTGGCTTCACGGGCGGGGCATCCTTCTCCGCCCAGCCGCTCTGGGGGTAGCAGTGGTGTTTCTCCTCGCGATCGCGCTCGCCTCCGGCCTCCTGGCCGGCAGCGTGGCGCTGGCCGTCACCGGCTCCAGGCAGCCGCCACGCTGGTGACGGCGGTTGGCCCGGCCCGCGTCGCCAACTCCAGCCCCGACCGGTCCGCGGGGATGGCGATCTGGAGGGCCGGGCTCAACAATGTGGCGCAGCCTCACCGGGCCTGGACTGCAGGAAGGCGATCGCGTCGTTGACGTTCGACACCGGGACCAGCCGCAGTCCCGGCGGGGGATGCTTCCTGGCCTCGTCGCAGTTGCCGCGCGGCAGCAGGAATACGGTCGCGCCCTGCCGCCTGGCGCCGACGATCTTCTCGCCGATGCCGCCGATCGCCACCACAGAGCCGTCCTCGGTGATCTGGCCGGTGCCGGCGATGCGGCGGCCGCCGGTGAGGTCCCCCGGCGTGAGCCGGTCGTAGATCGACAGGGCGAACATCAGGCCCGCCGACGGCCCGCCGATGTTCTCGGTGTCGATGGAGACCGGCACGGGCAGCTTGCCGTACTCCTCGCGAAGGACCACACCGATGCGCGGCTGGCCGTCGTCCAGGGCGACCGGGACGCGGACCGCCACGTCGTCGTCGCCGCGCCTGACCACCAGCGCGAGCGTGTCGCCGGGATGGTGGCCTCTGATGACGTCCTGGAGCTGCTGGATGCTGGAGACCGGCCGGCCTTCGATGCGGACCAGGCGGTCGCCGGCCCGCAGCTTGCCGTCCGCCGGGGCGCCGGGGCGCACCTCGGTGACGTCCACCGCGCTCGGGTCGACCTTGTAGCCGAGCTTGCGCAGCGCCACCACCGCCGCCAGCACCTTGGACTCGTCCATGTCGTCGGCGTTCTGCTGGTTGACCTGCTGGGTGCTCTCGCCCTGCGGGTAGATGTCGCTGCGCGCGCGGAGCTGCACGTCACGGTTGGCCAGGTCGAGGATGGCCTCGAAGAAGCGCACGTCGTCGTCGATGCCGACCGAGGTGAGATAGAACCTGCCCTTGGAGTCGTAGAGCGGCGTCCCGCCCTGGATCTTGACGCGGCTGAGCACGTCCTCCGCCGGGCCGGGCGACAGCGCCACGACCGGGAGCTGGTAGAAGTTCAGCGCGAGGACGACCACGACCAGCACGGCGGCTCCGACGCCCGCGGTCATTCGCTGCCGCACGCGACCTCCTCCACTCCAAGCCGTCAGGTACCTGGCCGGGCTACCGGTGGGCGCTGGATCGCCCTCATCTATCTTCTTACAGATAACGCGGGGAATCGACGAAGATCGGGCCGAGGTCGTCGAACGACTCGATGACGCGACCTGCCCCGAGCGCGACGCACTCCAGCGGAGTGTCGACCATGTGCACCGCCACTTCCGCCTCCCGCGCGATCCGGTCGGCCAGGCCGGGGAGCATGCTCGACCCGCCGGTCAAGAAGATCCCTTTGTCGAGCACGTCGTTGGCCAGCTCAGGCGGGGCGCCGGCCAGGGTGTCCAGCACCGCCTGCACGATCTGGGAGACCGGCTCCTCCAGGGCCTCCCGGACCTCGCCCGCGCTCAGCACGATCGTCTTGGGCAGGCCGGTGGCCAGCTCGCGGCCGCGCACCTCGAACTTGTCCTCCTCGCCGGGCACCGGGACGGCCGAACCGATGCCGACCTTGACGTTCTCGGCGGTGCGCTCGCCGATCGCGATGGCGTACTCGCGGCGGACGTGCTGGATGATCGCCCCGTCGAGGTCGAAGCCGGCGACGCGCAACGACTTGGCGGCCACGATCCCGCCCAGCGAGATGCAGGCCACCTCGGTGGTGCCGCCGCCGACGTCGACGATCAGGCTGCCGGTCGGCTCCTGCACGGGCAGGCCGGCGCCGATCGCCGCCGCCATCGGCTCCTCCATGAGGTAGGCCATCTTGGCGCCGGCGTGCAGGGTCGCCTCCTGCACCGCCTTGCGCTCCACCTGGGTGACGGCGGAGGGCACGCAGACGACCACCCGGGGCTTGCCCACGTGGCCACGGCAGGCCCGCTGCAGCAGCATGCGCATGAGGCGGGCGGTCGTCTCGAAGTCCGAGATGGCGCCGCCGCGCAGCGGCCGCACCGCCACGATGTGCCCGGGCGTGCGGCCGATCATCGCGTACGCCTCGTCCCCGAGGGCCATGATCTCGCCGCTGCCCTCGTTGAGGGCGATCACCGTCGGCTGCCGGAGCTGGATGCCCCGACCCCGGACATAGACCAGCGTGTTCGCCGTGCCGAGGTCGATGGCGAGCGCCCTACTCACCAGGCGCCCCCTGGGGGTCGCCGGACACCTCCGGCTCAGCGGACGCCACGTGCAGGTCGCCGGACACCTCCGGCTCGGCGGACGCCCCTTGGAGGTCGCGCGGAACCGGCCGGCGGCTCACCCGGGCACCCCCTTGGGGGTCTGCGGACACCTCCGGCGGCTCATGCACGGCCACCTCTGGCCCTGCGGGCGAGCGCGGCCAGGGCGGCGACGAACGCCGCCGCCGCGGCGGCGCCGCGGATCACGTCGCTGCGGCGGACCTGCATCCTGCCGACGCGGACGCCCTCCGGCACGGCCTGGCCGGCGGCGGTCATGGCCTCGGCGGTGCTCCACCTGGGCGACCAGCCGGCCTCGCGCAGCCGGCGGTTGGAGAGCACCCAGGGATGCATGTGGTAGTGCAGCTCGCCAGGGCCGCTGACGGCGACGCCGAGCGGGGCGAGCCGCTCGCCGACGGCGAACGCGGCGCCCTCCGGCACCTCCACGCGCCGCTTGCCGGTCAGGCGGGCCGCCTGGACGGCCGGGATCCAGTCGTCCGGGGCGACGTTGTAGACACCGCTGGGCAGCCGCCCGCCCGCCGCCAGTACCAGCGCGCGGACCGCGTCCTCCGGATCCAGACTCTGCACCGGCGGATCGTAGCCCCGCACCCCGACGATCGCGGGCCCGACCAGCATGCGCGACAGGAACGATCCCCACGCCGGCGACCAGACCGCCGCGCCGCGAAGCACCACCCGGGCGGCCCCAGCGGGGCCGATGGAGGTGTCGAGCACGAGCTGCTCCACCTCGGCGAGCGCCCGGGCGGGCGGGAAGTCGAAATTCGGCCGTAGCGTCATGCCCTCGTCCAGCGGCACCGGATTGTCCGGATGCGCCCCGTAGACGATCCCGCTGGACCACAGCACCACCGTGCCGGCCCGGCTGGCCGCCTCCAGCGAGCCGCGCACCGTGGCCGCCAGCTGCTCGCGGGCGGCACGGCCGTCGCGGTCGCCCACCTCGAGGACCGGGAACAGCACCAGCACGTCGGCCTGGGACAGAGCCGCCTCGAAGCGCTGGTCCCCGGGCTCGGCCGCGACGTGCTCGAACTTCGGGCCGAGCAGCGGTGCGGGCGCGGGTCGCAGGCCGAGGATGCGCTCGACCTCCGGCTCGTCCTCGAGTGCGAGGGCGAGCTGCGCCGCGCCAGGGTGAAGCGCCCCAACCAGGGCAATCGTTCGTGCCACCAACCGTTCGTCCCTTGCTCGAAGAGGTGGCGGCCGACCAGCCGCCAGCACAATCCAGGCTACCCCGCGATGGCTAAAGATGATCCCGGTTGGCGAGTACGATTGGGGATCATGAGCGATCACCCGGGGGAAGGCGGCGACTTCTTCAGCCGGATACCCCTCTTCCGCGAGTTCGCTCGGTTGCTTTCCGGCGAACCCGGGCCCGTCAACTGGGAGCTCGCCCGCCAGGTCGCGGTCGCGACCGCGATCGGGGCTGACACGCTCGGCGCGACGCCCGCGCTCCCGGTCCCGAAGTTCTCGCCGGAGCCGGGCGAGCAGCGAGCCTGGGACGACCACCTCCGCCTCGCGGAGCTGTGGGTCGACCCGGTGAGCAGCCTGCCCAGCCCCGACCGCCCGCTGGTGGCACAGCCGATCAGCCGCGCCGACTGGGCCGAGGCGGCGCTGCGGAGCTTCCGGCCCCTGATCGAGCCCGGCGCCAGCCGTATGGCGGATTCGCTGGGTCCCGGTGCCGCCGCCGGGGTGCCCCCGGAGATGGGCCAGATGGTGGGGCGGCTCGGCGGCCTGATCGTCGGGCTGCAGGTCGGGACCGTCGTGGGCCAGCTCTCGCAGCTCGTGCTGAGCCAGTACGACCTCACCATGCCGGCCAAGGACCGCGGCCGTCTGGCCTTCGTCAGCGAGAACGTGCAGGCCTTCGAGCAGTCCAGCGGACTGCCTCACGACCAGCTCCGCCTCTGGCTCGCCTGCCACGAGGTGGTCCGCCAGCGCCTGCTCACCGGTGTGCCGTGGTTCGAGGACCACCTGTACCGGCTGGTCAACGAGATGGCCGCGTTGACAGAGCCCGATCCGGCGGGGCTCATGGACAGGCTGCAGACGCTCGACATGAGCCGTCCGGAGAGCGTCCAGGAGCTGCTGGAGGGCGGCGAAGGGCTGAGCGGCCCGCCGAGCCCCGCGCTGCAGGCGGCCACCGCCCGGCTGGAGGTCCTGCTCGCGCTGGCTGACGGCTACGCCCTGGTGCTGAGCGAGCGCGTGCTGGCCGGGCGGCTGCCCGCCCTGCCGTCGATCCAGGCCGCGGTGCGCGCGCGCATGGCCGACGACGAGGGCGCGCACGCGTTGTTCGCCCAGCTCCTGCGCGCCGACCCGGAGCGTGCCGGCGCCGCCAGGGGCGAGCGCTTCTGCCGTGAGGTCCTGGCCGCCACCGACGTCGACGGCCTCGACCGGCTTTGGGCACACCCCGATTTCCTGCCGACCCCGGAGGAGCTCGCCTCGCCAGGACGCTGGCTGGAGCGCGCCGGCCTGGTCGGCGGCGAAGAGGTCAGCCTCGACGAGGGCCTCCGGGCACTGCTGGAGGGCGACGCCGGCCCCGGGACCGGTGGAGCGGCGGACTCCGGCTCCGAAGGTCCGGACCAGCGCGGAGGTCCGGAAGGGCCCGGGGGGACCGGCGAGACCGGCGGGCAATAGCCTTCCCGCCGGCTCGTCAAGAGCCGCCGGCTACGAATCGGGTTGGGAGCCGCGCGGCTCGACTGAGCCCTCTGAGCCCTCGCCTGAGCCCTCGCCGTCGTCCATGCCCTTGGCGATCAGGAACCCTCTCGCGCGCTCGGCCAGCGGGTACCGTGCGACGAGTCGCCAGAAGGCCGCTGAATGGTTCGGCACGGCCAGATGCACCAGTTCGTGGATGAGAACGTAGTCACGCACCCATGCCGGATATGACGCGATCCGGTCGGACAGGCGGATCGAGCCATCGTCGGGCGTGCAGGAGCCGTACCGGCTGCGCATATTGCCCACCCATCTGACCGAACGGGGCTCGACCGCGCCGTCGAGGTAGCGGGCCGCCAGCACCCTGGCACGCCGCTCCAGCTCATCGTCGCCCGGCGGCCGGCGCCGGCGTTCGCGCTGGTCGAGCCGCTCGAGCATGGTCGTGACCCAGTGCGCCTCCTCGCGCTTGGTCATCCGGCTCGGCAGCAGCACGACCACGGTGTCGCCGTCGCGGTACGCGGTGACCGTCTTGCGCCGCCGCGGACTACGCACGACTCTGACCAGCGGCTTTGCGGAAGCGGCCGCGGGACGCTCTGGACGTGGGGTGGATCTCGGCATCGTGGCCACGAGTATCCCATGCTCCCGCGACCACACCCGCGCCAGTCGCGCCGTCCCCTCGGACCATGCGCCCGACCCGCCTGCCTCTGCCCCTCGGACCATGCGCCCCACCCGCCTGCTTCCGCCCCTGGACCATGCGCCCGACCCGCCTGCTTCGGCTCCCCGCCCGGGCCGGCCAGCCACCCTCACCGTCCAGGGCCGGCCGCGGCGCAGGCTTCCGGGCGGGGACGCTCCGTCGCCTTTCGGCGCGGAACTTTTTCTTTGTCCACAAGCTGGCCGCATCCGACAGGCTGGTCACCGGCATGATCGAATTCTCTGATTCCCCGTCCTGTCCCCAGCCGCGGGCCGGTTGTCCACAGACTCCGTCGCCGTAATCAACAGCGGCGGCGACTTGTCCCCAAGGTTTTCCACAGGTTCGCGCACAGGCGCGTTGACGGCTTGCGGAGACCGTGCGATCGTGCTGGCGACGAGGCCCCCGGCAGGACAACGGCCCTCGCTCTGTAAGGGGAAGGCAGAGCGCGAGCCCGAGAATTGTCGGGGGTCTCGGCATTCTCACCAGCGAGAACGCTAAATGCCTCTCATGCTCAAGCGGCGTCAATCCTGCCACGGGCAGCAAACGGGCAGCAACGCATTTCAGCGGCGCCCTGCGTCCGACTCCAGCGAGGCCCGTTGGGCGACCTCCAGCACCACGGCAAGGCGCGTCTCGACGGCGGCCACGATCCGCGCGACCATCTCGGGCGTGGTCTCGCGGTACACCCGGCCCATCCGGCTCCCCTGCTCCAGATGGCGCCCGCCAGCGTGGCCCATCACCTCGTCAATCACTCGGCTGGGGATGGCGGCGTCCTCCAGCCAGGTCGCGAAAGTGTGGCGTAGGTCGTGTGGGCCGCGCAGGTCGAGATCGGCGAACCGGCGAGTCTGGTCCGCCTCCGTGGCCGACCAGCGCATTGGCCCGTCACCATGGATGGTCGGGAGTGCCAGGCCCTCGGACTTGAGCATGTCCAGGGCGACCTCGATGGTCGCCGCTCGGAGCTTGCCGCCGGGCGTGCTGAACCGCTCGGCGAGCTGGTCGGGCATGAGGGGGCCTTCGGCCCGAAGCGCGGCCAGGACGCGGCGGGCTGTCGAGGGTAGCTCCATCGCTGGGTCGGTGAGCTTGTGGGCGGCCTTCTGGTACACGTGCTTGAGCAGGTGCCGCGACAGGGGCTCGCGGTCGGTGCCGGGGACGGTGAAGACCAGGTCGTCAGGGTCGCTGCCGCCAGGGAGTTGCCGCCGGATCGCCTCGATGACCTGCGGTGCCAGCGGGACAGGACGGATGGCGGCCGGGCTCTTGGGGCGGCTCTTGAAGCCGCTGCCGAACTTTCCGGCCTGGTAGCGGATCGGGGCCACTTGGAGGACTCGTCCACGGGCAGTCGCAGCAGTGGGCTTCCACCCACGCCGCCGATGGGTCGCCGAATACCCCGCCGTCCACCAGCTCCGGGGCAGGCGGGCGCACGTTCAGGAAGTTGCTCACGCCGCGTCACCCCCTGCGGGGGTGGTGCTGTGCGTGGGCTCGGCGCTCCCTGCCGGCGCGATCAGGCCGGCGAGCGCGTACTTGGGGATGTAGATGGTGCCGCCGATGCGCTTGTGGGGCAGCACGCCCTTGGCCACCCACTCGTAGACGGTGTTGGGGTGTTTGCCCAGCAGCCGGGCGACCTTGGCGACGGTGTAGGCGATCGGCTCGTCTGCGGCCTGATCGCGCCTGGAAACGCCCTGCCCAGCGGGCAAGGCAGTACCCTGTGCGTGCATCCGGGGCTCCTACCTCGATGCGGCCTGCGGCCTCGGCACCGGGAGCGCTACCTCTCGGGTACTGCCGAGGCCGTTCCCTTCCGGGATCTCATCCCTCCTTTGGGTCTTCACGGGTTCTTCAAGGTGAGGAACCAAGGTACTAGGTTCCTAGATACCTGTCCACTGAGGTCCGAGGTTAGGACTAAGATGCGAGCGGCCTGGCTGGCCCGAATACAGACATGAGTGATGGGAGCCCCGAATGCCTCTTCCGCGACAGACGGCCTATAGCCAGATCGCCGAGCTACTTCGTGAGGAAATCCTTGCCGACCAGTACGAGCCCACCGACGACGACCCGCGCCGCAACGAGCTACCCGGCGCTGCTGAGCTTGCGGCGAAGTACGGCGTCAGCGACAAGACGGCCGGGCGGGCAGTGCAGCAGTTGATCGCGGAAGGACTCGTCATGAGCCGACCGGGTCTGCGCCCAATCGTGGTTCCTCGCAGACAACGCCTCGACCGGTGGCCCATGCAGCGCCGCTACGCACGGGCGCGGGAGGCTCGCGGGCTGGTGTTCGGCAGCGACATGCAGGGACGCGAAGTCGATAAACGGACCACCAGCACAGGCAAGGTCCCTGCACCCGATCACGTCGCGGCGCTCTTGCGCATCGAGCCAGGCCAAGAAGTCTGGGCTCGCTCCCGTCAGGCTCTCATTGACGGGCGGGTCGCTGAGCTGAGCGTGAGCTACTTCCCGCTCGACCTGGCGGAGGGGACCGTGCTCGCGACCGCTGGGCCATACCCACCGGGCGGCGTGGTCGCAGCCCTGGAGAGCCTCGGTCACCGCATCATGCGGACCGCCAACGAGGCCCGCGCACGACTCGCCACCGACGATGAGCTGCGGGCGTTCGGCGCGGACACCGATCTTGCACCGCTGGAGAATCGCGTGGTGATCGAGATCACTCATGCGACTTACGGCATGGACGACGAACCGCTCGAAGTGGTGGTAAGCGTGCGACCAGCAGATAGCAACGTCATCGTCTTCGAGACCTACGAGGGTCCACCGGAGGAGACCGAGGAAGACCAGGCCGTCGACCAGGAGGTGAGGCCATCGTGACGACCCGGCCGCTCTTCGACGCTGATGCCTCCACTAAGCTCGAAGCCGTCTACCGGACTCCCGATGTCGTTGCACAACGACACGCCACGTTGCACGCACTTGGGCTTCAGGCTGGTGAGCGGGCGCTTGACGTTGGCGCAGGACCGGGGTTCCTGGTATCGGAGATGGCCGAACAGGTCGGGCCTAACGGCCGCGTCACCGGCCTGGACATCTCCGACAGCATGGTCGCGCTCGCGCAACGCCGCTGCGCTGAGGAGCCCATCAAGAGCCGAACCACGATCATCAAGGCCGACGCGACCGCGCTTCCCTTCCCCGACGCGAGCTTCGATGTGGGGGTGTCCACCCAGGTCTACGAGTACGTGCCCGACATCGCCCAGGCGCTCGCGGAGCTGCACCGCGTGCTGCGGCCGGGCGGCCGGGTGCTCATCCTCGACACGGACTGGGACTCGGTGGTGTGGAACGCGCACGATCGAGTGCGGATGCAGCGGATCTTGGCCGCGTGGAACGAGCGCTTCGCCGACCCGTACCTACCCCGCACGCTCACATGCCGCCTACGGGATGCCGGCTTCGAGGTCCGCTCCAGGGACGTACTGGTGCTGTTCAACCCCGAGTACGACCCGGACACCTACAGCGTGAGCAACGGGCGGATCATGGCCGATTTCGTCCCAGGCCGGCAGGGCATCACCCGTGACGAAGTCGAGGCGTGGATGCGCGACCTAGAGCAGCGCGGCCACGAGGGTGACTACTTCTTCAGCCTGAACCGGTACCTCTTCCTCGCGGAAAAGCGCGGGTTCCCGGTCGACCGTTAGACCTCATCGGTACCGGCCGTTCGAGCCGTTCGTCTGGCGCGTCTGATTGGGGTTGTGAGAAATTTCCTCACGGCATCAAGGCCGGCCCTGCTGGCGGCCGGCTGCGGCGGCCGTCCTCGGCCGGCGCACCTCGACGGGTTCCCGGGCCGGCCTTACCGCGCAACCGAACCGCCGCCGCTTTAACCCTGAAGCGCGATTTAGTAAATAGCAACTCGAGAACTACATACCTCGCAAACATTGAGACCTCGCAATGGTCTAAATATAGTATAAATCTACTCATCAACGTTGTAACAAGCAGATCGCGACCCCAACCGCCGCAATTGCGAGGTATGCACGGATAGATTAACGATAGAGTAGCCCACTACTCGTCCAGTCTTTGACACGTTCTTTTACGTATCTTTTACGTATAGGTGTTGACACCATGCCATGGCAGCGAGAGAATTCCGCGATCTTAAGCGAACGGCCGACACCGTAGTCATGTGCCTTCGCAAGGGGGGCGGTCATGCCACGACCTGCCTTGACCAATCTCGCAGGGCCATCTAGCTCTCGACCGCCAGGACGAATCCTGCCGCATGCCCGCTCACCGCCTGCGCAGGTCCGCGATGGCCGACACGTGGGTACTCCAACGCGTGAACTACAAGGCCCTCCCCAGAGAGGGGGGTTTGAGTATCTCCTCAAGATTACGAGCAACCAAATGGGGGGATTGATGAGGAGATTAGGGATCAGAACAGGGATCATCGGCGGATTGGCGATGCTGCTGGTAGCGCTCTTTGCCTCGGTGGCTTTGGCCGTCACGCCAGGCACCTTCACGCCAACGGCCGACAGCTTCAACCCCGCGAATGCCCCGGGCAGCTCGCACCTCACCTCGGGTACGCCCTCGTGCACGGTTAATGCAGACCGCTCGATCGACTGTAGCGCGTACGTGCTCGGGGGTGTCGGGCACACCAACGCAAACGTGAGTCTGACTGCCAACTACTCGGCGACCATCGACTGCACCAACCACGGCGGCAATCTGGTCGAGTCCCACACGACGACCTTCTCGGCCAGCAGTTCGGCCACGGTGACCTCCACGAGGAATGGGCAGTTGTCTGTCCCGACGCGGTCAGTAAGCCCATTCTCGGCGCCGCAGGTCTGTCCGAATCCGAACTGGACGCCCTCGATCCGGGCGGGGACTCTATCGCTCAACACCTTCACGTACACGCTCACCTTCGCGGGCTTCACCTCGCCCTACATCACGATCACCGCCACCGACCCCTAAACCCGTAGGCCGGTGAGCCGCTAGACAGAAGGGCTGGGCCTCCTCAGGCCCGGCCCTTCATTTGTGCGGCTACCTTCCTGGACAATGACACCAAGGAACGGTGGCCGGGCGTGCGGCAGCAGCAGGGCAGCAAGCCGGCTCCGGAAGGTTCGGGAGAGGTACCGACGAAGCTGGAAGGAAAAGGACTAGCGCAACGCACCCACATCCGGCTTGACCTGCGCTTTTGCCTGGATTCCTCACCGTCCTGCACAGCCCGAACTACCCTGGTATGGGTGCTGTGCAGAAAGGGGAAGGCAGAGCGCGAGCCCGAGAATTGTCGGGGGTCTCGGCATTTCGCGGCCGCGCATTTCGATGCCAATGCAGCCGCGGACGGAGGCTGATCGGCGGCGGAAGGCGGCGACGCGCTCGACAACCGCGAGCAAGAGCTGCGTCAGGTCCGGTGCACGCGGACCCGGCCGGCGGACAGTCGGACGCTGATCTTGAAGCCCCCCTTGCCACTCGTCCCGGTCGAGCGCCAGGCGCCGTCGCGGTTGACCAGCCCCTGCGACGAGAAGTTGTTGAGGGCGGGGCCGTCAACCCGGATCTCGCAGGTCGCCGACCTCGGCAGGTAGACGTCGACCAGCCCGGTGGAGATCTGGAGGTTCACGGGGACCTGCGTGCTCGGCTGGTTCAGCCGCACCGCTATTCGCGAAATGCCCGCCTCGACGTCGACGCCGCGGACGTCCAGTTCGCGGAGATCGAGATCGCCGGTCAGCGCCCCGGCCTCGGCCTGGATGCGCCAAGGCACGCTCGAATTCAGCCGGATGCCCCAGTCGCTGCCCCGGTTGCGGGCCAGCAGGCCGTGCTGGGTAGGCCCGCGCAGGTCGACCACCGCCTGCTTGCCGCTGTTCGACACCCCCGCCGACGGCGTCCCCGGGCTGCGAAGCTCAGCCTGGTAGAGGCCGACCGAGCCCGAGTCGATCCGGAGCTGACCGCCTCCCTGGCTGGTCCGGAGGACCGCCGAATCCGTCCCCGCCGGCACCGGCGCGCCCTCTGTCGAGATGAAGCCGGCTCCTGGCGAGGACACCGACAGGACCACCGGGCTCGCCACGGCGATCACGATCAGGATCCCGCCGATCGCCCGCAGCGATCCGCGCCGCACACCGCGGCCGACCCGCTCGAGCCCGAAACCGATGGCCACCATCGGGATCGCCAGCAGGATCGTCTGCACGATCGAGGTGACGTGGGTCGCCAGGCCGGCGACGGTGGCGATCAGCCCGGCGACGAGGATGACGAGGCCCGTCCAGTAGGCGCCGTTGCCCTCGCGTGCCGGAGGCATTCCGTCGGGCCACTGATCGTAGTATTCGGCACCTTGCCGCAGCCGCTGTGTTGCCGGCGACACGCTCGTCGCCCCCGGCGGCCCCATACTGTCGGGGTCGTCCATGGGCAGCCCAGGGGTGGTCGCCGATCCAACCGGGTACCCGCCGGGACTGGGGTACCGCTCCGACCCGTCCTGCTCCCGCCTCACCGGTCTCCTCTCGCCGTCGATGAGTTGGGAGTATCCGCCTCAAGGGTTCACATGAAAAAACCGCCCTGCTGGCGCGCGGGTGAAGCCCCGGCGGCCATCGCCCGACGGATGCGCCCCTCGACCACCAGATCCGGCGAGGAGCCGTGCAGCCCCAGGGTCTCCGGGCGGACGCCGGCCAGCGCGGCCTCCGGGACCAGGCCCACGATTTCGGAGGAGACCACCTCGACGCCGGCTTCGGCGGCCAGCCCGGCCACCGCCGCATACGCGGTGGCGAGCCCGGTCACGCGGAAGTCGAGCAGGTTCATCGACACCTGCGTCATCCGGCGCCGCTCCAGCGGCAGGCCAAGCGCCCGCACGGAAGGCAGTCCGCCGTCGCGCGCCCGCACGGCCCGGGCGATGCGCTTGGCTATGGAGATGTCCTGCGTCGCCAGGTTCACGTTGTAGGCGATCAGGAAGGGCCGCACGCCGACAGCGGTCGCTCCGGCGCTGGGATGCAGGCCCGGCCCGCCGAGGTCCGGCGCCCTGGCCGGATCGCGCTCCGCCGCCAGGGCAAGCCCCTCGAAGCCGCCGGCACGCACGGCCGGCAGCTCCGCACGCTGGGGGACGCGGGCGGCCGCACCGTAGAGATAGACCGGGACGCCCACCTCCTCGACCAGCCGGCCAGCCGACGCCAGGGCCAGCGGCACGCAATCGCAGGCGGGGTCGAGCGGGACGAACGGGAGCACGTCGAGGGCTCCCATCCGCGGGTGCGCGCCTTGGTGGCGGGTCAGGTCGATCAGGCGGGCGCAGGCTGCTGCCCCACTGACGGCCGCCTCCACCAGCGCCGGGCCCGGTCCCACCAGGGTGAGGACCGAGCGATTGTGGTCCGGGTCGCTGGAGCGGTCCAGCAGCAGCACGTCCGGATGAGCGGTCGTGAACGCCGCGACGATCTCCTCGACCACCTCCCCACGCCGACCCTCCGAGAAGTTCGGCACGCACTCGACCATCCCGCCAACGTCCCTCACCCCGGCAGGAGCGGCCCCCCCGGCCTCCGCCGAGGCGCCACCGGCCTCCCGCGACGCGCCCCCCACCTGCTCTGGGCCGGCACGGGACTCCCCTGGGCCGGCGCCGCTGGTCTCCCGTGGGGCGGTGTCCCTGCCTTCTTCGGCGGCGTCAGGCATCGGGCTGCTCCGCGGGCTCGTGCAGTAGGCCGAGCGGGACGCCGTCTCGGGCCACGACCCGGCCGCCCTTGACGACCACGTGCGCGAGGTTGACTCCCAGGTGGTAGGCGAGGTCCAGGTAGGAGCGCCCGCTCAGCACCACCAGGTCGCACGCCGAGCCAGGCGTCAGGCGACCGGCCCTCTCCCCTCGGCCGACCGCGCGCGCCGCCCCGCTGGTGGCACCCAGCAGCGCCTCCTCCGGGGTCAGCCCACCGTGGACGCAGGCCAGGGCGATGACGAGCTGCATCGACTCGCAGTAGCAGGTCCCAGGATTGCAATCGGTCCCGAGCGCGAGCGTCACCTGGCTTTCGCGCAGGACGCGCACCGGGGCCACGTCCCCGGTGCCGAGCAGGAAGCTCGTCCCGGGCAGCAGCACGGCGACCGCTCCCGCCTTCGCCAGGGCGGCGGCCTCGGCGTGATCGAGGAACAGCAGGTGATCGGCTGACACGCAGCCCTGCTCGGCGGCCAGCCAGGCACCGCCGGTCGGGCCCAGCTCGTTGGCGTGCAGTTTGGTCTTGAGTCCATGCCGGCGGCCCGCCGCCAGCACGCGCCGTGACTCGGCCACGGTCAGCGCGCCACGGTCGCAGAACGCGTCGACGAACTCCGCCAGCGGCGCGCAGGCGGGAAGCATCTCCTGCACGAGCAGGTCGATGTAGCCAGCGCGGTCGTCGGCGAACTCCGCCGGGATCAGGTGAGCGCCCAGGAACGTCGGGACCACCTCGATCGGCGTCCGGGCCGACAGCCGCGCCAGCACCTCGAGCGAGCGCCGCTCGTCGTCCACGGTGAGGCCGTAACCGGACTTGACCTCGATGGTGGTCGTGCCGTGCACGCCGGCCTGGACGAGCCGGTCGCCCGTGGCGCGCTCGAGCTCGGCGTCGCTGGCCGCCCGGGTGTCACGCACCGTCCGGTGGATCCCGCCTCCGGCCGCCAGCGCCTGCTCGTAGCCGACCCCACGGAGCCGCGCCGCGAACTCGTCGGCGCGGTCCCCGGCGAACACCAGATGGGTGTGCGCGTCGACCAGGCCCGGCACCACCGCCCGACCGCCGGCGTCGATACGCTCACATTCGGGAGCGATCGGCAGATCGGGCATGGCCGCCTCCGGCCCGGCGAACACCACCGTGCCTCGCGCCGCCGCCACCGCGCCCCGCTCCACCAGCCCAAGCGGCCCGCTCCCCAGACCCGGATCGGCGGTGACAAGCTGCCCCGCGCCGGTCAGGATGAAATCGACCTGCCGATTCACATGGCGCCCCCTCCCCCGCCATCCTGGCCGGCCCCGGCCGCGCCGGGACCCGGGGGAGTCCCGGCCGCGGCGGGACCCGTCGGGGCCCCAGCCGGGCCGAGGCCCGGCGGCCGGCCCGCCGCCGAGGCACCCCCGCCCTGGCCCTCTGGCCCGGCGGTGGTCCCGGGGAGCATCGGGAGGTCGAGGCCTCGGGCGCGGGCTGTCTCGACGGCGATCGGGTAGCCGGCGTCGGCGTGGCGCATCACGCCGGTGCCGGGGTCGTTGGTCAGGACCAGCTCGAGGCGGTGGCGGGCCTGGTCGGTCCCGTCGGCGACCACCACGACGCCGGCGTGGATGGAGCGCCCGATGCCCACGCCCCCGCCATGGTGCACGCTCACCCACGAGCCGCCGGAGGCGGTGTTGAGCAGCGCGTTCAGGATCGGCCAGTCGGCGATCGCATCCGAGCCGTCGGCCATCGACTCGGTCTCGCGGTAGGGAGAGGCCACCGAGCCGGCGTCCAGATGGTCGCGGCCGATGACGATCGGGGCGCCGACCTCGCCCCGGGCGACCAGTTCGTTGAAGGCGAGCCCGGCGAGATGGCGCTCGCCGTAGCCGAGCCAGCAGATGCGCGCCGGCAGCCCCTGGAATCGAACCCGCTCCTCCGCCAGCCGCAGCCACCGGACCAGGTGCTCGTTCTCGCGGAACAGGTCCATAACGGCCTGATCGGTACGGAGGATGTCGGCCTCGTCGCCAGACAGCGCCACCCACCTGAAGGGGCCCTTGCCCTGGCAGAACATGGGGCGGATGTAGGCGGGCACGAAGCCCGGGTAGGCGAAGGCGTCGGCGAATCCCGCTGTCCGGGCCTCGCCTCGGAGGTTGTTCCCGTAATCGAAGACCTCGGCGCCCGCACGCTGGAACCCAACCATCGCCTCGCAATGGCTGGCCATCGACTCCCGGGCCCGCTTGACGTAGCCGTCAGGGTCGTCGCCGCGCGCCGCCGGGGCGTCCGCGACGTCCGTACCCGCCGGGACGTAGCCGCCGAGCGGATCGTGCGCGGAGGTCTGGTCGGTCACGACGTCCGGCCGGAAACCGGCCGCCAGCAATGCCGGAAGCACCTCGGCGGCATTGCCGAGCAGACCGACCGAAAGCGGCCGACGCGCCCGCGCCGCCGCCTCGACACGCTCGACCGCGTCGCGCAGGTCCTCGGCCCGCTCGTCCAGATAGCCGGTGGCCAGCCGCCGCTCGATCCGGTCCGGGTCGACCTCGACGCACAGGGCGACGCCCCCGTTCATGGTGACCGCCAGGGGCTGGGCGCCACCCATGCCGCCGAGGCCCGCGGTGAGGACGATCCTGCCGGCCAGGCTCGGCCATCCGTTGACCTCGGCGACGGCGGCGAACGTCTCGTAGGTGCCCTGGAGGATCCCCTGGGTACCGATGTAGATCCACGAGCCCGCGGTCATCTGGCCGAACATCGTCAGCCCGGCCGCCTCCAGCTCGCGGAACTGCTCCCAGGTCGCCCACTCAGGGACCAGCAGCGAGTTGGCGATCAGGACTCGCGGCGCGAACGAGTGGGTGCGGAAGACGCCGACCGGCTTGCCCGACTGGACCAGCAGGGTCTCGTCGTCGCGCAGCCGCCGCAGCGTCGCAACGATCCGGTCGAAGCTGTGCCAGTCTCGCGCGGCCCTCCCGGTGCCTCCGTAGACGACCAGATCATCGGGCCGCTCGGCGACCTCGGGGTCCAGGTTGTTGCAGAGCATCCGCAGCGCGGCCTCCTGCTGCCACCCCAGGCAGGAGATCCGCGGCCCCCGGGGGGCGCGCACGGGTCGGGCACCTTCCATACCAGCTCCCTCCTCTCACCGTTCGGCTCGGCCGGCGCCGGCGGTCGGCCGGCTCACGCGAGCGTGCCGACCACGCTCTCGGCGGCCTCGACCAGCTCACCGCTGGTCACCAGGCGCTCCACCGCGGCCATGTCAGGGGCGAGGTAGCGGTCGCGCTCCAGGCGGGGCACATCGCGCCGCAGCCGCTCCAGCACGGCCGCCACGGCCCGCCCGGGTCGCAGGGGGGACCGCATGTCGACGGCCTGTGCGGCGCAGAGCGCCTCGATGGCGACCGTCCGGCGCACGTTGGCCAGCACCCTCCGCAGCTTGAGGCCGGCTGTCCAGCCCATCGACACGTGGTCCTCCTGGTTGCCAGAGGTCGGGATCGAGTCGACCGACGCCGGGTGCGAGAGGATCTTGCAGTCGCTCACCAGCGCGGCGGCGGTGTACTGGGTGAGCATCAGCCCGGAGTTCAGCCCGGGATCCTCGGTCAGGAACGCGGGCAGGTCGTGGTTCAGGGCCGGGTCGAGGAGCCGGTCGACCCGGCGCTCGGACACGTCGGCAAGCTCGGTGAGCGCGATGGCCAGGAAGTCGAGGACGAAGGCCAAGGGCTCTCCGTGGAAGTTGCCGACGCTTACCACCTCGCCCGAGTCGGCGAACACGACCGGATTGTCCGTCACAGAGCCCAGCTCCCGGTCGACCACCTGGCGGGCGAAGGCGATCACGTCGCGGCACGCGCCGTGGATCTGGGGAGCACAGCGCAACGAGTAGGCATCCTGGATGGCGTGGTCCGAATGGCGATGGCTGGCCAGGATCGGGGAGCCGGCGAGCAGCTCGCGCAGGTTGTCGGCGCTGGCGAGCTGACCGGGATGCGGACGCAGCTCGTGCAGGCGCCGCTGGAACGGCCGGTCGGTCCCCAGCAGCCCCTCGATCGACATGGCACAGGCCACGTCCGCCGCGGTGGCCAGCGCCTCGGCGTCGGCGACCGCCAGGCAGGCGAGCGCCAGCATCCCCTCGGTCCCGTTGACCAGGGACAGGCCCTCCTTGTACGAAAGCTCCAGCGGCTGGAGCCCCGCGCGGCGCAGCCCCTCGACGGCAGGCAGCCGCTGACCGTCGACCTGGACCTCGCCCTCACCGATCAGGGGCAGAGCGAGGTGCGCGAGCTGGGCCAGATCACCGGACGCGCCGACCGAGCCGTGCTCGGGAATGACCGGCGTGACGCCGGCGTCCAGCAGGGCGAGCAACGCCTCGACGACCACCGGGCGCACCCCCGAATATCCCTGGACGAGCGTCCGGGCCCGGAGCAGCTGCATCGCGCGGACGACCTCGGTCTCCAGCGGGTCGCCGCTGCCGGTGGCGTGGGACAGGACGATCCGCCGCTGCAGCTCACGTAGGTCGGACGGCGCGATCGGGGTATTGGCGAGCAGGCCGAACCCGGTCGACACGCCGTAGGCGCGCTTCCCCTCGGCCACGACGCGCTCCACGACCTCTCGGGCCGCGGTCATGCGCTTGCGTCCGGCGTCAGCGAGCTCGACCCGGAGACCACCGCGGGCGACGCCGACCACCTCGTCGATCCGCAACCGGCCCCCGGACAACACCACCCGCTCGAGCCCAGCGTCCTTGCTCAGCCCAGCCATGGATGCATCCTAGCGACGGGCACCACCTGGCACCATGTGGGAGCAGGGCGAAGACGTGTTGGTTGCGGGCCTGGTTTGCAGGGCAACCAAGAGGTGCCAAGACACGCAGAACTACGTACTCGACCGGTCAAACCCAACGGAGTGACCAGCGGATACGAGATCGGCATGCGGAACTTGGCAACAGATGGGTGCAAGATCGCGTGAGTTGGGCCATGCTGGTGGTGCGGCCCGGCGGAGACCGGGAGAAGCAAGGAGACGACGACATGGGCACTGACTTCCCGAGCGACACAAGTAGCACCAGCACCCCCACCCTGCAGCGCGAGGTGTGCGACAAGTGCGGCTCGCGCATGACGCTCCAGAGCTCTGCCTACGGTTTCGAGCGGTGGGAGTGCCCCAAGTGCCACCAGATCGTCGGCATCGACCGCGATCCGGAGGTGGGCGGCCGTTTCCAGATCGATCGTGGTCAGCCGTGGAACTACTCCCCCGACGCGTTCAAGAACTAGACACCCACGACGGAGCGGCTCGGAGTCGCTGAAGACCCCGGCGAGACGCTCGACATGCAGGTTGCAGTTGGCGAGGGGGCCCCATGAGGGGGCCTCGCTTGGTCTTTGGACCAGGGATGACGCCATCGTGTGCCCGAGGGCCGGACACCCCTCGACGGTCCGGGGCACGACCAAGCCAAGGACGGCCCGCGCCGCCGCGCGCGCTCGACGAATGCCGTTCGCCATCCCGCCGCGGACCATTTCCCCTCCCTGAGCCGTCCGGACCACGCCGCCGGCGCCCGACGCCGCCGGTCGCGTGACCCATCGCCGGACTGATGGTGACCGGTTTCCCGGAAGCTTGCGCGGCGTTGTCCACACCCCCCTCGGCGAGAGTGGTCGCCAGGATGGGCGGGCCGCCGAAGCTGGCTGTTACCATGCGCGAGCATCAGCCCGCCGAGCGACGACGAGGACGCGAACGTGCCCAAGACCACGATTCATCTGGTCCGCCATGGGCACGTCGAGAATCCTGACCGGGTCCTGTACGGGCGCCTCCCGGGCTTCGACCTGTCGGCGCGTGGCCGGGCCCAGGCGGAGCTGCTCGGACGTTACTTCGCGCCGATTCCGCTGGCCGGGGTGCTGGCGAGCCCGCTGGAGCGGGCGCAGCAGACCGCGGCGGCGATCGCCGCGCCACACGGCCTCCAGGTCGAGTCGGACGAGCGCCTCATCGAGGCAAGCAGCGTGTTCGAGGGCGTGGCGGGCAACGTCGGCTGGTACATCCTCCGCCACCCGGCGATCTGGTGGAAGCTGCGGGACCTGCGCACGCCCTCCTGGGGCGAGCGCAACGTCGACCTGGCCGAGCGCGTCCTGGCGGTGGTGACCGCCGCCAGGGAGCGCTTCCCCGGGCAGCAGGTCGTACTGGTGTCGCACCAGGCGCCGATCTGGGTCGCTCGGCTGGCGTTCGAGCGCAAGCCGCTCGGCCACTGGCCGGGCCGGCGGCGCTGCAGCCTGGGCAGCGTGACCACGCTCGAGTTCGACGGCGACCGGCTCGAAAGCCTCACCTACTCCGAGCCCGCCGCCGCGGCCCTCACCGGCGCCGAGCCAGGCCGAACTCGCGCCTGAGCAGCACCGCCGCCTCCCGCCAACGCCGGGCGGGCGCGACCGCGCGGCGGACGGGCCACTGCCAACCCGCGGGGCTCAGGACTCCTCGGCGCTGTCCAGGAGGCGGAGGAGGTCCTCGCCGAACTGGTCGAGCTTGGCGGGCCCGATCCCCTCGACGCCGAGCAGCTCCCCACGACTTCTTGGGCGCCGCTCGGCGAGCGCGCTCAAGGTGCGGTCGTTGAAGACGACGTAGGCGGGGACGCCGGCCTCGGTCGCGCGCTGAAGCCGCCAGGCGCGCAGGCGCTGGGCCAGCGGCGAGTCCGCAGGCCGCGGCCGCGACCCGTTCGAGCGGTCGCCAGCGGCGGCCACCGCGCGCGGACGCACCCGCTCGCCCGGAGCCACCAGGTCGTCCAGGAAGCGCGAGGGCTTGCGCGGCTGCTCGCGACCCGAGGGGCCGACGCGCCGTGCCGTCCACGCCAGCCACAAGTGGACCCGCGCCCTGGTGAGGCCCACGTACAGCAGGCGGCGCTCCTCCTCGACCTCGACAGGGGCACTCGCCTGCCGGATCGGCAGCAGCCCCTCTTCCAGCGCCGGTAACAGCACCGCGTCGAACTCGAGCCCCTTGGCGCGGTGATAGGTCAGCAGGTTGACGCCGCCACCCACGCCGGCCGCCTCGTCGGCGGCGCGGCGCTCCACGTCAGCGAGGAACGCGGCCATGTCGGCGTGCTCGTCAGAGGCCTGCAGCCACTCCGCGACGCCGAGCAGGCTGACCAGGCTGGCGTGGCGCTGGCGCGCCTCCTCCCCGTCCGGCTCCTGGTCGCGACGAAAGTCCATGCGCTCGAACCAGATGGCCTCGATCGCATCGACCAGCCCACCGGCGTCGGCACGACCGGACCGCGACCGCAGCAGCCGCAGCGCCTGGCGCACCTCGGAGCGGCGGAAGAACAGCTCGCCGCGGACCTGGTAGCGGATCGCCGCTGCGGCCAGCGCCTCCTCGATCGGAGGGATCTGCGCGTTCGTGCGGACCAGCACCGCGACCTCGTCCAGCGCGACCTTCACGTCCTCCAGGCGGCGGACCTCGGCGATCAGGGCGGCCAGCTCCGCCTCGGACGACTCGAACGCCACCACCGTCGGCTCGGGCCCGGGCGGCCTGGTCGCCACCAGCCGCTTGACCCGCTGGCGGCCCCCGCGCGCCAGCAGGCGGTTCGCCATGCCGAGGACCTGCGAGGTCGAGCGGTAGTTCTCCTCGAGCTGGAACACGCGCGCGTCCGCAAAGCGGCGCGTGAATCCCGTCAGGTACTCGCTGGAGGCCCCGGTGAAGGTGTAGATGGTCTGATCCTCGTCGCCGACCACGGCGAGGTCCTGGCGATCGCCGAGCCATGCGTCGAGCAACGCCTGCTGGAGCGGGTTGGTGTCCTGGTACTCGTCCACCGAGAACCATCGGTACTGGCCCCGGAACTCCTCGGCGACGTCGGGATTGGTCTCCAACCCCTCGAGCATGCGGGCGAGCATGTCCTCGAAGTCGATGCGACCCCCTCGCTCCTTGGCGCGCTCGTAGCGCTTGTAGAGGCCCGCGAACAGGTCGGGCGGCAGCGGAGCCGTCCTGGCCTTGCCCGCCACCGCGTCCTGGTAGGCCTCGGGACCGATGCGCCGCGCCTTCGCCCATTCGATCTCGTCGGCGACGTCCTTGACGGCGGTGAACTTGTAGCCTCCGGGAAGGCTGCGCTGCAGCGGGACGAGCAGCGGTGCCTTGGAGTCGAGGATATCGGGGACGCGGCCCGGGTACAGCCTGGGCCAGAAGTAGCGGAGCTGGCGCCAGGCGGCCGCGTGGAACGTGTGCGCCTGGACGCCTGGAAAGCCCAGCGCCGCCAGCCGCTCGCGCATCTCCCCCGCGGCCTTCTCGGTGAAGGTGACCACCAGGACGTGCTTGGGATGGACCGCGTCGGTGGCGATCGCGTAGGCGACCCGCCGCGAGATCACGCGCGTCTTGCCAGTCCCCGCGCCCGCGAGGATGCAGACCGGCCCGCTGGTCGCCTCGACCGCGGCGCGCTGCGCCGGGTTCAGATCGTGGAGGAGAAACTTCGGGTGCATGCCGGCGAGTCTGCCACATCGACCCGACGCCGCCAGCCGGTTGTCCACACCCTGGCGGCAGCCGAGCGAACTCGATGCTGGGCGTCCAGCCCGTTCAGGGGGTCGCAACGCGCCGTGCGTCGGCGCGGCCCTTGGCGCCAGCAGCACAGACGGCTCTTGGCGACCGGGACTTCTCGCCACCAGCGTAACCACCGAACAGAGCTCCAGGGCGTTAGGAGGGGGTTCGTATGGACGAAGCCACCACACGGGCGATGATCAAGGACTTCTTCGACACGCGAATCGACGACGTCGTCCGCTCGTCCGAGATCTACGCCGACGACGCCGTGCTGGAGTTCCCCCAAGGCAAGGAGCGCATCCGCGGCAAGGCCAACATCATTGCCTTCCGGTCCGCCTACCCCGCCCGCGTCACCATCGAGCTGCATCGGACAATCGGCCGGCAAGACCTCTGGGTCAGCGAGTTCACCATCCGGTACAACGGCGCGACTCCGTTCAACGTCGTCGACATCATGGAGTTCCGCGACGGCAAGGTCGTCCGCCAGCGGCTCTACTACGGCGAGCCATGGGAGCCGCCGGCCTGGCGGGCACAATGGGTCGAGCCGATAGAGGACCTTGCTTAGCGTGCTGCGTTCCTCAAGTTCGTTGTGGCGCTGAGGCGCCGTCCCCGGTCCAGGCTGCGTTGGGAGATCCGTGCGGTGGCGATGGCCGCAGCCACAGGGACACCCGAGTCGGCTGCATGGTCTGGTCGACGACGGCCAGAAGCTCGGTGGTCAGGGCGTCCAGGTCGATCGCCTGGCGCAGCCGGGCGCTGAACCGCGTGATCGTCTGGGTGGCGTCGTAGCGGTGACGGTTGAAGCGCCGGTCGACCAGCTGCTGGATGCGGCGGCGGGCGGGCTGGAACACCCCCGCCACCGCCAGGGTCGCTCCGGCGACCGGCCAGACTCGAGGCCCGCCCCAACAGCTCGCCAAACCCAAGGACCACCCCCGCGTAGGCACCACCCAGCAGCACTGTCAGCAGCGCGTAGCTCAGGGTGCGGCTGATGATGCGGTCCAGGTCATACAGCCGGTAACGCAGGACCGCCGCGCCGATCGCCAGCGGCAGCACCGCCACGCAGAGACTCCCCGCCAATGCGGCCAGGGCAAAGGTCTCCAGCGCCAAGGCGGCCAGGA
>WNGJ01005372.1_pt1 | contig 24860 bp, 28 predicted proteins | sample 5400611 | NCBI WGS metagenome assembly WNGJ01 (sample SAMN13153375, study PRJNA577476) | soil metagenome | isolation source: 40 cm soil or saprolite under Garry oak tree replicate 1 | place: USA:California | collected 2016-06-15
GCACGCGCAGGTGCACATGCGGATCGACGAACGCCGGCGCCAGCACGAGGCCGGCGCCCTCGACGATGCGATGGCCGTTCGGATCGAGGCTCGTCCCGAGCTGCGCGATCGTCCCCGCGTCCACGCGCACATCGAGCGTCGCGTCGACTCCCTCGACGGGATCGACGACGCGCGCGTCGCGGATGAGCAGGTTCTCCTGCCTGCCGTCTTTCGCGTACAACATCACGCCACCTCGAGCGGCTCGACGACTGCCACCGGAACCGGGCCCGTCGTCAGCAGGTCGTAGAGCACCGCCATGCGCGTGACGAGGCCGGCGCGCACCTGGGTCTCGATCAGAGCGTCGGCCGCGTCCGCCACGCGCGGGTCGATCTCGACGCCGCGGTTCATCGGCCCGGGGTGCATCACCTTCTGGCCCGGCCGCAGCCGCTCGGGCGTCACGCCCCAGCGCGCTGTGTACTCGCGCAGGCTCGGCACGTAGTTGGCGCCTTCCTGCATCCGCTCGCGCTGCATCCGGAGGATGTAGACGACGTCTGCCGCGGCGATCGCCTCGATCTCGGTCGAGACCTCGCAGCCCATCGCCTCGATCCCGCGCGGGAGCAGCGACGGCGGCCCGACGAGCGTCACCCGGGCACCGAGCAGCGTCAGCGCCTGGATGTTCGAGCGCGCCACCCGCGAGTGCAGGACGTCGCCGACGATCGCGACGTGGAGCCCGTCCACGTGCCCGAACTCGCACCGCATCGTGTAGAGGTCGAGGAGCGCCTGGGTCGGGTGCTGGTTCTTGCCGTCTCCGGCGTTGACGATGTGCGCCTGCGTGTTCCGTGCCACGAGCTGGGGCGCGCCGATCTGCGGGTGCCGGATCACGATCACGTCCGGGTCGTAGGCACCGAGGGTGATCGCCGTGTCCTTCAGCGACTCCCCCTTGTCGACCGACGAGCCAGAGGCTTTGATCGACATCGTGTCCGCCGAGAGGCGCTTCGCCGCGAGCTCGAAGCTCGACGACGTGCGGGTCGAGGACTCGTAGAAGACGTTGATCACGAGCCGGCCCTTGAGCGTCGGCAGCTTCTTCACCTCACGCTCGAGGGAGCGTTCGAACGTCCGCGCGGTCGCGAGCAGGCGTTCGACGTCGTCGCGGGACAGGTCGTTGATCGCGATCAGATGCCGCTTCGGCGGCTCGGCGGGCGGACGCAGGTCCTCCCGCATGACGCGGATGTCACCCATGGGACTCCTCTTCTGGCGCGGGAACGAGCAGGACTTGGTCGACCTCGTCGACCTCGACGAGCTGCACCTGGATGCGCTCGCCGCGGGCGGTGGGCAGGTTCTTGCCCACGTAGTCGGGGCGGATCGGAAGCTCTCGGTGGCCACGGTCTGCGAGCACAGCGAGCTGCACCCTGGCCGGGCGGCCGTAGTCGAAGAGCGCCTCCACCGCGGCGCGGATCGTTCGTCCGGTGTAGAGGACGTCGTCGACGAGGACGCAGGTCATGCCCTCGAGCGGAAAGTCGAGCTTCGTCGAACGAACGAGCGGCTGGGCGCGCTGGGGCGGCTCACCGGCGCGCACCTGGACGTCGTCCCGATAGAAGGTGATGTCGAGGTGGCCGAGCGCGAGCTCCTGGCCGCTGAACTCCGCGATCCGCGACCGGAGCCGCTGCGCGAGCGGCACCCCGCGCGTCTGGATCCCCACCAGCGCGACGCGCTCGAGCTCCGGGTTCCCCTCGATGATCTCGTGCGCGATCCGCGAGAGCGTCCGCTCGATCGCCTCGCCGTCGAGGAGAACTTTCTCGAGTGAGGTGCGGGCGGCGCTCAGAGCGCAGGCCCGTCTGAAGACATGTCGAGGGCAGGCTGGTGCATTCGACTCCTTTCCGGCCTCACCGGACCGAGTTAAAGGCGTTGTGTCGCGCGGCAGCTTAGACGCATTGCCGGACGGCGCTCAATCGCTTGAGGCACACTGGGTTTTGGATGAGTCGCAAATTGGGGTCGATCTCCGCGCTCGTACTCTGCGCCGCCGCGCTCGCCACGACGGCGACGGGTGCCGCGTCGAAGGTGATTGCGCGCAAGAGCCGCTCGGGCCTGTACGCCGCGGTCGGCGCGCACGCCACGGTGAGGCATCCACACGCGTTCGCCCTGAAGGTGTTCGCCAACCCGAGGCAACTCGTCAACGGCAACTGGCTCGTGTTCTGCAAGCGCGGCCGTGTCAGAGGCACGAAGGTCGGCCGGATGAACGGGCGGACACCCATCCAGAAGAAGGTTCCCGTCGCTCTCGACAAGGCCACGAGCTGCACCCTCAGTGCCGAAGCCGTGCTGACCAAGAAGGGCAAGGTCACGCTCGTGCTGTACGCGTACTAGTACTCGGCCACCGCGACCACCCACTCCACTGCGTAGTCGATTCGGTCTGGAAGCTCGGCCTCCGCGCGCGCCAGGCCCGCTCTGTATTCCTCCTCGCCGAGGAGGTCGAAGGTCGAGATGTGGCGCCCGCGGATCTTCGCCAACGCGTGTTCGCGATCGACGGTCGCGCGCTGGCTCAAGGAGACGAAGCGCGTCGTCGCGAAGCCGGCGGCCTCGAGCTCGGCTCCCAACTCCTCGGGTGTCTGGAACCGAGCGCGGTCGATCGCCTCGAGCGACGGGAAAAGGCGGTTGAGCCAGAAGGCGTCGAAGTAGCTCGGGTCGAAGGTCGCGACCAGCAGACGCCCGCCTGGAGCGAGCACACGGTGGAGCTCCGGGAACGCGCGCGATCCCTCTAGGAGATGGACGACGAGCCACAGGACGGCTCGCTCGAACCAGCCGTCTTTGAACGGAAGCCGCTCGGCCGCGCCTTCCTTGAACCGCACACCGGGCGCGCGGTCACGGGCAACCGCGAGCATCTCCGGCGAGGGGTCGATCCCCCACACGCGCGCCTGGTCGCCGAGCGCGGCCGCGAACCGGCCCGTCCCCGAGCCGACGTCGAGCACACGCCGGCCGCGCAGGTCGCCTTCGCGGATGAGCAGCTCGTACAGCTCCCACCAGTTCTCGTCGGCGGGCCGGAGCTCGTCGTAGGTCGCAGCCCGGCGCCCGAAATCAGGCGTCGGAAATGAGCTCATCCGGGTCGGTCATCGACTCGATCGCGTGCTGGGCGGCCTCCATCGACGACTCGGGCACGAGCACCTTCTGAGGCACGTTCTCGGTGGCACTCGGATGCTGGTCGACGGCCGGCTCGAGCTCCGACTCGATCCCGGCCTCGGTGAGGATCGCCTGCAGCTCCTCCGCTTCGGCGATGTCTTCTGCCAACGCGATCTGGACCAGTTGGGTCATGGAACCACCTCCGGCTCCGGCGCCGGCTCCTCTGTCCGCCGCTGGAGCGCTCCGCCCTTCACGAGTTGCGGGACGCCCCGCTCGCGGAAGGGCACGTCGATGATGTCGAAATCCTTGGGCACGACCGTGTCGGCGAAGACCGCACGCGCCTCTCGCGCGAGCTCCGGGCCGAAGTATCGGTTGGAAAGGTGGGTCAGGGCAAGAAGCGTAACCTCCGCGTCGCGCGCGAGCTCCGCAGCCTCGAGCGCTGTCGAGTGCGCCGTCTCGCGGGCGCGCTCGCGCTCCTCGTCCAGGAACGTCGCCTCGTGGACGAGCACGTCGGCGCCGCGAGCCGCCTCGAGCACGGTGGGCGAGCCAGCCGTGTCACCGGTCAGCACGACCTTCCGCCCCGGCCGCGGTGGGCCGAGCACCGCATCGGGCGTGACGGTGCGGCCGTCCGGGAGCGTGATCGCCTCGCCGTGCTGGAGCAGCCCTCGCTCGGGGCCGGGAGGAACACCCAGCGAGTCCCCTGTTTCGACGTCGAAGCGCCCCGGCCGGGGCTGCTCGACGAGCGCGTAGCCGACCGCCGAGACCCCGTGGGCCACCGGAAAGGGGACGATCGAGTACTCGTCGCGCTCGAGCACGTCGCCCGGGCGCACCTCGATGAGCTCCAGCGCGTATGGGAGCTTGCCGAAGATCCGGCGCAGCGCTCCGAACAGGTCCACGAGTCCTGGCGGACCGTAGACCGTGAGACCGACTTCGCGGCCTCGCAGAGCAAAGGTCTTCAACATTCCCGGCAGGCCGAGGTAGTGGTCGGCGTGGTAGTGGGTCAGGAAGACCTCGCGCAATTCGACCAGACCGATCGCCGAGCGCAACAGCTGGCGCTGCGTGCCCTCCGCGCAGTCGAACAGCAGCCGCTCTCCGCCGCGGCGAACGAGCAGCGCCGAGGGAGCCCGCTGCGCCGTGGGCACCGAGCCGGAGGTGCCGAAGAAGACGAGATCGAGGTCCATCAGCGGCTCGATTCTAGTTTCGGACCGCTCAAGAAGCCCTGCGCGGAAGCCGATAACGAACACCGAGGACCCTGGTGGGACTGCTGGCGGCCGACAGCCCAGGCTTGAGGGGAGCGACCGAACGGTCGCTGACGCTGCTGCGCGTCTTCCTCGTCGCGAGCGCAGCGATCCTGCTTCTCGGCGCGGTCGTGCTCGGCGGCATCCTCACCTCAGCGCTCAAGAATCAGGCGATCGAAGACGGGCGCCGAAGTCTCAGCCTCTACGTGGACGGCGTTCTGCGCCCCTATTTGATCCGGAATGGACGTATCACCGTCACCCCGGCGATCTCGCTGGTGATCCAGGGCCAGCTCCGACAGGACCCGGATGTCGTCACCGTCAAGGTCTGGCGGCCCGACGGCGTGCTCGCCTGGACGAACCGTGAGCCCGGCCGTATCGGCAGACGATTCGAGCTCGACGGCGACCTCGGCCAGGCGATCCGCGAGAACCGCCCGGTTGGCTCGATCGGCCCCTTGGACAGTGACGAGAACGTGGCTGAGCAGAAGCTCGGGTTCACGCACCTGCTTCAGGTGTACGCACCCGTCGAAGCACCACACTCCCGGCGCGCCATCGGTGCGTACGAGATCTACGCGAACCCGGCCTCGCTCGAGCACTCGATCGCCTCCCGCAAGCACGTGATCTGGATCGCGGTCGGGCTCGTCTTCCTCATCCTCTACGCCGCGCTTGCCTTCCTCGTCCGCGGAGCCTCGAGCACCCTCCGGCGGCAGACCCTCCAGCTTCGTGACCGCTCCCGCGCGTTGCTCGACTCGTATCGGCAGCTCGAGGAGAGCTCGCTCGAAGCCGTCGAGAGCCTGAACGCCACGGTCGAGGCGAAAGACCCCTACACGGCAGGCCACTCGCTGCGCGTGCAGCGTGTGGCGCTTGCGATCGGCCAGGAGCTTCAGTTCGACGAGGAGAGCCTCGACGCCCTGCGGTTCGGCTCCCTCTTCCACGACATCGGCAAGATCGCCGTCCCCGACCAGATCCTGACCAAACCGGACAGCCTCAGCTACTGGGAGTACGCCCAGATGAAGCTCCACTCCGCCGAGGGTGCCCGGATCGTCGCGAAGTTCAGCCGCCTCTCAGCGGCGGTCCCGATCATCCGCCACCACCATGAGCGTTGGGACGGCGAGGGCTACCCGGATGGGCTCGCCGGAGAGGCAATTCCGCTCGAGGCCGCCGTGGTCGGGCTTGCCGACGCCTGGGACGCGATGACCACGCATCGCCCTTACGCCGCGGCGCTTTCGACCGAGGAGGCGCTCGAAGAGATCCGGAAGAACCGGGGCTCGCAGTTCGTGCCGGTGGTCGTAGACGCGTTCTTCGCGGCAACCCGCTCGCGGCCGGCCGATCTCGGCCTCACGGTGCCGCTCAAGGCGGTTCGCATCGTCGGCTAGGCCTTTTCCGCGGGATGCCGCCGGCGGAATTCCGCGGCGAGAACTTGTACGTGGGAGAGCCTCGACGGACTTCGTTAGGATCGGACCGCCGATGCCCGGGCGCTGGTCGATGAAAGGCGTGATCCTTGGTGACTGCAACTGCGACTGGGGCTGCCCGTGCAACTTCGACGTCGCGCCTACCTACGGCCACTGCGATGGCGTCTACGTGTGGGCTGTCGACGAAGGACAATACGGCGACGTCGATCTCTCGAGCGTGAAGTTCGCCATGGGTGCTTCGGCCCCCGGTCCGATCCACGAAGGAAACCTCACCAGCGTCCTCATGCTGGACGACGCGGCGTCCGCTGAGCAGCGTGAAGCCGTGCAGGCGCTGTGGAAGGGCGATGCGGGCCTCCCCTTTGACATCCTTTTCTCGGTCACCGGAACCTGGCTCGACCCGATTTTCGCCCCGTTCGAGCTCAAGCTGGCCGGAATGAGCTCGGAGGCGAAGATCGGCGACGGCGAGATCTACGAGGTTGCCTTCTCGCGGATCAAGAATCCCGTCTCAGGCGAGGAAGAGGAGCTGTACCTCGACAAGCCGACAGGGTTCACCTCGAAGCGCGCAGAGCTCGGCATGACGACCGTCTCCCGGTTCAGTCTCAACGGACTCACGTACGACAACAGCGGGAAGTACGGCGAGTACTCCCAGTTCGAGTACGCGGGCGGTTAGGGGAGCAGCAGCCTCTCCCCCGGCCTGACCACCGCGTCGGCGAGGTGGTTGCGCTCACGGAGCTTCCACACGCCTTCGCGCGGATCGCCCCCGTAGTGCGCGGCCGCGATCGACCAGAGGGTGTCGTATGGCTTCACGACGTAGATCTCGCGTGGCCCACCGCCTTGCGAGTTGTGCGCGAACGCGCTCCAGAAGAGGAGTCCGATTGCGAGCACGAGTAAGAAACGTACGAACATGTGTTCGACATGCTACTGCGAACACATGTTCGTGTCAAGCAACGACCGTCAGTTCAAGCCGTGCCGTTCAGAAAGGCCCCGTCGCGATAGACGACCTCCCCGTCCGCGTAGACCTCGCTGCCGGTGCGGAGGTCGCAGATCATGTCCCAGTGGAGGCCCGAGCGGTTCGTGCCGCCGCACTCCGGATACGCCGTTCCGAGCGCCAGGTGCACCGTTCCGCCGATCTTCTCGTCGAAGAGGATGTTCCGCGTGAAGACGCTAACGGCCGGGTTGAGCCCGAAGGCGAACTCTCCTGCTCGGCGCGCGCCGTCGTCGACGGCGATCATCGCCCTCAAGAGCTCCTGGCCGCGCTGCGCAGTCGCCTCCACGACCTCCCCGCCCTCGAAGCGCAGGCGAACGTTCTCGACCTCGCGGCCCTGGTAGACCGCGGGGTACGTGAAGCGAATCGTGCCCTCGAGGCTCGTCTCGAGCGGCGCCGTGAAGACCTCGCCGTCGGGGAGGTTCTCGTGACCCTTCGAGGCGATCCAGTTGCGGCCTTCGACGCCGAAGGTGAGGTCGGTACCGTCGGCGACGATTCGTAGCTCGCGCTTGCCGCGCAGGAACGTGGCGAGCTTCTCGATCTGCTTGCCGAACTCCTCCCAGCGGGCCGGCGGGTCCTCGGCGTCGAGAAAGCCGGCGCGGTAGACGAAGTCCTCGTAGTCGGCGAGCGACATCTCGGCGTCCTGCGCGGCGGCCTTCGTCGGGTAGGCGGTCACCGTCCAGCGCAGCTCACCCGCGGCGGCACGCTCCAGATAACGGTTCTTCAGCCGCTCGTGCGCTCGGGCGTAGCGAGCCTGGCGCTCGGGATCGACGCTCGTCAGCGACTTGGTGTTCGAAGGTGCGCTGATCACGATCCTGACGTCGGCGCGCTCGATGTCCTCGGCCCGCGCGGGGTTCTCCCAGTCGAGCTGCTCCTCGGATCCTTCGAGCATGAGCGTCTCGAGCAGTGCGCTGAGCGCGATTCGCGTCCTCGGCCGGGCGCCGGCTTCCAGGGCGCGCCCGTAGACCTCGCGCACGAGCGGCTCGGCCAGCGTGGGCGCCTCGATCAGCACGAGGTCGCCTTCGCTCACTCGCGCCGAGTAGCCGACGAGCAGCTCGGCGAGCCGGTGAACGTTGCTATCCAACGGGCTCGTGTGCGGCTTCGACGGCCGGCTCGGAGAGGAATCGCCCAGCGCGCCAGATCAGCTCCCCGTCGGCGTAGACCTCGCCCTCCTCGCGCAGGTCGCAGATCAGATCCCAGTGCAAGCCCGACTCGTTGTGCCCGCCGAGCTGCGCGAAGCCGAAGCCGAGCGCGACGTGCATCGTTCCGCCGATCTTCTCGTCGAAGAGGATGTTGTGGGTGAAGCGATCGATCTCGTAGTTGAGCCCAAACGCGACCTCGCCGAGGATGCTGGCGCCTTCGTCCATGTCGAGGAGCGCCTTCAGGTAGTCGCCACCGCGACGCGCCTCGGCCGAAACGACGCGACCGCCCTCGAACCGGAGCCGGATGTCGTCGACCTCGCGCCCGCGGAAGATCGCGGGGAACGTGAACCGGATCTCGCCCTCGGTCGCGGACTCGACAGGGCTCGTGAAAACCTCTCCGTCGGGCATGTTGAGCTTGCCGTCCGCAGCCTGCCAGCCTCGTCCCTCGACGCCGAGCCGAAGATCGGTGTCGGGGCCCGTGATTCGCAGCTCGCGGACGTCGGCCAGTGACTCCGCTCGCGCGGTCAGCCTCTCGGAGACGCTCCGCCAGTGGGCGACCGGGTCGTCGTCGACCACGTGGCAGGCGCGGAAGACGAACTGCTCGTACTCCCCGAGTGACAGCTCTGCGTCCTGGGCGTGCGCGTTTGTCGGAAAGAGCGTCCCGCACCAGCTCAACTCGCCGCGGTCGATCCGTTCCCAGCGCTTGTTGGCGAGCTGGCGCTCGGCGGCGATCAGGCGCTGATGACGGAGTGGATCGGCCCCGGTGAACGAGCGTGTGTTCGTCTCCGACCAGATCGTCACCTGAGCGTCCAGGAAGTCGAGCTCGCGCCACTCGATCGGCGAGACGAAGGTGAGCTGCTCTTCTGTGCCCTGCTCGACGAGGAGCTCTGCGATCCCGTCGAGCTCGACGTTCGCGTACGCGTTTGCGCCCAAGCGAAGAGCCGCGCGGTGCAAGGCTACGATCAAGGGCTCGGCGACGGCGGCGCTGTCGATTCTGAGGAGCTGCCCGGGCCGAAGCTCGAGCGAGTAGCCTGTGATCAGCTCAGCAAGCCGCTCCACGCGCGGATCCCTCATCGCGCGCGTGGTATAGCAGACGGTCCTATTTCTTCTTCCTTGCCTTCGGCGGGGCCTTCTTCTTCTTCTTCTTCGCCGGAGTCGCCGGCCCGACGCGGAACGGCTTGCTGACGTAGAGCTTCGTGCGCCCCGGGTTCATCGTGGCCGCGAGCCTGAGCCCGTAGACGAAGTAGCCGGCCTTCAGGGTCTTGCGCGGAAACCGAATCGTGCGGGACTCGTACGCCTTGAGCTTTCCGCCGGTCTTGAGCGCCAACTGCGGCGCATTTGCCCGGGAGAGGAGACCTCCGAGGCGCTTCAGGCCTTTGGCCCCAAGCGGCTTCGAGCTCGGAAGGCGGAGCACTCCCGCCCGGAAAGTGGCTTCCTCCTCGGCCGTAGTCCAGAGCGACCGTGCCGCCCGCGGCTTGGCGCTCCGGAACTCAACTTCGGAGCCGATCACGGAGCTCACGTGGCGCCAGCGTGTGGGAGTGAACGGGCAACCGGCGTTCGTCTCGGCGATCGCCGCCTTGACCGCGTCGTAGGAGGGCCTGTGGGAACCGTCCACGCGTTCGAGACCGCTTTGCCAGCGGTCGAGATTCGCCTCGTCGATCATGTGGAAGAAGTTGAGCGAGGCGACGTCCACGTCGCAGCTCATCATCCGCACGAGGTCGCCGTAGATCTGGGCCTGCGCGTCCTCGGTGATCGTGGGGACGTTCTCCTTGCCGGTGTAGAGCGTCTGGTAGAGCGGCGGAACCTCGGCTTGCCAGCCGGTTTCGTCCAGGTGCAAGACGAGCGGGTGAGACTGTTTGCGCCCCGGCTCGGCGAACGTCGGCTGGCGTGTTCCGTTGAAGCCGTCCCAGATCGCCTGCTTGATCCGCTCGAGGTCGGCGACGCCCGCGTTCGGCCACCTGTAGCCGGTCGTGAGAGTGTCGGTGTTCAGGTTCGGGTACGGATGAAAGGCGAGCGCGTCCATGATCGGCGCCTTGCGGCCGCTCTTCCGGTAAGCGGCGGCGAAGTCGTGCAGGAAGCGCACCGGAGAGGTCGTCTGGTTCGACGCTGCGCCCGGATTGTCGCGGCCGCGCGGGGAAAGCCCGACCCCGATCACGTCGATCCCGGGATCGACCGCCTTCAGCGCGTCGTACGACTGGGCCAGCACGGCCTCGTAACCGGGTCCCGAGGCGCCGCTCCCGTCCGCGTTGAACTGCGGCTGCCAGAAGTAGGAGAGATTCGGCTCATTGCCTACGACGTACTCCCTCACCGTCGGATAGGTGTGCGCGAGCTGCTGGAGGAAGGCCGCAAATTGAGCGGCGGCGGTCGGCGAGGCCACGATGTCCTGCGGCCTCGTCCAGGAGACGTTGAAGACGATCTTGATCGAGTGCAGCTGCGCCACGGGCAACCAGTCGTCCATTGCCTGCTTGTTAGCGATCGCGCTCGGGGCGGCCGGGTTCCACGCAATCGAGACCTGGTTCTGCACGATCCCGACGTCGTTCAGCGTCGCGAAGAAGGCGGCTCCCGCGTCGCTCGTCGCCTTGCCGCCGTCCTCGGTGACGCCGACGGAGAAAGCGGCGGAAGCGGAGCCGGCCAGCGCGAGAGCGGCGCAGACTGACGTGAGCGCGAGTGTGAGCTTGGTCAAAACAAATCCCCGGTCCGAATGGAGGGCATGAGTCTACGAGGAGTGTTTGACGGCTTGGCGGCTACCCCTCGCGGGAGACCCATCGGCCTACCACTTGACAGACATTAGCGCGAGTAGGGGATCGAGGAGTTTTTTCCCTCCAAATCGCACAGGATCGTCCGCGGGGAGGCCGGTCCGCGCCTCCGCATCCGCGATCGCCGCTCGCGCGGCATCCTCGTCGAGGCCGAGCGTGTTGAGCGCAACGCACGCAACGCGGGCTGGGCGCGCGGGGAGCGCCATGCGTTCGTGGAGCTCGACGAGCTCCGGCAGGCTCGGCAGCGGGTGGCCGGGGTAGCCCTCCACCTCCACCGTGCCAGGGATATGACAGAGAACGAACGCGTGCGGTGCGGAGCCGTGCATCAGCCCCAGCGTGACCCCCGAGTAGGCCGGGTTGACGAGCGAGCCCTGCCCCTCCACGAAGAGGAGCTCTCCCCCACGCCGGAAGCCTTCGACGACGAGCCGCTCCGCCGCCCCCGCGAGGAAGTCCGAGACGACCGCGTCGACCGCGATTCCCCAGCCGGCGATTGCGATCCCGGTCTGGCCGGTGGGGACGAAGACCGAGGCGAGCCCGCGCCTACGCGCTTCCCTGTCGAGCTCGATCGCGACCGTCTTCTTGCCGACCGCGCAGTCGGATCCGACCATCAGGGCGATCCGCGCCGGAATCTGGAGGTTCTCTCCCGAGGGCACGTTCAGGTCCGAAGGCGGCTTGCGCAGGTCACGGAGCTCGACGCCGTGGCGCCTTGCAAGCTCCGCCATCTCTGCGTCGTCAGTCAGGAACTCGTGCAGGCCGTTCTCGACGTCCAGGCCCTTGGCAATCGAGCTCTTGAGGAGGTCGCGCCACTCGGGCGGAAAGCGGCCGCCCTGTGTCGCGACGCCGACGATCGCAGTCGTGGGGTTGAAGCAGAGGGCATCGTTGACGGTGGCCACGATCGGGATCCCGTTGTACGTCTCGCCCGCGTGGGTCGAGTCGAGGATCGCCACCGTGGGGTCGGCGGCGTAGTGGATCACCCCGCGCGCGGTCTTGCCGTAGTGCGGGTCGTCCGACCGGCCCTCAGCGAGGATCAGGTACCGCTTGCCTGACACCGAGTCCGGGGTCGCTCGAGGGAAGCTGGACGCCGTCGACGAGCAGGACGCCGGGCCACGGGTCGTGGCGAAGGAGCAGGTTGCCGTCGAGGTCGACGTGATCGAAGAGGCTCGCGATCTGCGTGGCCGCGGCGATGCCGAGCCCGGATTGCGCCATGCAGCCGAGCATCAACCCGAGCCCGCGTTCGCGCGCGGCTTCGACCATCGCAAGGGCCTCGGCGATCCCACCCGACTTGTCCAGCTTGATGTTGATCCCGTGCGCGCGTTCCTCGCAGGCGGCGACGTCGGCGAGCGTGTGGCAGTCCTCGTCGACGAAGATCGGGAGCGGGGAGCGTCGCTTGAGGCCCGGCCCTTCGGGATCGCCGGCGGGCAGCGGCTGCTCGCAGTACTCGACCCCGAGCTCTGCCAGCTGCGGCAGTGCCTCGAGCGCCTCGTCGGCAGTCCACGCCTCGTTCACGTCCACCTGAAGCGGCACCTCGGCGACCTCGCGCACGGCCTGCACGCGCTGGACGTCCTGGCCGTCGCGTCCGCCGAGCTTGAGCTTCAGCCGCTTGAAGCGCAGGCCGACACGCTCGGCGCGCCGGGCCATGTCGTCGGGCGAGCCGAGCCAGATCGTCCAGGACGTCGGCGGCCCCTTGCGTTCGAGCCCGAGGGCGCGCCAGACCGGCTCCCGGCGCAGCTTTCCCCACAGGTCGTAGAGGGCGGCATCGAGCGCCGCCTTGGCGGCGTGTTCGCCGGGGCGCTCGGCAATTCGCCGGATCGCCGCCTCGAAGTCCAGCGGGTCGTCGCCAAGCAGCTCTTCGGCTTCTTCGACGAAGGCGACGGCCGAGGACGCCGTCTCGTCATAGCGCTGGATCGGAGCTCCCTCGCCGAAGCCTGTGGCGCCGTCGTGGCGGACCTCGATCTGGACGACCTCGACGATCTCGTCCGTCCCGCGAGAGATCGTGAACGGCTCCGCGAGCTCCATGCTGACGGCTCGGGCGGCGACGAGCTCCATCTTCTAAGCCTAGTCCTAGCGCTTTGCCTTGCGGCCGCTCAAATCGCCGGCGGCGATCCCGGCCGGGGCAGTGTCCGCCGCGTAGCTCGTCGCCGAGCCGAAGGAGACGGCGCCCGCCGCGGACGGGACCGTGACGAGGCCGACCCCAAGCAAGATCGCCACCAGTCCGCTCGCGTGGGATGTCACCCGTGCGGGATGCTCCTTCGCGGGCGGCGCGTCTGTCAAGCTATGCGCTCCGCGCCTGTAGCTCAGGGGATAGAGCGCGCGCCTCCGGAGCGCGAGGTCGCAGGTTCGAATCCTGCCAGGCGCACTCTCGACCGAAGTCCGCCCCGGTTGGGGGCATGAGGACTTCGATCGAGTCGTCTCGACCTAGATCCTTTGTGAGCCGCAGCCGCTCAGGTCGGCTGCGGCGGCGGCGCATAGGTGTGGGAAACTTCCGCACGTTATTGCGTTGAGCGCCGTTTCTTACATTCGGAGCTTGAATCCTCGCTTGCCGCGGGCGGTTTGGACTGTCGAGGTGGGCGGATTTTTCAACGCGTTCGGGAACGGCGTCGTTTACCCGTTTCTCTTCATCTACCTGCACAACGTGCGTGGGTTTCCGCTTTCGACCGCGGGTCTCGTGCTGGCGACGAACGCGGTCGTCGCGCTGGCTTTCGGGCCCTTTGCAGGGACGCTGATCGACCGCTTCGGAGCCCGCGCGACGCTGGCGCCCTCGCTCGTCCTGCTCGCAACGGGCTTCGGCTGCCTGTCGCTCGTCCGAGCTCCCTGTCTGACCCCGGAGACACGCCGGCACGCCACCTACGGCCTGCAGCGGGTGACGATGAACCTCGGTTTCGGTCTGGGCGGAGCGGCGGCGGGTTTGATCGCCTCGACGTCACATCCGACCACCTTCACCGTCCTCTTCCTCCTCGATGCGGCGACCTATCTCTTCTTCGCGGTGCTCCTCATGGGGGTGCCGGAGGTGAAGCTGCCCCCCGCGCGCGACGACGAGGCGCGAGTCGGCTACCGCGAGGCACTGCGCGACCGCGTGCTCGTCTCCCTGCTCGTCCTGAACGTGGTCTTCACGACGGCGGGCTACGCGCAGCTCGAGACGCTGCCCGCGTTCGCGAAGAACCACGCGGGGGTGAGCGAGCGCGGAATCGGGCTGATCTTCCTCGTGAACACGATCGTGATCGTGCTGGCCCAGCTGCCTGTCGGAAAGGCACTCGAGGGGAGGCGACGCATGCCGGCGCTCGCTCTGATGACCGTCTTGTGGGCGAGCTCGTGGTTCCTCGTCCTGCTCGGCGGCGTGTGGCTGAAGGCGGCTGCGGCGACGGCCGTGCTGGCGGTGGCTGCCGGGATCTTCGGCATCGGCGAGTGTTTCCAGGGCTCGACACAGCAGGCGCTCGTCGCCGACCTCGCTCCGCCGCGCCTGCGCGGACGCTACATGGCGCTTGCAAGCAACTCGTGGTCGCTCGGCTGGATCATCGGTCCGGCGCTCGGCGGCTACCTGCTCCAGCACGCCCCACTGTCGCTCTGGCCGGCCGCTGCCGGGGCCTGCCTCGTCGCGGGCCTCGGGGCGCTGGCACTCGAGCGCAGGATCCCCGAGTACGCGCGTCGAACGCCGCTCGATCTGCCCGCTCCGGCGGTTCCCACGCCGCTCCTGGAGGACCCGCTGGCCGAAGGCTTAACCGCGAGGCTTTCCGGGTAGAATGGCGAATTCTGCGATGAGAACGGATGACCCCCTCAGTACCGATGCCAAGCTTGCCTCGCATCAAGCGCGCCCGGCCCCGGAGCTCCGCCCCGGGGCACGTCGCCGCGCCCGCTGAGCCCCGGATCGCAGAGCTCTCCGCCCAGGGCTTGACCTGGATCCAAATCGACGCGCCGACACAGGTCGAGGCGAGCGCGCTGATGGAGCGCTTCGGCTGGCACCCGCTCGACCTCGAGGACGTGCTCTCGAAGCGCCAGCGGCCGAAGATCGACGAGTACGCCGACCAGGCCTACCTCTTCGCGGTCCTCCACTTCCCGGTCTACGACAAGGCGATTCAGCGCTTGAACGCGGCCGAGCTCGATTTTTTCATCGGGAGCAACTATCTCGTCACCCTCCCGAACGTCGAGCTCCTGCCGGTCACGCGGCTCTTCCGGCGCTGCGAGGAGGACGAGGCGCTCCGCGAGCAGCTGTTCGGCAAGGGCTCGGGCTACCTGCTCTACCACGTGCTCGACGACCTGTTCGACTACTGCTTCCCGATCCTCGACAAGATCGGCCACAAGCTCGACTCGATCGAGGACGCGATGTTCGAAGAGCGGGCCGAGGATGTCGTCCGCGACATCTCGAACGTCAAGCAGGAGATCATCTCGTACCGGAAGATCATCAAGCCCGAGCGCTCGACGCTGCGCCTGCTCGAGCGGCATACGGAGAAGTTCCTGCCCGAGGAGCTCGAGCTCTACTTCGACGACATCGTCGATGCCGCCGAACGGGTCTGGGACCTGCTGGACAACTACAAGGAGGTCGTCGAGGCGCTGGAGGACACGAACGAGTCGGTGATCTCGCACCGCCAGAACGACGTCCTGCGGGTGCTCACGGTCGTGAGCGTCGTCTTGCTCCCCCTGACGCTCATCACCGGCGTCTTCGGCATGAACGTGCACTTCCCGGGCTTCGACACGGCCGCCGCGTTCTGGCTGATCATCGGCGCGATGTTCGGCCTCGCCGTCGGCCTGATCGCGTTCTTCCGCGGCAAGCGCTGGCTCTAATAGGCTCAGGCGGTGGCGAAGCCGCTCTGGGCCCCGTGGCGTCTCGAGTACGTCGGACAAGCCGACGAGCAGGAAGGCTGTCTCTTTTGCCTCGCTGCGACCGGCGACGACGAGGAGAAGCTGGTCGTTCGCCGCGGTGAGCACGCTTTTGTGCTCCTGAACAAGTTCCCGTATGCATCGGGACACTTGATGGTTGCGGCCTACCGCCATGTCGGCGATCTGGGCGACCTCGAAGACGAGGAGGCCCTCGAGATCCATCACCTCGCCTCGCAGGGCCTCGGCGCGCTCGCCCAGACCTACTCGCCGCAGGGCTACAACCTCGGCTGGAACCTGGGCCGGATCGCCGGCGCAGGGATCGTCGACCACGTCCACCTGCACGTCGTCCCGCGCTGGGCGGGCGACACGAACTTCATGCCGGTGCTCGCGGACGTGAAGGTGCTGCCGGAGCACCTAGTGGAGACCCGGGCGCGCCTTTACGACGCCTGGCCCACCTAGATCGCCGCCGCGCCCGACCCGCGCGGGCGCGGCTCAGGAGCGCCGGTCGTTAAGAGCTAAGCGGAAGCGGACGACGGGGATCGAACCCGCGACCCTCAGCTTGGGAAGCTGATGCTCTACCAACTGAGCTACGTCCGCAACGGGTGTCAGTCTAACGCGCGACTCGCAGGACCCACCGCCCAAAGCGGGTCGCGTATCAGCCGCGGCCATGGGCTCTGCTCACCGCAACAACCCCGCTTATCTTATGCGGTTGAGCCTAATATAGATCACAACAATTAATTCGTTGCAACTGTCACTACCTCTGCTACGGTGGTGACCGGGGAACTGCGGTATAAGGGGAGGAAGTCACTGTGGAATCGATTCGAGTCGAGGCTCCTGGCTTGCGCGCTGCCTTGGACCTAGTCAGGGCGCTCAAGGGGCTCCACCCGAACGTGACCGAGCACGAGGGTCACGCGGAGGTCGAGATCCCGTGGTACCACGTCACGAGCGCAGACATCACGCGCGTGCTGAATACGACGGCCAACTGGCTGGCGGACAAGGACTTGCCGTCGGCCCAGATCCACTTCGGCGACCGGGGCTACACGCTCCTGCCGGAGCGGCATGATCTGCGGCGAGGCCGCGCCGAGGAGGGGCGAGCCGCCTAGCGCGGCTCCACGCGAAAGAGGGGCGGCCGCCGCAGCGTCGCCCCTCGGACGCAAATAGTAATTCCTCTATGAGCCCGAGGGAAGCGCTTGGCTCTCTCGGCAGCGATAATCGGCGCCAGGACTTTTCGACCGAGGGAGGCGCCATGGGCCTAGTGGAGCTCGAAGCCACCGCCAAAGCGCTCGTCGCCGAGGACAAGGGAATCCTCGCCGCAGACGAGAGCGACGGCACGATCAAGAAGCGGTTCGACTCGATCGGAGTCGACTCGACCGAGGAGAACCGGCGGGCCTACCGCGAGCTTCTCTTCACGACCGAGGGCGCGGAGGAATACATCAGCGGCGTGATCCTCTTCGACGAGACGATCCGGCAGTCGGCGTCGGACGGGCCGCCGTTTCCGAAGCTGCTCGAGAGCAAGGGGGTCATCCCCGGGATCAAGGTCGACAAGGGCGCGAAGCCGCTTGCGCTGGCAGAGGGCGAGACGATCACCGAGGGCCTCGACGGACTGCGCGGGAGGCTCGAGGAGTACCGCGAGCTCGGCGCGCGTTTCGCCAAGTGGCGCGCGACCTATTCGATCGACGCCGAGCGACCGAGCGAGTACTGCGTCTGGACAAATGCGCATGCGCTCGCCCGGTATGCGGCGCTCTGTCAGGAGGCCGGGCTCGTGCCGATCGTGGAGCCGGAGGTGCTCCAGGACGGCGAGCACACGATCGAGGAGAGCTCGAAGGCGACCGGGCGCGTCTTGCAGGCCCTCTACACCGAACTCCACGACCAGCGGGTCGAGTACCGCGGAACGCTGCTGAAGCCGAACATGGTCCTGTCGGGGTACGACGCGTCGGAGCGCGCGGGCGTCGACGAGGTCGCCGAGGCGACGCTCGAGTGCTTCTACAAGCACGTGCCGGCCGCGGTGCCCGGGATTGTCTTCCTCTCAGGCGGCCAGACCGACGAGGACGCGACGGCGCACCTGAACGCGATGAACGCCCGCAGCCCGCATCCCTGGCAGCTGTCGTTCTCGTACGGCCGCGCGCTCCAGTCGCCGGCGCTGAAGGCGTGGGTGGGCAACCCGGAGAACGTCGAGACCGCGCAACGCGCCTTCTACCACCGGGCGAAGATGAACGGCGCCGCACGCAGCGGCATGTACGCGCCGGAGATGGAGCGGGAGGCGGCGACCGTCTGATGTCTAGCGGGGCCATGTCTGGGGCCAGACCCTGGACATGGCCGGGGTCAGACCCTGGACATGGCCCGGCGAGCCGCTGGCTCGGGGACTAGCGCCCGGCCCGGCTAACGGAAGGTACGGCCCGAGAGCTTCTCTAGCTTCTCGTAGGCGTGGCGCGCCTCGACCAGGCGCACGGTGCCCGAGCGCGAGCGCATCACGATCGAGTCGGTGACCGCGCCCTCCGGCGTCTGCCGCACGCCCTTCAGAAGCGCCCCGCTCGTCACGCCCGTTGCGGCGACGAAGACGTCGCTGCCGGCCACGAGGTCGTCGGTCGTCAGAACACGGTCGGGATCGAGGCCCTGGTCGACGAGTGCCTGCCGCTCCTCGTCGTCACGCGGCCAGAGCTTGCCCTGGATTCCGCCGCCGACGCACTTCAGCGCTGCCGCCGAGATCACGCCTTCGGGCGTCCCTCCGATGCCGTAGAGCATGTCGACCCCTGTCGTCGTCTGCGCCGCGGCGATCGCGGGCGCGACATCGCCGTCGCGGATCAGGTTCACCTTCGCGCCGGCCTCGCGCAGCTCGCCGATCAGCTCCTTGTGCCGGTCGCGCTCGAGCACGACCACGGAGATCTCGCGGGTGGAGACGCCTTTGGCGTTCGCGACCGCGTTCACGTTCTCGGTCGGGGAGGCGTTGATGTCGATCACGTCGATCCCCTGCGGCCCGACCGCGATCTTCTCCATATAGACGGCCGCGCCTGGGAAGAACATCGTCCCCCGCTCGGCAACCGCGATCACGGCGATCGCGTTCGGCTGGCCGAGCGCCGTCAGGCGCGTCCCTTCGAGCGGGTCGACGGCGACGTCGACCTCCGGGCCGCTCCCATCGCCGACCTCCTCCCCGTTGTACAGCATCGGCGCCTCGTCCTTCTCGCCCTCGCCGATCACGACAACGCCGCGCATCGAGACCGTGTCGAGCATCAGGCGCATCCCGTCGACCGCAGCCTGGTCGGCGGCGATCTTGTCGCCACGCCCGACCCAGCGTGCCGCGGCCATCGCGGCCGACTCGGTCACGCGCACGAGCTCGAGCGCGAGGTTGCGGTCGGGCCGGCTAGGCGAGGGCGGAACGGTCGGCTGCTCGGCCACCGAGGCCATCGCGGGAATCCTAGAGCACCGCTACGCGCAAGGGCCCGTGCTGAGGAACCGCAGCACGCGTTGGCTACCGCTCAAGGGCGACCCGCAGCCCGAGCGCGATCAAGACAGCGCCTGTTACGCGCTCGAGTGCCACCTTGACGCGCGGGCGGGTCATCGCCGCGTGTAGGCGTGAGACGAACCAGGCGTAGAAGGTCAACCAGACCAGCCCGACGGCGATGTGAATAGCCGCCAGTAGCGCCACCTGCAAGACAACGGAGCCGCTGCGATCTATGAACTGCGGCAGGTAGCTCAAGAAGAAGAGCGCAGGCTTCGGATTGAGAACCGTACTGATCAGCCCCTGCAGGTACGCGTTGCCGCGTTTTTTCGCCGGCGCTCCGGAAACCGCGGCAGCAGTTCGCCGCGCCTGCCGCAGCGACTGAATCCCGAGGTACACGAGGTAGGCCGCACCGGCAAGCTTGATGATCGTGTATGCCGTTGCCGAAGCGACGAGCAGAGCCGACAAGCCCGCCGCGAGCGCGGTTGCATGCACGACGAGGCCTGAGAGGTTGCCGAATATCGTCGCCTGCGCCGCGGCTCGGCCGCGCGACACCACTTGCCGTGTGATGAGCGCCATATCGGGGCCTGGAACGATCGTGATCACGATCGAGCCGAGCAGAAACAAGGGCAAGTGGTGGATCATCGGTCGATCCTAGCCATGCGCATGGCAGGTGTTCTGTTCCCGGCGGATACCGGGAGTGCGGTTGGAACGCGCCCGGTCTCACATCCGGTCCGGCGCGTCGACGCCGATCAGGTCGAGACAGCGTGCGATCACCGCCTGGGTTGCGCGACAAAGGCCGAGGCGAAACGCCTGCGCGTCGCTCTCGAGCACGCGGTGGTGGTGGTAGAAGCGGTGAAAATCGTCGGCAACGCGGATCGCGTAGTACGGGATCGCATGCGGCCCGCGGCGCTCGGCGGCCTCCGCGGCGATGCCGGGAAGCTCGGCCAGGCGCTTCAGGAGCTCCCGCTCCTCGGCGGCGAGCTCCGCAGGCGGGTCGTTTGAGGCCTTCGCCCCGCCCGCGTTTCGCAGGATCCCGGCAATCCGGGCATGGGCGTACTGGACGTAGTAGACCGGGTTCTTCTCGGAACGCTCGGCCGCCAGGTCGACGTCGAGGTCGATCGGCTGATCGTGGCCCCGGGCGACGAGGTACCAGCGGGCCGCGTCCACGCCGATCTTCTCGACGAGCTCGCGGAGGAAGACGACGTCGCCGCGGCGTTTGGAGACCCGTTTCTGCTCGCCGTGCTCGACCAGGTGGACAAGCTGGTAGATCAACACCTCGATCCGGTCGGGGTCGTAGCCGAGCAGGCCCGCAGCCGCCCGCAGGCGGTTGACGTAGCCGTGGTGGTCGGCGCCGAGCACGTAGATCGCCCGGTCGAACCCGCGCTCGAGCTTGTCGCGCACGTAGGCGATGTCGGCGGCGAAGTAGAGATAACTACCGTCCTCAGAACGCACGAGCGGGCGATCCTTGTCGTCGCCGAACTCGGTCGTTCGCGCCCAGCGGGTGCCTTCGGCCTCATAGGTGTCGACCTGCTTCAGCACCTCGGTCACCTGCAGCTCGATCTCTTCCTGGCGCCGCCAGCTGTCCACATGGACGCGAAAGGCCTCGAGCTCGCGCGCGATCTCGTCGAGCATCAGCTTGACGGGGTCGCCGTCCACCGCTGCGAGCTCGACGAGGTATTCGCCGACATAGCCCTCCTCGGGCGGATCCTCCCCGCGCCGGCGGGCCTCGACCGAGGCGCGAAAGAGCTCGATCTGGCGGCCGACGTCGTTGAAGTAGTACTCGCGCTCGACCTCGTGCCCGGCGAACTGGAGCAGGCGCGCAACCGAGTCGCCATAGGCACCGTTGCGCGCCGAGCCGACGGTAAGCGGGCCGGTCGGGTTCGCGGAGACGAGCTCGACCTGGATCCGCTCGGGAGAGAGCGCGGAGCCGGAGCCGTACTCGGTCCCGGCTGAAAGCAGCCCGCCCAGGGTCTCGCCGTACCACTCCCGCGTCAGCCAGAGGTTGAGGAACCCGGGTCCTGCCACCTCGGTGCGCTCGACCTCGGGCAGCTCGGACGCCGCCTTGGCCAGCTCCTCCGCCAGCTCGCGCGGCGGCCGGCCGCGGGTCGGCGCGACCTGCATGGCGACGTTCGTTGCATAGTCGCCGTGCTCGGCCTTCGCCGGTCGCTCGAGGACCAGCCGAGCACCGGCGATCTTCGCGAGCCTCGCCTCGAGGCTCGCGACCGCCCTAGATGCCAAGGGCTTTGTGCGGCGCAAAGAGCTCTTCGAGGGCGCGCAGCTCCTCGGGTGTTCCGACTCCGATCATCACGTCGCCGACGTCGAAGATCGAGTCCGGCGAAGGAGTCGTGTCGAACGTGCCGTCCTGCTTGCGGAGACCGATGATCATCGCGCCCGTGTGCTCGCGGACGCGGAGATCGCGGATCGAGCTCCCGGCCTTGTTGGAATTCCCCATCACCTCGATCTCCTCGAACTGGAACTCCGGCCCGCCGGCCGTGGAGGCCACGTCCAGGAACGCCGCCACCTGTGGCCGCAATACGAGCTTCGCCATCTCTCTACCAGCGGACGAGTACGGCTGGACGACTCGGTCCGCGCCCGCGAGCCGAAGCTTCTTCGCCGCGTCCTCGTCGGAGGCCCGCGCCACGATCAGCAGATCGGCCCGAGCGGAGCGCGCGGACAGCGCGATGTACAGGTTGTCCGAGTCGGAGTCGGCCGAGGCGACGAGCCCGACCGCCTCGTCGAGGCCCGCGGCCTCGAGATCCTCGTCCTCGATCCCATTTCCCTCGATGAAGAGCTCGCCCCGCTCGCGCGCCTCCTCGATCGCTTCGGCGCTGAAATCGAGCACGACGTACGGAACCTCCGCCTTGCGGAACTCCTCGGCCACCCGGCGGCCGACCCGGCCGAAACCGCAGATGATGTAGTGGTTGTGAAGCCGTTCGATCGCTCTTTGCCTCCTTCGCTCAGCCAGCGCGCCCGTGACGACCCCACGCGCGATCGTCTCGACGAGCATCGTCGCGACGTACGCAAAGATAGTCACCCCGGCCAGGATCATCACGATCGAGACGACCCGGGCCGCGTCGTTCTGGGGAACCGTGTCGAGGCCGGTCAGCGAGGCCGTCACGACCGAGCGGTAGAGGGCCTGGAGCCAGCTCTCGCCCAGCACGCTGTGAAAAGCGAGCGTCCCGCCGAGGATGACGGCGAGGACGCCGGCGACCGCGATCGCAATCCGGCGCAGGTTCAGGTGGTCTTCCACGCCCGTAGTATCGTAAGCCTGTGGAAGAAGACGCCCAGGAGCGCCAGCTCAACATCCATCTGGACCCCGAGCATCTCGCCGGGGTCTACGCGAACTTCGCCAACATCAGCTTCTCGGACTACGAGTTCACGATCACCTACGCCCGCATCGACCACGAGGTCGAGGAAGGCGACGTGCCGGGGGTCGTCGTCTCGCGTGTGAACATGGCACCGCGCTTCATGCGCGAGCTGCTCGACGCGATGGAGGATTCCTGGTCGAAATGGTCCTCGCGGGAGGGCATCCGGAACCTGCCCGAGGCACCTCCGCCGGACCAGACCTAGCGACCGTTCCGCCGCTCCCAGGCTTTCGTCATCGAGAGCCGCTGCATCGTCGTCGGGTGATCGTCGAGCAGCACGTACGACCAGAAGGGCGGATTCGGCTGGGCGAGGTCGACCGTCGTGAAGGCCTTGAACATCCCCCGAGCCGACGAGGGATCGTGGGTCGTCTGGAGCGCGATCCAGTCCGCCTCGGCCTCGTAGCGGCGTGAGATCGCATTTCCGAACGGGGTGAGCAGAAGGCCGAGCACGGCCAGCGCGAGCAGGGCCAGCGGGACGTTCTCCGGCAGGGCGAGACCGCCGCGGCGTCGCGTGATCTCCGCTGTCAGCGCCAGCAGTGGGATGCTGAAGAGAACCGACCACCCGAGTCCTCGCCAGATGTGCTTGCGCTTGACGTGGCCGAGCTCGTGTGACGTGACGAACCGCACCTCGTCCCGGTCGAAACGGCCGTTCAGGAGCGTGTCCCAGAGGATCACGCGCGTCGTCGGCCCGTAGCCCAGGGTCTCGGCGTTCACGGCCGGAGTCTTGTCGCTCACGTCCTCGACTCGAACCGGGGTGCCGGAAACCCCTTCCTTGTGCTCTAGTGCACGAATGTCGGAGGCCAGCGCCTTGTCGCTCACGCCGTGCGTGCCGATTGAAGCCAGGAGCGGCGCGACGAACGCGAAGAGTGCCCCGAAGGCGATCACGAGTGGAGCGGCCGCCGCCCACCAGTTACGGCGAAACCGGCCTGCAAGCAGGAGGAGCAGCGTGAGCAGGATCGTCAGGCCCACGACCTGTCCGAGCACGGCCGGCCACTGGGCGAAAAGCCACGAGCCGTAGCTCTCTCTCGAGAGGCCGTAGCGGTGCTGCCACCACAGCTCGAAGAAGCCGAACGGGAGCCCCACGAGCCAGAGTGCCGTCGTCACGACGGCGCCGACCATCACGCCCGTGCCGACGCGGCCGAGCTCGAACCCGCGGGCGATCCGGCGACCGAGCAGCGCCAGACCCGCGAGCGCTGCCAGCTGGACAAGCGTCGCGATCAGCCACTCGATCCTGAGCGCACCCGCGAAGTCAGCGGTCCGTCGCAGATCGTCCGCGCTGAAGTAGTCCCGCGCGACGAGGTTCGGTAGCCGGAGGTCGGGAACGGTTGTCCGCCACAAGAACACCGCAGCGACGAGCCACAGGCCTGCGGCGAGGACTATCGTCCCGACCTTGAGTATGCGCGTCGCCGTCATCTCGGACGTCCACGGTAACTTGCACGCGCTCGAGGCCGTGCTGGCCGCCATCGAGGCAGAGCAGACCGACGCCGTCTGGTGCCTCGGCGACCTCGTCGGCTACGGGCCGCGGCCGAATCGCTGCTGCAGCGCCGTCGCAGGGCGGGCGGAGCTATGCCTGGTCGGAAACCACGATCTGGGCGTGCTCGGAGAGCTCGATCTGGACGACTTCTCGCCCGATGCCGCGGCGAGCGCCGACTGGACCCGCGAGGTCCTGAACGAGGACGCCCGGTCGTTCCTCGCCGGTCTGAAACCGCAAGACGCCGTCGACGGAGCCGAGCTCTTCCACGCCAGCGCGCGCGACCCCGTCTGGGAGTACGTCTTGAGCTACGAGGCAGCCCAGGCGTCGCTCGAGATCACGCAGGCGCCGCTCGTCCTGGTAGGCCACAGCCACGTGCCACTGGCGCTGGGCCTCGAGAACGGGCAGCTTGGCGGCGGGGTCGCCCCGGAGGGTACCGAGGCGGACCTCAGCCGCGGACGCTGGCTCCTGAACCCGGGCTCGGTGGGTCAGCCGCGCGACGGCGACCCCCGCGCGGCGTGGCTCCTGCTCGACCGCGACGCCAAGAGAGCTTCGTTCAGGCGGGTGCCCTACGAGATCGCACAGACGCAGGAAGAGATTCGCGAGAGGGGGCTACCCGATGCGCTCGCTGAGCGTCTGGCTCACGGCGTGTAGCTGCGCGCTCGTCCTCGCCGGCTGCGGGGGCCAGGCGAAGACCGCTACCCAGCCAAAGCTCCCGCGCGCCTTGGCAAGGCAGCTCGCTACCCAAAGCAACGCCGTGGCCTCATCCCTGGCCGCGAATCAGTCGTGCACCGCGCTCGCCCAGGCTCAGGCGCTCCAACAGGCCACGATCGCCGCGATCAACGCTCACCGGGTTCCCGCAGCGCTTCAGAAGCAGCTGCAGTCGACCGCCACAGACCTGGTTCAGCGAATTCGCTGCACGCCGCCCGCCCCCAAAGTGGACGAAAGCATCATGCGAGGAAGCGAGAACGCGAAGCGGGACAAGCACAAGAAGCACAAGAAACACCACGGCGACGGGAAGCACGGCGGCGACGGGGAAGGAGGCGGCGATTGAGCGCCCAGACGCTCTCAGCCGGCCGCTACCGAATCGAGCGGGAGCTCGGGCTCGGCGGGATGGCGTCCGTCTACCTCGCTCATGACGAGGAGCTCGACC
>WNGJ01001232.1_pt1 | contig 24852 bp, 18 predicted proteins | sample 5400611 | NCBI WGS metagenome assembly WNGJ01 (sample SAMN13153375, study PRJNA577476) | soil metagenome | isolation source: 40 cm soil or saprolite under Garry oak tree replicate 1 | place: USA:California | collected 2016-06-15
AGGCAACGGAGTGCTTTTGCAGGTCAGCACGCCGTCCTGGCCTGCGTCAGGAAGCGCGAGTCATCCCAGAACCGACGGAAACACCCTCGGGTGCGTTACTGACGATAACGTACTGGTGGGTCAACACTTCTTCTCCGTACGACTCACCCCGGACGATGTTGTAGCGGTCGCCAAGGCCCTTGCCAATGCCTCAGTGGTGACGAATCTGCTGGATCCGCAGATTGTCAATAACGGGGGCCCGGACGCCATCAGTGCTGCGGTCGCAGCGTTAGGGGCGAAGTCCGATTCTGAGGAAGTGCTCTGGAATGCACTTTCCTCAGGCGTTTCCGTGATTTCGAAGCCGAGCGCGGTTCACGCCTCCCCGTGGCATCTCGTGTCCAGCCTACTGGGATCCGAGGATCTACTCGTAGCGTCGTGGTGGAAGCACACCGACATACCGGATACCAGCGCCGGCGAAACGCCGGACTGTTGGCCGAATCAAAGCGGATGGAAGGCGCCAGGTGCGGTCGTCAACGCTCAGTCCGGACACTGGGACACGAAGACTTTTTCTCTGCTGGGAATCGGCAACGCGTCCGGCAACCACGCAAAGATCGGGGTTTCGACGTCCGGTCCCCATCCGTACACGATCCTGGGTGATATGAATCAGGAAGGCGCCCTCTCGGGCTCGTGCGCTGCGAGGCAAAACGGCCGGGGCGGGGTCTTCTTCGTCGTCGAGGATAAGAAGTTGCATGACAGTGTCCTTGGCTTGATTTCCAACACCCAACCTCGAGCACGCAGGCCTTAGTCCGAGGCTCGTTCCTCTCATCGTCGGTGGCCAATCATGAAGATCATTAAAACTCTCGGCTGGGGCGGAATCACGGTCATCGCCTTCCTGCTTCTTGCGATCAATGGCTACTTCATCGCCCATGAGGCGCGATTGCCCGCCGGAACCCATACGATTCTTGCCCGGTATTGGCTGGCGACGTTTGCAATTCTGCTGCTTGTGTGCCTTGCAGCTGGCTACCTGGCCAATGATCGCAAGCTCGGCATCCTGATCGATGGACGGAATCGAATCAGCCTCTCGCGTGTGCAATGGGTGCTCTGGTTTCTTGTGCTTTTCAGCGCCTATTTCACCGGGGGGGTCTGGGACATGGCTTTCGGCAATGATTTGCCAACCATCGAGCCAAATCTATTCGGCCTCATTGGCATTTCGAGCGGATCGGCAATAGTGAGCAGTCTGATCGTCGAAACAAAGAAGAAGGAACCCAATCCGAAGGGTGCGGACGATAAAACGCTTCTTGGGCGTATCGATGTAAATGAGAAGGTAGACGAAGCGGCTTTCGCCGATCTGTATCTCGGCGAAGAAGATGCAACGCGCACAAGCGTCGATGTCAGTCGCCTTCAGAAGCTGATCACGACGTTTCTGCTGGTTATCGTCTATCTGAACATGCTTTGGTCCGCGTTTACGGGCGCCTCCCATACCTACGACGCGTTCGACATGCCGGTCGTCGGTACCAACTTCCTGGTCTTACTGGGCGCGAGCCACGCGGCCTATTTGGCGTACAAGGCAACTCCAAAAGCGGTTCCGTAGACGATATCGGTGGCCTTCACCATGAGTACGATTGTGTCAGCAGGTGTTGCGCTCGAGTACCCCGCGCGTTTGATATCGCTTGGGCGTGGTGCCGGTCATCTTTCGAAATGCGCCTGAGAAATGACTCTGGTCGGAGAACCCGACGCTGAGGGCCACCTCGCAAATGGCCATTCGGCCGGCGGCAAGCAGCCGCTGAGCTTCGTAGATGCGCTCTTGCAGCACATAGCGGTGGGGTGACGCGCCGACGGTGTGCTTAAACAGCAATGAGAAATAGTGCGGGCTGAGACTGACTTGATCGGCCAGCTCGGCCAGGCCAATGTCATGTCCGAGATTCGCCCGGATATATTCACGCACACGTCGAACCTGTGTGGGTGACAGGCACGGTCCGCGCTCGATCTGCTGCGCGTTGCCAACCAGGCGCTGGTTGATGTAGCGCTCGTTCGCTTGTAATCCGTCCTGAGGGAAAAATTGACTCACCAATGCGGCTCCGAGCCGGAGCAGCCAAGTAGAGTACCAATATGCGCAGGGACGTGTCTTTCATATTCCTGTATGCCTTGTCAGATTCTTGCGATCCGCCGCGGACGTTGGCTGCGACTTTGTATGATCGGCGTTTTATGAACCTGAACCGCAGCAACTCTCTTGCACGACCGCTAAAGCAGGCCGTCTTACGCTGTAATCCCCTCTCCTGGAAGGTAAAAACAGGGCACGCAACGCAATGCCCCATTTCATCCTCGGAATTTCCGCGTACTACCACGACAGCGCCGCCTGCCTGACGCGCGACGGCGAGATCGTGGCGGCGGCCCAGGAAGAGCGCTTCACGCGCAAGAAGCACGACGCGCGATTTCCGGCCAACGCGATCCGCTACTGCATGACGCAGACGGCTGCGCTCCGTGGGCGGATCGGCCATGTCGCCTTCTACGAAAAGCCGCTCGTTAAGTTCGAGCGCCTGCTGGAAACCTACCTGAGCTATGCGCCGCGGGGCTTTCAATCCTTCGTGACGGCGATGCCCGTGTGGCTGAAGGAGAAGCTGTTCCTTCAGTCGACCCTGCGCAAGGAGCTGGCGGCGGTGTTCGGGTGCCCGGTCGCGCAATTGCCGCCGCTGCTGTTCGCCGAACACCACCAGTCGCACGCCGCCTCGGCTTTCTTCGCAAGCCCTTACGATCGGGCAGCGGTGCTCTGCATGGACGGCGTGGGCGAGTGGGCAACGACGTCCGCGTGGCTCGGGGACCATCAAATTCTCACGCCGCTGTGGCAGATCGAGTTTCCTCACTCGCTCGGTCTGCTCTACTCCGCGTTCACGTACTTCACGGGATTCAGGGTGAACTCCGGCGAGTACAAGCTGATGGGACTGGCCCCCTACGGCGAGCCGCGTTACGTCGACCTGATATTCGACGAACTCGTGGACCTCAAGGATGACGGAAGCTTCCACCTGAACATGGAACATTTCGACTACTGCACGGGACTTACCATGACCAACGCGCGCTTTCACGCGCTGTTCGGGGGACCGCCGCGGCAGCAGGAGGCGCCCGTCACGCAGCGCGAGATGGACCTGGCACGCTCCATCCAAGTGGTCATCGAGGAGGTCGTGTTACGGCTCGCGCACACCTTGCACGATCAGACAGATGCGAAGTTCCTGTGTCTGGCCGGGGGCGTCGCCCTCAATTGCGTCGCCAACGGCCGGCTGTTGCGAGAGGGCCCGTTCGAGGGACTGTGGATCCAGCCAGCGGCCGGCGATGCCGGCGGCGCGGTGGGCGCCGCGCTCGCCACATGGCACCAGTACCTGGATCGCCCCCGCACTCCGAACGGCACCGACCTCATGCACGGGAGCTATCTGGGACCGCGCGTCGCCGATAGCGAGATTCAGCACTACCTCGATGAATTCGGGGCCGTGTATCAACGGTTCGAGACGGCGGAGTTGCTCGAACGGACAGTCACTCTGCTCGCCGAAGAAAAGGTGGTCGGATGGTTCCATGGGCGAATGGAATTCGGCCCCCGCGCGCTGGGAGGTCGCTCGATCCTGGGCGATCCCCGCAGCCCACGAATGCAGTCGGTGATGAATCTGAAGATAAAGTTCCGCGAATCGTTCCGGCCGTTCGCACCGTCCGTACTGGCGGAAGCCGCCTCGGAGTATTTCGATCTCGAATGCGCCAGCCCGTACATGCTGCTCGTGGCGCCGGTGCAGCCGGCAAAGCGCCGGGAGGTCGAGTCTGGCAGCGAAGCCGTGGCCGGGATCGATCGGCTAAGGCAGCTGCGTTCGGTGATCCCTGCGGTCACGCATGTCGACGGGTCAGCGCGAATCCAGACCGTGCACCGCGAGACCAACTCGCGGTACTACGAGTTGATTGAGCGCTTCGCCGCCCGTACTGGATGCCCGCTGTTGGTCAACACGTCCTTCAACGTGCGTGGAGAACCCATCGTCTGCTCCCCTGCGGACGCATACCGGTGTTTCATGCGCACGCAGATCGACGCCCTGGTATTGGAGAACTTCCTCCTGTTGAAGGAGACACAGCCGCCATGGCAAGAGGCCGACCAGTGGCGCACGGAGCTCGAGCTTGACTGACGCGGGGAAGAGCGAGCCGTCGCCAGTCGATCGCAACTCGCTGCGCAGGTTCGCGTGGCTCATTGCGACGGTGGCCGTGGGCTTCGGCGCCTTGTTGCCGTGGTTTCGGGGACGGCCGGTTCCGGAATGGCCGTGGGTCGCCGGATCGGTCATGTTCTTGTGGGGATGGCTGCACCCGCGAAGTCTTCGCGGCCCGTTCTCGCTTTGGATGCTGGTCGCCAAGGGGCTCGCCTGGGTCAACAACCGCATCATCCTGGCGATCGTGTTCTTCGGACTCCTATGGCCGCTCGGGGCGGCCTTGCGTATCCTGGGCCGAGATCCGCTCGCCAGACGGTTCAAGGAGCGGACGCCCTCTTACCGCGTCAGGAGCCAATCGCGCCCGCGCGACCACATGGAGAAGTCGTACTGACGCGCCGGGCCAGGACGTCCCCGGGCGGCAGCGAAGGGGAGTCTGGCGCGCATTGACGCGCGGGATGGGTCCGGCAGCGACTCACGTGATGCCGGTAGACGGTCGACGCGAGCCGGACCAATTTCATGGATTCCGGACGATTCCACAAGACCGGCGATCGTGCGAGCGATATATGTCCTGTTTGGAGTGGAACCACCCCAAGGAGGGCCTGTATGCGACGCGATCGGCTCATCAAGAAGAGCATCTCGATCTTGTCCGCGGCGGTGGTTGTCTCATTCGCCGCGACCGCATCGGCCACGGTATACCCAACGGACAAGAGGCACCTGAGCGGACCGCTGCGGATCTGCGACCAGGGCAGCTTCTTCGTCGGGGGCGTGCCCAAAATCACGCAGTACGCCAACTCCGTTGCGCCCAGCTCCTACCAGGAGCTCATCATCACCCAGATGTATGTGCAGTTTCAGGTGCCCCCGAATGCCCGCCGGTGGCCGCTCATCATGGTGCACGGAGGCGGCTATTCAGGGTCATGTTTGGAGTCGACTCCGGACGGGCGGGAGGGGTGGTTCTCCCGCTCGGTGCGCCGGGGCCTCGCCACCTACGTGGTCGACCAGGCAGGACGCGGACGCTCCGGCTTCGACCGTTCCTTTATCAATGAATCAATAGCCACCGGCAACCTGGCCGGGTTTCCGAACCTGGGCAATACGAGCAGCAGCGGCATCTGGACCGCGTGGTTCGGCTTCATCGTGCCTTCCGGCTCGGACATCATCACGGGCACCATGATCCAGCGCGGGGACCCTGGCGACCCAACGTGCGCGAGCGACCCCTTCCATTGCGCCCATACCGTGCAGGTGATCCCCCCGGTCCCGCATTCGGTGGACCCGAGCATCGAGGCGCGCGTGGGTGCCATAGGGCCCGCGGCTAACCCGGCCAACGATACCTATCTGGCTTTGGAGCACTACAAGTATGGAGTGCCCAACACAAACGTTACGCTCCCGAACTCCACGTGCTCAACCTGCAATCCGCCCACGATCAACGGCGCCGACACCTGGTCGGGGCGCGATCTGGCAACGCTGGTCGAAGGGCTGAAGGGCGCAATCGTGGCGACCCACTCTCAGTCGGGCAGCGTGGGCCATCATATGGTCCGTTATCTCAAGGAGGACGATGCGGCGGGCAAGTGCGGTGCGCCCGGCGCATGCCTGGCCATGCTGAAGGGCCTGATCACCATTGACGGGGTCTGTTCCTTTGCGAACACCGGGCTCACGGCAGCAGACTTCGCCAATATCCCCTACCTGGTCTTCAGGGGATGGTATCCATCGCCCATCAGCAACGGATGCGACGGCACCGTTGCGGCGATCAAGGCCGCCGGCGGAACGGCGGACTTCATCAAGCTGGACGACCCTTCCTTTGGAACGCGGTTTCAGGGCGTCACTCACATGATGATGATGAGCACGAAGAGCCTCGAGGTCTTCGACGAGATCCTGAAATGGGCAGACAAGAACATCAAAAATCCGCCCGCCGGGGGTAGTTGCGAGGACGGAGACGATTAGGGCGTTGGGCGCAGGAGGTCGCTATAAACAGGAGGTCACTATGCGAGATCATCAATTCAAGAGAAGAGCCTTATCAGCGCTGGTGGCGGTCGCCGCCGCTGCAATCGCCACGAGTGCATCCGCAGCGCGATATCCGACGGAACACAGATATCTGACAAAACCGTTGCAAATCTGCGATCAAGGTATCTTTTACGTCGGTGGCGCGCCTAAGGTGACGCCATTCGGAGCGAACTCCACGCCGGGCGCCTACACCCAAATCATCATCGGCAGCATGTTTGTGCACTTCCAGGTCCCGATGAAGTCCAAAAGCTGGCCTCTCATCATCGTGCACGGCTCCGGCTACACGGGATCATGTGTTGAGGGGACGGCGGCCGGGAGCGAGGGCTGGATGGACTACACGGTCCGCCATGGCATCCCGACCTACGTCGTCGATCAGGCAGGGCGCGGACGTTCCGGTTTCGACAAGTCGGTCATCCATGAGGGAGAACACTTGATTGGAAGCGACCCCGCTGCGGCTGTGGCCCTGCTCCCGACCTTCGGCGGGTCCACCAGTACGGCCTGGACGAGTTGGTTCGGTAGCATCGTTCCGGCAGCTACAGACATCACCGATGGTGAGATGGTCCGATTTGGCGCGCCGGCACTCCAGTCAAATGGTTTGCCCGCGCCCGGTATAGACCCGCTGTGCGCGACCCAGCCGGCCCGCTGCACCTTCTTGGGACGGATCCCGATGGAGCCGGAGGCCTCGTGGGCTGTCGACCAGGCCATCGCGTCGCGCACGGGAATCGCAGCACCCGCGGGATTGGGAACGGTCAAGCCGGATGTTGACGGCCACGTTAATCCGGCATTCCCAATGAACGACCGGTATCTGGCTCTGGAGGCTTATAAGTTCAATGTTCCCAACACGGAGTCCTCACTTCCCGCCTCCACGTGCCCAAGCTGCGTTCCAACCACCCTCAACGCGACCAATACCTGGACCCCGCGCGCGCTGGCAACGTTGGTCGAGGGCCTCGGCGGTGCCATCGTGGCGACTCATTCCCAATCGGGACAGATCGGTATGAATATGGTCCGGGTCCTTAGAGAGGACGGCAAGCTCGATATGCTCAAGGGCCTGCTTCAAGTCGAGGGAGGATCTAACACTGCAGCATCCGGCACCACGGCCGACGACTTCAGGTCTATTCCCTACTTGGCCTTCAAGGGAGACTATTCGGCGACCAGCACGGTAGCCCAGACGCTTGTCGACGCCATTAAGGCGCTCGGGGGAACGGCGGACTATATCCAGTTGGACCAGCCAGGTCCGTGGCAGGGTTCATATCAAGGCCCCTTCGGAAATGACTACGTAGGCCCTTTCAGGGGCGTGTCCCACATGATGATGATCGAAACGTCGAACCTTCGGGTCATGGACGTCATTCTGAACTGGGTGGCCAATAACATAAAGCAGCCGGAGCCGACCGGGTGCCCGGTGGATTTCGACGACAGCGATTGACGGGGTAGCCCATTTAATCGAGCGTTCCGCACTATGGTCGGGGACGACTGCGAATGCGCTTCGTTCGCGGTCGGCTCCGACCTTTCCCCGTGCTCCGTGTGACGCGTCGCGCGGCACGCCTAGGGCGTGGGGACGATTAGCGTGTCGGGGCGGATGCCATCGCGCCCTCCAGCGCGTGCTGCGCCTCGGCGGTCCTGCCCAGCTTCTGCAGGGCGTAGCTCAGCTTGTACAGGAGGTCCGCGGTCTTGGCGTGGCCGGTGTCCAGGTCGATCGCCTTCTGGAAGCTCTCCGCGGCGCGATCGAACCTTCCCTGGATGGTCTGGATGATCCCGATCGCGTGGTACGCATCCACTGCGTAGGCCGGATGAAGCTGAATGGCCTGCCGATAGGCCGAGATGGCCTCGTCGTACGACCGTAGCTGTGCCAGCGCATAAGCCATCGTGAGATACGCGGGTGGATGGTATGGCATACGGCGAAGGAGTTCGCGGCACTGAGCAGTGGCCTCGTCGAACTCTCCCATCAGGATGAGCGTGTCGGCCAGCTTCTCGCGAGCCGCATAATTGCCGGGCAGGAGCTCGAGCGCCAGACGGAACTCGGCTGCGGCAGCCGCAGGCTCGCGGCCCTCCAGCAGGACGCCGTAATTGAAGTGCAGCCAGCGATCGGCCGGGGCTCGGGCGAGCGCCCAGCGGTACGTCGCGGCGGTCTGCCCGGGGTCGTCGCTCCCGCTCTCGATCTCACGCTGCAATGCACGGACCTGTTCGCCGTGGGTGAGCTGGTTCGTGAACGGAGCCTGACTCAGCGATGCGAGCACGAACTGAGCGACTCGGCGCCGATTAATTGGGGTGAACGCGAGCAGCTTCTCGGACTCCTCCTCGGAGGGCGCCTGCGCCACCGCGGCGGACCGTCCCACGGCCTGCGGCAGCAGGTCGACCACGCGCGGGAACACCGCGCGCGCGAGCAGGTAGTTGCCGTGGGGGCTCATATGCACGTGCTCGTAGAACAGATCCTGGCCGGGGATCCCCTGCGGGCTGCCGCCTGCCAAGATCGCTTCCCCATCCAGCAGCTCGACTCCCGGGCCTGCCTGCTTTGCCACGGACCGGATAATCTGGTTGATGCTGCTATCGGCACGGAAGCGCAGCGCGTCCAGATCGCGGGCCCGCGCGAACTGCTCTCTGGCCGCGTCAAACTCGCCGAGCATCCAGTAGGAGCGGCCGATCCGGAACTGCAGTTCGGCATAGTGATCGTCGATCGCTGCCGCCCCCAGGTACCGCTTCAGCGCTTCGGCGTGGTGGCCATCCGCCTCGAGCATCGCCCCCTCGTGAACCCGGGCCTCCCAGGTCGCGCGGTCCTCACGAGCCAGATCGGTGCGGTGCACAGAGGCGAACGGGGCGCAGTCCTTCAAGTTGACCCCTACCGTGCTGACCAGGACCCGGGCGCCGGAACTGCGGGCGACCTCGATGATGTCGTGCAGGTTGCTGCGGAAGTTCTGGTACACCCCGGTCATGGCGGGGGCGTCGGCCGCAACCTGCTGCTCCAGAAACATTTCCATCCCGCGCCACTCCCGAGGCTTGCTCGACCGCAGGCCAGCTTCGAGCAGCTGTCCCAGGCGCAGGGACTTGAAGTAGATGCCGGCCCGGATGAGCGCAAGGCTCGAGCCATGCGCTGTGAGCGTGGTCTGTGGTCCGAACGGACCTACGACTTCGTTATTGCCCATGTACAGCACGAACAGGTCGCCCTGGCGATGCGCCAGGTCCCGCGTGACGGGCAGCAACACGTGGGAGTTGATGGCGGTGATGCCGGTGTTGATGACCTCGAAGTTCGTCGCCGGGACGCGCTCCCGCAGCATGACTTCCAGGTAGCGGGCGAACCCGTAGGACGGCTCGGGGTCGCCCTGGGCCGCGGACTCGCCGACGATGAAGATCCGGAAGGTCCCCGGCCGCTTCTCGGCGGGGATCGCGAAGGCGGGCGGCAGCCGGAACGCGCCGGGCGGGAAGAACTGCCACGTGAAATGATCGTTGTCGCAAAACGCGTTGCGGCCCTGGACGACGCAGGGGACGGTGAACTCGCTGCGGTAGCCGTAACCGAACACACGCAGGCCCGCCTCGATGGTCGCGATCGCCAGGACGGGGACCACGATCGCCGTGGCGATCCGGAACACCCACAGGCGCACGCTGCGCTCCTTGGCGCTAGAAGATGGTGTAGATGAAGGCGGCAAGCGGACTGCTCTCCGTGAAGATGACCAGCACGCCAAAGAGCAGCAGCAGGATCACGATCGGCAACAGCCACCACTTCTTTTGCCGCGTCAGGAATTCGAAGTACTCAGCGATGATCCGCAGCTTTTCCATGCGTCGCTTCCATCGGGAATCACCTATCCCGGTTGCCCTGATCGGCAGCAACTAACACCGCGATACTAAGCTCTTCGACGATCTCGACATCCAGAAGTCCTACCGATGTGCCCGGACCAGAACATCCCTGGCAGAGACGAAGGGCAATCTCGCGCACGGTGACGCGCGGGGTAATGGGTCGGGCAGCGACTCACGTGATGCCGGTACGCGGTGAACGTGAACCGAGACAAATTTCATCGATTCCGGACGATTCCACAAGACCGCAAGCCGCGCGAGCGATATACGTCGCACGTCGTATTCATTCCGCTGTCATTCAGGGGGCTTGCATGCGACGCCATCAGCTCATGAAAGAAGGCATCTCGGTCTTATCCGCGGCCGTGGTGAGTTGGCCTGTTTTGTGATCTGAAGATGTTTGCCCAGCACAGGAGGGTTCGGTCATGACACGAAAACCTGATTTGACCATATCTCAAGGGCAATCTCATGGCGATGTCTCCGAGGCCAGCCCGTCGAATCCGTCGCGGCAAATTGGGATTGGAGCCAAGGTCAGGAATTTGATCAGCAGGCGAGGCTTCCTTGGTGGTGTGAGCATCGCTGCCGCCTTGCCATTCCTGAACCTACGCGAAAGTCTTGCCGAGGACTTCGGCTCAGAAGATTCGGATGAGCCACTGGTCATCAAGAAGCAAGGGAGTTTTTTCGTCGGAGGAACCAAGGTTCAAGTTCCAGGAACCCTCGATCCGTTCACCGCCAACGCGAACGCGTCAGACGCCGGTCAGATCTATCACTACGATCATCTCTATGCGCAATACCAGATTCCGCCCAACGCGCGACGCTACCCGCTGGTCTTAGTCCACGGAGGGGGAGGGACCGGGAGGGTTTGGGAGTCCACCCCGGACGGCCGCGAGGGCTACCAGAGCATCTTTCTTCGACGCGGGTTCCCGGTATACATCGTGGACTTCCCAAGACGAGGCAGGGCCGGTTATCCGTCGTTTAACGGACCGTTCGGAGAGCTTCTTGGCACGCCGATAGTTGCCGACAGGACCAATCGCAGTGGCTACCAGCTGGCTTTCGTCCGCTGGCGCCTCGGCCCCGCGTACCTCCAGTACTTTCCAAATTCGCAGTTTCCTCAAACACCGGGCGCTCTCGATCAGTTCTTTTCGCACCTTGTCCCGACAGTTGACAACACCACGGTGATTGTCAACGGCCTCGTCGCCCTGTTTGACAAAATCGGTCCGGCGATCCTGGTGACCCACTCGCAGTCCGTAACTCTGGGATGGCAGACTGCCATCCGGAGTCCGAACGTCAAGGGAATCGTCGCCTACGAGGGGGGATCGTTCTTTCCTGTAGGCGAGCTCCCGGCCGCGATCCCGAGGTACGACGGTTCTCCTAGCGTGCCCGGAACAGAAGTGCCACTCGCTGACTTTATGAAGCTGACACAGATGCCTATCCGGATCTTTTACGCCGACGGCATCTCGCAGCCGAGCCCATTTCCGGGGGTGGATTCCATGCGGCTGAATTTGCACTACTCGAGGGAAATGGCGGCCGCCGTGAACCGTCACGGGGGAGAGATGTCACTCATACACTTCCCTGACATCGGGATCTACGGCAACGGGCACTTCTCCTATGAGGAGCTCAACAATGTCCAGATCGCGGACCTCATGTCGACATTCCTCCGCGAGAACGGACTCGATCGCCGGTAACGCCTCCCCACGAATATGAAGCGTCGATCGCAGGTGGCGGCAGACTCCAGGCCAAGGAAGGCGGAGCGCTAATGCTTCGCCTTCCAACGCGAGTCAGAGGCGAAACCTGGAATTGCAGGGGGGAGATATGAATGCGCTGAAGAAGGTTTCCACGCATCGATTTGCGACCTACATCCGGGTGGCCATGGCCGCCCTCGTCCTGCTGCTCACCGGGACGGCCGGCTACGCGGACGATGCGCGTGAGAAGAAGGAACCCTTAACGCTCATCGAGCAAGGCACCTTCTACGTCGGGGGCAGCATCGAGTTCCGCAGCCCCAATAGTTCAATCACAGTGACGGGTGACGTTAGGTCTCTTCCAGGGAATATCGCAGTCCATCAAATGTATGTGGAGTACCAGATCCCGGAGAAGCAAAAGTACAGGTATCCCATTGTCTTTATGCACGGCGGTGGCCACACCGGTGAGTTCTTCAGGACAACTCCCGACGGACGCGAGGGATGGTTCACCAGCTTCACACGGCGAGGGTTCGCGGTTTACGCAGTCGATGCACCCAATCGCGGCCGAGCTGGCTGGGATCCGACCCATAGATTCGCGGTCAGTCAGGGGCTGGAACCCTATACGACGCTTGAGACCGCGAACATGTACTCCGAGCAGTCCGCCTGGACCGCGTTCCGATGGGGGCCAAGCTTTGGGACCCCGTACACCAATACGCAGTTTCCGCTCGCCCATGTGAACGACTACCTGAAAGAGATCCAGCCCGCCTACCGCAATACTCCCCAGAACGGTTATATCCAGGACGACCTGGGAGCACTCGTCGACAAGATCGGACCCTGCATTCTTCTTGGTTGGTCCACGGGCACGGGTAACGTCATGGTCGCTGCGACGTCTTCGCCTGCTCGGATGGATAACGTCAAGGGGATCATCGGGATCGAAGGTTTCCCGGGGGCTGCCGGAAATCGGCCGCCCGACAATTTGGCGGCGAAGATACCGTTTCTTGGTCTGGTTGGCGACAATACTTCGCCAGCCACATCCCAGGCATACACCGCCCTCCTGGTCAGCCTTGGCGGGGACGCCACGACCATCTGGCTGCCGGACGCCGGACTCTTCGGCAATGGCCACACGATGGCGGTGGAGCTCAATAACGAGAAGATAGCGGACATATTGGAAGAGTGGATCACGGAGCATGTGCCAGGGGTCCGCGCCGGTGATCAGTAGGACCCGCCGCGCCAACGACACCAGGCTCCGCACCCTCTAGTTGCTCAACTAAATACGAGGCAGGGGGATTCCATGGCGAATATGATTCGATTTGCTGCGACAGGATTTGCTGCGGCATTGCGATTTGCCGTATTAGGTTCCTTTGTTCTTGCTGGCACGCTTGGCGCCGTGGATACGGCTGCGGCCGACGATGGCGATTCTCGTGGCCCGCTGATCTTGAGAGAACAAGGGAATCTCTTCGTCGGCGGCGCGCATAACGCGAACGACCAGATCATCGGCCAGATGTATGTTGAGTACTGGATTCCGCAGCATCAGGAGCATCCTTTCCCGATCATCCTGGTGCACGGCGGCGGGCAGATCGGAGCGGGTTGGAGCCAGACGCCCGACGGTCGAGAGGGCTGGGTGCAGTTCTTCGCTCGGCGGGGCTTCGCCGTGTATGTCGTGGATCAGGCGGCGCGCGGGCGCTCGCCGTACAATTCGCAGCTCGGTCCCTTAGGCGATCCGGCGAATTCGGTGAGAGCCCAGTCGCTCTGGGCGGCGATCGAACGCTTCATGCTCTGGCCGGCCGCTCGCTTCCACACTCAGTGGGTCGGCCCTGCAGTCGACGGCGATCCGACCTTCGAGCAGTTCCTCTCCTCGCAGGCACAGGCGATGACCAACGCAGCATTACAGGAGGAGTTGACGGCCGAAGGGTTGGTCGCCCTCGTGGACAAGATCGGCCCGTCGATTCTTGTCCCGCACTCGCAGCCCGGGTCGGCGGCCTGGCTCGTGGCGGACCGGCGTCCCGAACTGCTCAAGGCCATCGTCACCATCGAACCGGGCGGACCGCCGGTTTTCCGCGACGAGCCGCACCTCGGGTTCCCGCCCTCAGCGACGTTCCCCTGGGGCCTCACCCGCAACCCGATCACCTACGACCCACCGGTGGCCAGCGCATCTCAGCTGAGCTTCGTCGCGCTGCCGAAGGATCCGGACGTGTCAACCTGCTATGTGCAGACCGCGCCGGCTCGGAAGCTCCCCAACGTCGCGAAGGTTCCCATCTTGTACCTCTCGAGCCCGTCGGGGTACAACACCGCCTGGGACCCCTGCACTACAAAGTACCTCACCCAGGCCGGCGTAAGGTACGACTGGGTCCATCTGCAGGACATCGGCATCGAGGGCAACGGGCACTTCATGTTCATCGAGAAGAACAGCGACCAGGTCGCCGGCGTCGTGCTGGACTGGATCAAGCGCCTTGAACGGGATCGATGAAACCAGCCAGCGAAACCTCTTTAGTCAACATCTCAGGTCGAAGGGATCAGCCGATGAGCAAACTATCCCTCAGTGCAAACGCGGCGCACTCCGGGCCGGCGTCGGTCTTGGCGTTCAAATCCATGAGGAACACCCATCGAGTTACCAAGCAAGTGCGACACCCTGTGCTATCGGCGGGGATGCTTGCCGTCATGATGGCAGGCTCAACTGCTGTGACACTTGGACAGGAAAGCGACAGTCAGGCCGGACCACTGGTGCTGAAGCAAGGGTATTTCTACGTCGCCGGTGCCTACGACAATCCGGCGGCGCCGACCTCGATGTCGGGGCAGATGTACGTGGAGTACCAGATCCCGGCGGAGCTGCGCGCGGGCGCGTACCCGATCATCATGGTCCACGGCGGGGGGCACACCGGCGCGGGGTTCCAGAGCACGCCGGACGGACGGCCCGGCTGGGCCGACTATTTCGTCGGGCACGGCTGGCCGGTCTACGTCGTGGACCAGCCGGGCCGCGCGAAGTCGCCATATGTGGACGCGGTCTACGGAGCCCTCGGCTCCTCCCCTGCCGTGACTCAAGCCGAGAACTTGTGGTCGGCCTCGGAGAAGGCGAGCCCGGCCGTTCAGTGGCCGCAGGCAACCCTGCACACCCAATGGCCGGGCAACGGCAGCCACACGCACGGCGACCCGGTCTTCGACCAGTACTACGCGCACCTGGCGCCCGGTATCTCCAACGGGGCTCTGCAGGAGCAACTGACGGCGAACGCCCTGGTCGCGCTGCTCGAGAAGCTCGGCCCCTCGATCGTGCTGATCCACTCTCAGCCCGGCACGGCGCTCTGGGTGATGGCCGATACGCGGCCGGATCTGGTGAAGGCGCTGGTCGCGGTCGAGCCGAGCGGGCCTCCTATCTACGGTGAGATCGTCCCGAACCCGCCCCTGGCCGGCCCGCCGGTGGCGCGGCCGTGGGGGCCGTCGATCAATCGTCTCACCTACGACCCGGCGACGACCGACCCGTCCCAACTCAGCATCGTGCATCAGGCCCAGCCGGATGGTCCCGGGTTGACGGCCTGCTGGCTCCAGGCCGAGCCGGCTCGGCAGCTTCCGCGGCTCGCCGGGTTGCCGATTCTCCACGTGCTGTCGCAATCGTCCTATCACGCCCCCTACGACCACTGCACGACAAAGTGGCTGAACCAGGCGGGCGTGCCGACCGACTTCGTGAAGCTCACGGGCCTCGGGATCTTCGGGAACGGGCACCTGATGGCCGTCGAGAAGAACCACCTCGAGATCGCAGGCGTGATCGAGCGGTGGCTGGTGCAGACTTTGGGTCACGCCCCCGGGGAACCGAGGAAGCTGCCCGAAACCGAGCGGTCGCTCGGGAATGTCGAGATCGCCGAGCAGGGCGTCTTCTTCGTTGGCGGCGCCTATAACGATCCAGTCAATCCGACGTTCATGTCGGGACAGATGTACGTCCGGTACCAGATCCCGAAAGAGCGGAACAAGGGTGCGTACCCAGTCGTGCTGGTGCACGGGGGTGGCCAGTTGGGAACGAGCTTCACCGGCACGCCCGACGACCGCTCGGGCTGGGCGGATTACCTGCTGAGCCACGGCTTCCCGGTGTACGTCGTGGATCAGCCGGGACGCGGCAAGTCGCCGTACATCACTGCGGTCTACGGCCCGCGAGGCGTGCCGAATCTGCAGAGTATCGAGGACCTGTTCACGGCGATGGAGCGGGCCAATCTGTGGCCGCAGGCGCGCTTGCACACCCAGTGGCCGGGAACCGGTCTTCCGGGCGATTACGCGTTCGATCAGTTCTTCGCCTCGCAGTGGTCCGGCATGAACGCCACGATGCAGGAGCAAACGACCAGCCGAGCGCTGGTGGCGCTGCTCGAGAGAATCGGGCCGGCTTTCCTCATCACCCATTCCCAGTCGGGACCTCATGGGTGGGAGGCGGCGGACGCCCGGCCGGATCTGGTGAAGGGGATCATCGCCGTCGAGCCGAACGGGCCTCCCTTCTATGAAGTGAACTTCCTCGGGGCACCCAACTGGTTCAGCAATGGCGCCCTCGGCCGCCCCTATGGGATCACTCGGTTTCCACTGACCTTCTCGCCGGCGGTGACGGACCCCTCGCAGCTCACGGCGGTGCAGCAGCCGGTTGCCGACGGCCCGAACCTGGTCCGCTGCTTCCTGCAAGCCGAGCCGGCGCACACGCTGCCGCGGCTCAGCGGCGTTCCGATCGTGATCCTCACGAGCGAGGCGTCGTTCCGGGCGACGTATGACCACTGCACGTCGAAGTTCCTCACCCAGGCCGGCGTCCCGAATACCCGTCTGCGGCTGGAGAGCGTCGGGATCCACGGGAACGGGCACATGATGATGCTGGAGAAGAACAACCTCGAGATCGCGGGCGTGATCTCCAAGCTGCTCGAACACGGCCTGCGCCTGCCGGGCAAGGACGGCGGCGGAGATTGATGCGCGGGGCGCGCCATTCGCCTCGTGAAAAGCGGAAGAAATAAACAAAATTCGGACCTTTTCCCTAGAGGTAACTGGCCAAGCGCAGCAAACTGAAAGCTGCTGCCGAGCATAACCTCCAGCGCTTTTGGAGGCTTTCGCAGCGGGTTCTCCACCAGGCCCGCCAAGGGCGACTGCCAACGACTCCGGTAGCGAAGCAATGGGTTTCAAGCGTCAATGGACGGTCTCACACGGAGGTCAGCATGACCCTTTACCGGCGCCTGGAGCAGGCGCAACCAATAGAAGAAGACTGGACAACGAAACGCCCTGCAGCGCGCGTATCGCCCACTTCCCGCCGCATCCGCGCATGGCCGGTGTGCGTGATGGCGCTGATCACGGTGGCGTCGGCGATCGCTCCCGAAGCGGCGACTGCGAAGGACGGCGACAGCGTCTGGATAACGTCCTGGACCGGCTCCGCCCAGGGACCGTATCCGAGTGGCAACGCGGTTGCACAGCCGGACCTGGAGTTTGCCTTTCCGAACAAGGTGGCCAGCGACCAGACGTTCCGTCTGATCGTGCATCCGGACTTGTGGTCACCCCAGATGCGTATTCGCTTCACCAACGTATTTGGAAACCAACCCGTTACCTTCGACGGAGTGTTTGTCGGTCTTCAGAAGAGCGGGGCGACGCTCGTCCACAATACCAACCAGCCGGTGCACTTCAGCGGCGAGGCCAACCTCACTTTGCAGCCCGGACAAAGCACATGGAGCGATCCGGTGTCGTTGCCGTTTGTGGAGGATGCTGGGCAAGAGGGCCCGGATCTGGCAGGCAGGAAGTTATCAATCAGCTTCCACACCGTTGGATCCACTGGGCCGATGACCTGGCACGCTAAAGCTTTGACCACCTCCTACGTGACGAATCAAGGCGCGGGGTCTGTAGGTGAGGCCGAGGGCGACTCGGCTTTTACGACCAGCACCACGTCATGGTATTTCATAGACGCGATCGACATGCGCGCGCCTGACGGGACGCAGCTCGTGGTGGCACTCGGGGACTCAATCACCGATGGCACGAGCTCAACAATCAATGGTGACGACCGGTGGCCCGATGTCGTTGCCCGGCGCCTCGAAGCCGCCTATGGCGATCGGGTGGTCCTCGTGAACGAAGGAATCGGAGGAAATCAGATCATTGGTCCCGCAGCCTATGACCCCAATAACCCTGTCTCAGGGGGTCCGTCTGTGCTGCAGCGCCTTGCCCGAGATGTGCTGAGCCTGTCGGGAGTTACGGCGGTGATCTGGCACGAGGGTACCAACGACGTATCGGCAGGGGCGACTGCGGATGCGATCGAGGCCGGCATAAGCACCGTGGTTCAGCAACTACGCACGGCTATCCCGGGTATCCGGATTGTGGGTACCACGATCACGAGCGAAGTCGGAGCGGCGGGAAACGGCGGCACGCCCGCAGCAGCGGCTGAGCGGATAGCCCTGAACCAATTCATCAAGTCAAGCGGCCTCTTTGACGCGATTGCCGACTTCTACAACGTGACAACGGATCCCGCAACCGGCGCGATGAAGGCGCAGTACATACCCAATACAAGTATCGGCGGCGCGGGTGATCACGTACACCCCAACCGCGCCGGGTACTTGGCCATGGGGAATGCGGTCGACATCAGGACGCTCGTGGCTCCTACGGAAAGGTAAATGAAAGGGCTTGGTCAACTCGACCAAGATCGAATTGACCCCATCGCTTGTGGGTACCTGGGTCTCGTATCCGAGTCCTGGCCACTTCGACAAGGAGCACGACGAGCACTAAGTGGGACTGAGCCCGCAGACTTTCTGCACTTGAACGCGTCTTGCGCACCTAACTGCCGTTGACCTTCAACGCAATTGCTAGAAGGAGGATGAAATGCGTAAATTGCTTTCACTATCCTCGGTGGCTTCCCTCGCCTGCGTGCTGATCACTCCAACTGTGTATGCGCAGGCGCCTGGCGTCACATGCCAGACAGTAACGGTACCGATGCGCGACGGCACCTTGCTTACCACCGACATTTACATGCCGGCTCAGCCCGGTAGGTATCCGGTTTTAGTGCAGAGAAATCCTTATGCCCGACTGTTGGGAGGAGGCTGCTTCACCGGGCTCCTCGAAGCCGGGCTATCCGTCTGGCCGCAGAACGGCTATGTCGTCGTCAGCCAAGACGTGCGAGGTAGCTTCACTTCCCAGGGCACTTTTCACCTGATGACTCAGGAGGCCCAAGATGGGTACGACACCATCGAATGGGCCGCGGCGCAGCCATGGTCGAACGGAAAAGTGGGAACGATGAGCGGCTCTTATCTCGGTCTGACTCAGTGGCAGCCCGCGATCCACACCCCACCGCACCTCGCGGCTATCGCACCCGGGGTCACCGGCTCCGACTATCACGACAATTGGACGTATGTGAACGGGGTGTTCGACCTGTGGTTGAACCAGAGCTGGCCCGGCACTGCTTTTGTCCCCGATCAGATCGTGCGCGCGGGCGAAGCAGAAGGGCTGTCGCAGAGTGAGATTGATCAGCAGGTTGCGGCCTGGGACAACGCCTACAAGCAAAACATTCTGACCAATTGGGTCTGGCAGCTGCCGCTGGGAAGCTTCTCTCAATTCCGGCAGTTTGCCCCCTATTACTATGACTGGCTCGACCACCCGAGCTACGACGGCTACTGGGCGGCGATGGACGTCGAGAGTCATTACCCGAACGTCAAAGTCCCGGCACTGATCGGCGGCGCCTGGTACGACCTCTTCAATGTTGGCGAGGTGCGCAATTTCCATGGGATGCGTACCCAGGGTGGCACCGCTGAAGCCCGGGACGGCACGAAAATTGTCATGCAGGCTTACGGTCACTCCGGAGACAGCAAGACGCCCACTTTCGGGAACGACGCAAGCGATCCCACGCTCCAGCTGCGTTTCTTCGATCATTACCTGAAAGGCATTGACAACGGTGTCGATCGTGAGCCCCCCGTTCATCTGTATGTTCTCGTCCCACCAAACAGCGGCAACACGGGCAGCGGGTTCTGGATCACAGGGCAAGATTTCCCGCTTCCCGGTACGGAGACGGTCAAGTTCCACCTGCGTAGCGGCGGCCATGCCAACAGTTCTTCGGGCGATGGGGTGCTCGTCGCAACTGAGGGTGATGACGAGGACAGTGGCGGCGCCGGGGCAACGCCCGATCACTTCGTTTACGATCCCATGAACCCTGTCCCGACAACCGGTGGAAACATGTGTTGTGACGCTACTCTGCCGCCTGGGGCGCGAGAGCAGTCAGCGGTTGAGTCACGGGATGATGTGCTGATCTACACCAGCGCACCGCTCGAGCATGATGTGGCGGTGATCGGTACCGTGAACACGACGTTTTGGGCAAATACTTCGGCCCGCGACACCGATTTCACGGTGAAGCTTGTCGATGTGCACCCGGATGGGCTCACTCACAACGTGCTCGATCGCATCGTGCGGGCACGGTATCGCCTTGGTTCTAAGCTGCCACCTTCGCGGATTCAGCCGCACAAGCCTTATCAGTACACCCTGGAGCTCGGGAACACGGCGACGGTTTTCAGAGCGGGTCACCAGGTCCGCGTCGAAATCTCGTCGTCCAACTTCCCGCACTTTGCTCGTAACCTAAACACAGGCAGAGACTTCGACGACGAGGCCAATCCGCAGAAAGCGATGCAGACTATCCTGCACGATCCTGGGCATCCGTCGTACATCGCGTTGCCTGTAGCTCCCGACGTGGCGGTCCCATGAACGGGGCGAGGTGAGTAAAAGGAAACCAACTTCGGGGAGGCGGCGACGGCTTGGTCGCCCTCCCCTTTTCGTAACCGTTAGCGATGCGGCACGCAGTTGCACGTGCGAGTATTAGACTATTCGATTGCAGGTGTTCCCAAGGATCCTTACCCTTCGGCGATTCGCCGGGCCCGTATCTGCGCTGGATGAAGTCCTCCAGCCACTCTGACCGACCGTCGGGATCCAGGACTTGCTTGCTGTGCAGTGCGCTCGTCCAATTGCATACCTCTGGCTGGTAGTAGGCATATCGACTGCTCTTCGCAACGATTGCGAAGAACAGATACTCATGCCCGGTTTCGAAGAAGAATTCGCAATTCGTCGACAGATAGACGTCCAATAGTCTGACCTTTGAAGCAAGTCGCTCCGCGCCTTTCCAGACGCGATGCACGTCTACTGTCCAGGTATGGCCGGTCGTTTCAATGACTCGTCCCGTGAACACGTACTGGGCGCGTTCGAATCCTTCAACGAGTGACATCGCATCGCAGGGACATGCATGAGCACCTGCGCAAAAGGCCATCCAGACCCCAAACGCCGCTGTGGCCTTGATGATCGCTTTGCGCCTTGCCTGTGCCAGGACGGCAGGGAAAGCACGAATCGCCGCCAATTTCGGAACGAATGAAACGTTCGGTACTACGAAGGTGGGTGTCGGGATCTTATCGCTCACCGCTACTCCCCGTCATGGTTAGTGCGGTCCACTAGCCTCGAAGCGGCAAAAGAATTTCTTTCAGGCCAGGTCGAGTCGATGTCGATTTGGCCGTTCTGCAAACGACTACGCAGTGTTGGACGCGAACGCTTTGCGCAATGCGTCCTTGGGGCATCATCATATTTGGAAGGAAACCCACGATGTCCGTTAAGACGCTAGCCGTAATGTTTGCGACTGTCGCCGCCATCTTTGCGGCCCCGACGATCGTTCACGCAGCCCAGGAGAAGCCGTCTATGCAAATCGCAACGCCCAAACCCACCAAGCAAGGCCATGCCGCTGTCCACGGCGTGAACTACTACTATGCCGTCTACGGCACGGGTGAGCCGCTGTTGCTGCTTCACGGCGGCCTGGGCCAGATCGAGATGTTCGGTCCCAACCTGGCCAAGCTCGCGCAGGGCCGGCAGGTGATCGGCGTCGATCTGCAGGGCCACGGCCGCACGCCGCTGGGCGATCGCGAATTCAGCCTGGTCGACATGGGCGACGACATGGCTAGCCTGCTGAAGAAGCTCGGCTACGGCAAGGTCGACGTGCTCGGCTATTCGATGGGTGGCGGCGTCGCGTTCCAATTCGCCGCTCAACATCCGGAAATGGTTCGCCGCCTGACGCTGGTTTCTACCGGCTACTCGCAGGACGGATTCTATCCGGAGATGCTGCCGCAGCAGGCGGCAGTGGGCGCCGCGATGCTGGAGCAGATGAAGGAAACACCGATGTACAAGTCGTACGTGGCGATTGCGCCGCATCCGGAAGAGTTCCCGAAGCTCCTCGATCAGATGGGCGCGTACATGCGCAAGCCGTACGACTGGTCGGCGGACGTCAAGAAGCTGACCATGCCGGTGATGCTCATCTTCGGCGACAGCGACATGTACCGGCCGGAGCACATCGTGAAGTTCTACCAGTTGCTCGGCGGTGGACTGAAGGACGCCGGCTGGCAGCGCGAGCACATGTCGCAGAATCGCCTGGCGATCCTGCCGAATATCACGCATTACGAAATGGGCCTCGCACCGCAGATGGTCGACACCGCTCTGCCGTTTCTTAACGGCCAAGGCCGCGCCAAGAGTTGGGACGAGGAGGTGAGTGGGAAGTAAATCTCACCATGCCCGGCGGATGTCTGCGACGCAAGCGAACGGAGAGTGCCATTTACGCTTTGGAGCCAGAACGGTGTCGCGGGCGCGAGTGATCCTCGTCGGCGGGCTTATTGCCGCCGCGCTGGACATCACCTACGCCTGCATTGTCTACGGTCCGCTGAGTTTCCATCTGTCGCCCACGGAAGTGCTTCAGTCGGTCGCGTCGGGGTGGGTGGGCAACGATGCAGCAAACGCTGGCGGCGCGGTCATGGCTCAACTCAGGACGGAGGTACCGACGGCTAGCGTCTCCGTCTCTTCGTCTCTTCGGGCATGCTCCGGAAACGAAAGGTGACGGCCATGGCACTGGCCGTCACCTTTGCCGTCCAACGGTCCAACGCACAAGGTTTCCGGATTTGACTCGCGTAATCGAAACTCCAACTGACTCAGTAGCTTTTAGGGCGTCGGGAAGAGAACGAAGGCGAGCGGATCCCAGAAGTCGCAGTGACGAAGCGCCGAGTACTGCGTGTCCGTCAATGTCGACAAGCCTCGGAGGTCTTGTCTTAGCCAAGCTGGCCCCGGCTCAGTCGTGTAGCGCGGCCAAGGTTTGTTTCCATGCCCGTTCGGGTTGCCCGTATGCGCGAAGTTCGTCCAGGCGGCCACTAGCTCGTCCGAAAGATCCAACTGCCGTGCGTTGAGCGGATGCTCGATTCCATCCGGTCCGCCATGCCAGAGCGGGAACAGATACTGGATATCGGCGGTGTGGTAGGCGAGGGAGGTGAACCCGGGCATTTGCGGGAAGTAGAACGGCGCAGTCCGGTCATCGAATTCATAAACATAGACCGGGATCTGGGGCGCCAGGATTTTATCGAGTATCCGTTGACCACATATTGCCGAGTCTGTCCCGACCCTGTTGTAGGCCAATTCCGGGGTCGCGTAGGCGCTCAACGGGTAGAGGGCCAGAACCGCCGCAGCAGTCCCAGCCGGGTAAGGCGGCGTGGCATAGGTCGCATTGACGTGGTTTACGTATTGCGCCGCAGTCGTTGGCGTTCGAAGCGCGTTATCCGTGTTGGAGTTGTATTCGGTAATGGCCAGGAAGAAGGTATGTTCGTCCTCCGTATTGCCGTTGATCAAGGGCACATGGTTGAACTGGCCGTTGGCAAAAAGCGTCATCGGCTGACTCGGTACGATTTGTCCGTCTATGATGCCTTGGCCGCCGATGAAATTACCCTTTCCTGCTATCGTTTCCACCTGCGTTGAAGTCAGACCGCGCAGACATGCGGCGGTAGCCGCGTCCGTGCCTGAGCCGCAGCCGGCCGCTACCGAGAAGGCTATGCCCCGCGCCTCGGCCGTTGGCAACTCCACCGAGAACCCTCCCGGGAGAAGCGGTGCGGGGCAGTAGCTTTGACAGATCACCCGGTGGAGCAGGCCCTTGGCCAGCGGCGATACCATGCTAAGGGCGGCGTTGAGCGCGCCCGAGGACTGGCCGCCAACGGTGACGTTGTCCTTGTCGCCGCCGAATTCGGCGATATTGCTCTGCACCCATTTGAGCGCAAGCTGCTGATCGAGAACGCCGTAGTTGCCGAAGAGATGGCCTTCGTGATCCAACGCGGGATGCGCGAGCCAGCCCATGACGTTGAGACGGTACTCCATCGAGACGACGACAGTGCCCTCCGCGGCCAGCCTGCTCCCGTCGTAACCGGGGGTCTCGCCGTCGACATTGCCGCCGCCATGTATCCAGACGATCACGGGAAGCCCTCCCGATTCACGCAGCTTCGGCGTGAAGACATTCAGAAAAAGGCAGTCCTCGTTGTCGTTCGGCGGCCCAGCGAACACCCCGAACTCGTTGGTTTGGGCGCAGATCGGCGCATAAGCCGTCGCGTTTAGAACTTCGGTCCAGCGCTCATGCCTCACGGGTGGGCACCATCGCAGATTGGTGAGGGAGCAAGGTGCCGCTGTCGGGTCCGTAGAGATCGGCGGCGCGGCGTAGGGAATGCCGAGGAATTCGTATACCCCGTCCTTGATGAATCCACGGACCGGACCCTCCGCGGTCTGAACGACCGGTCCGTCCTCCTCGTCCTGGGCTATCGCAGAAATTGGAGACACACTTACTGTAAGCAGCGAGCCGAGAAGAAGCGTTGGAGCCATGCCTTTGCTCAAAGCGAATGCGTACCTCCGCTGCGATGCCATGGTGCTTCTCCTTAGAGGAAAATCCTGACTTTCTCTTCTTGACTTATGTCTGCTCGATCACTTCACAACCCTACGGCTTCGGGCGCTCACTCAATACGATAATTAGGGTGTCGGATAACCAAGAATCGGGTACCAAAAGTCACACTTATGGTCGACGTAGAATTGAGCAGCGGGGTACAGGGTTGAAGGGATGTTCTCCGACAGGAACGTCGGCGAATCCGTTGTGAAGGCAGGCCACAGCGTATTCCTCTGGGCGTTCGGATTCCCGGTGCTAGCGAAATTTGTCCACGCGGCAACCAACTGATCCGACAGCTCAGTCTCGCTTGCATCGAGTTCGCGTGGTTGCCCAGTCGTTTGGTCCAGATTTAAGCCAAGGTTTCCACCATGGTAGCCAGGGAACAGGAACTGGATGTCGATGGTGTGGGCCGCGAGAGGCTGGAAACTTGCCGTCGGAGACGAGATATTCGGCATCTGAGGGAAGTAGTACGGCGCATTTTGGTAGTTGAACTCGTACGCATACGTGGGCACCTGCGAGGCCAACAATTGGGCGACGCGGAGAGTCGTGCACGCAATCGGATCGGTGC
>WNGJ01001233.1_pt1 | contig 24848 bp, 24 predicted proteins | sample 5400611 | NCBI WGS metagenome assembly WNGJ01 (sample SAMN13153375, study PRJNA577476) | soil metagenome | isolation source: 40 cm soil or saprolite under Garry oak tree replicate 1 | place: USA:California | collected 2016-06-15
GATCAAGGCGCTGTCCTCGGCCATCAGCTCTTTGACGAACTGGCCCGGGTCGGGATGACCGTCCAGGGACATCGCGGCCAGGCGAAGCCCGGCCGCCCAGCCCTCGGTCCGCTGGACCAAGGCGTCCAGCGCATCCGCAGGCAGCGCGCCGCAGCGCTCGGCCAGCAGCATGCTTGCCTCGGCCGCGCTGAACGCGAGGTCGCTGGCCCGGATCTCGGCCAGCTGCCCGGCCACCCGGTAGCGGTGCAACGGTAGCAGCGGGTCCATCCGCGAGGTGACGACGACTCGCAAGCCGGCCCCGGCATTTCGCAGCACGAAGTCAAGCTCTTTGAGCGCCTCCGGCTCTCGCAGCATGTGCACGTCGTCAAGGACCAGCATCGCCGCCGGGTCCTGGTCCGCCAGCGCCGCGGTCAGCCGCAGCAAGAACCCCTCATCGACTGCCCGGGGCTGCGGGACGAGCTGCATTGCCCTCGGAACAGCCACGCCGGACCGGCGCAGCGCCGCCACGACATAGGACCAGAACATGCCGGGCCGGTTGTCGAAATCATCCAGGCCAACCCAGGCCACCGGCCCGGGTTGCGCCGCCGCCCACAACGCCACCGCCATCGTCTTGCCCGCTCCGGGAGGGCCGGTGACAACGGTGAGCGGGCACCATCGGGTGCCCTCGGCGATCAGTGCGGTGATCCGCGGCCGCAGGACCGCCCATTCCGGCACCTCGGGCACCGTGATCTTAGACGTCAGGATCGGATCGCCGGCCGGCCCCGCTGACCGCCTGGTGCGGCCCGACCCACGATTGGCGACATGGACAGCCATCAGTACCTCCCCGCGCTCCCACCCTCCGCCGGCAACGGACCCGATCGTCCTGGCCGGGAAGTCACGCATTTGGTTGCCAGCCGGGCTGCCATTCCCGGGCTGCCATGGGGCACCGTTGCCCCCCATAACCACCCAACGTCGGCAGGGCCGCGATCACATCATGCGATTGGCATGAAATCATCCGTATGCCCAGCACCCACGGAGATCCGCGGGCAAAAATGTCAGCAGCGCGTACAATTTAGCTCTGGCACAGGGCCCGGGCTCTGGCGCGGCCCGGCCGGTGCCGGAAGCTCATAGGGCCACAAGTTGCCCACAACGCGGTCACCGGCAGATCACCGAATTCGGGTTCATCCGCTATTTCGGCGAGTTCGGCGAGACGTCACCGATGGCATGAAACCGGATGTCAGCTATCGAGAAGGCCTATGTCACGGGCGCGGGTAACCGCCTGGCTCCGGGAGGAGGCGCCCAGCTTCCGGTAGAGCGACATCGCCTGGGACTTGACCGTATGCGGCGAGAGGAACATCTCGGCGCCGATCTCCGGGAATGACAGATGCGTGGCCAGCATCGGCAGGATGCGCAACTCGGCAATGGTCAAGGCTGAGGCTCCGGGCACGCTGTGGCCGTTTTCCCCAGCGAGCTGGATGCGCAGTAGCTGAGCCTGGCCGACCAGGATGCCCAGGTCGGGCCGTCGGCGGAGCACCTCGTCGATCTCCCGCATCAGCGTCCTGGCCCCGATGATATCGGCCAGCGCGAGGTGCACGCGGATCAGCTCGATCCGGGCCTGAACAGCCCAGTGGGGAAGCGCGTAGGTCAGCTCAGGCCGCAGTCGCTGAGCGTTGATGAGCTGCTGGCGTGCCGCCGGCACGTCTCCCCGGTGCATGGCGGCACGGGCCTGTACCGCGCAGACCAGGGGCGTAATGTAGCTCTCTTCTATCCCAGTCCGGCGCAGAGCGCTGCTCGCCCGTTCGGCTAGAACCTCGACCCGGCTCCATTCGCCGCGTGCCATGGCGACCAGCGACCGTTCGCACAGCGCGAGGGCCAGAAATTCGTGCGCGCCGACTTCCTCCGCAGCGCTGGCCCCGCGTTCCAGGGACGCGTCACCGCCGTCGAGGTCACCGCAAAGCACCCGGGCAATCCCTTGAAACAGCGCGGGCGTCGGCTCCGCGATCCGCTGAAAGAGCGCGGGCCGCTGCCCGGCAATCTGCTGGGCCGCGAACCGCTGTACGGCGTCGTCAGCGTCGGCGAGCATCTGCTTGGCTCCATGCCGGCACAGGCCAGCCCGGACCACGGCGGCCCAGGCCTCGGCGGCGGGGTCAGCCGGCCGGGCCGCGTCCCCGTACTGCCAGCGATCGAGCGCATCAACCCATCGCTCGGCCTCGGCAGGCCGCGCCATCACGGCGGATAGGATCGAGGCCCACACGGCGACCATGGGGTACCTCTCCATCCCGTCCTGCTCGTCTAGCCATCGAAGCCACCGCTGGACGGTTGCGCGCCGGCCTAGCCAGTAGGTCGGCAGCCAGAGTTTCTCCGCCAGGCCAGCCACCCCGGGGACGTCCCCGGCCGCCATGAAGTAATCCAATGCCTCCTCATGCAGGTCGTTGAGCAGGCACCAGTCGGCAGCGCGCCGCTGTAGCACCGGGATCAGGCCGGGCTGCTGACGTTCCAGTTCGGCTAGCAGCATGTCGCGGAACAGGTGGTGGTAGCGGTACCACTCCCCGCGCCTATCTAGCGGCACCAGTAGCAGGTTCGACCCGGCCAGATCCGCCAGGATCGCACCAGACCCGGGTATGTCCAGCACCGCCTCGCACAGTGGCGCGGACACGCGCTCGAGCACCGCGGTGCGGCTCAGGAAATCCCGGTGCCGCCGGGAGATCCGCTCGAGGAACTCCGATTTCATGTACTCGCTGACGCGCCGGTCATCGCCGCCGAAGGACACCGCCGCACGCTTGACGGAGCCCCCTTCTCTTAGGTAGACCGCCGACAGGTACAGTCCGACGGGCCATCCCTCGGTCCGCTGATGAAGCACGGCCACGTCGTCCTCGCCGACTGTCACGTCGGCCGCGCGCAGCAGCGCGGCCGCGTCCTGGAGGGTCAGCGACAGGTCACCAGGACCGATCTCCAGGAGCCGGCCCTCCGCGCGCAGCCGCGCGATCCGCAGCGGCGGCTCGCCTCGCCCCGCCAACACCAGCCGCGAGCCGGGTCGTACGTGGCCGGCCAGCACTGACAGGGCGTCACGGCACTCCCGGTTGGTGAGCAGATGAACGTCGTCAAGGATCAGCACGACCGGTACGGTCATCGACCAGAGCGCGGATCCCAGCCGCGGCACGACCGAGCCTGGCACGGAACTGACCGGCGAGGCCAGCGCCTCGAAAACGCGCTGGCCGATCGGCTGAACTCTATCCAGCGCCGCCGCCACGTAGCTGAGCAGCACTTTAGGGTCATTGTCCTTCTCGTCGGCGGACACCCAGGCGAAATTCCGCTCATGGTGCCCGGCCCACTGCGAGAGCAGCGTGGTCTTCCCGTAACCCGGCGGCGCGACGACCGAGACGATCGGCCGGGAATCCTCTTGCGCCAGCTGCGTGATCAGCGACGACCGGCGGATGGTGCCGGACCGCGGCGGCGGCGGCCGGAGCTTCGACGCGTTCAGCTCGAGTCCGGGCGCAGCCCCGTGCTGCGCTCGGCCGTTTCCCTGACGAACGTAGCTATCCTCCACCTCTCGAGCCGCATCCCTCGAGCCGCATCTCTCCAGACGGTCTGCTGTCTATGCTCTTGCACAGCAATTCTCACGTCAAGAGATTTTGCGTGGCGCAATTGCTCAAGCGGCTGCCATGTTCTTGCGGCTGCGTCGGCGCACAGACCGTACCGCGCCACGACGTCCATAGCGACGATGGACAGCGACCAGAGCCGGCAGGCGGGGAGGAAGAGAAGCTAGCCGACGGCCGTCTTGGCGTCACCTTCCGAGGGTGATCCTCTGGTTTTACAGGTGGCTGAACCCGCTCGACTCTTCCTTGGACATCGGAACCGTCACCGGATGCTTGCCGAAATGCGCCACCGCGTCGCGGAAGTCCTGCAGCAGCAGCGAGGCCATGTCACGGCTGACCCCCAGGCGGACGAGGATGCGCTGGACGGGGATGTCGGAGGCCGCTCCGGTGAGAGTGTAGGCCGGTACCTGCCAGCCGCGGCCGCGCAGCCGGTCGGCCAGGTCGAAGAGGGTGTACCCGGGGTTCTCGCCCTCGCGGATCCGCCAGGTGACGGTCGGGATGCCGGTGGCCGGGTTGCTGTCGCACAGCAGCTCGAACGGTCCCAGCTTGACGATCTCGGCGGCGAGGTACTGCCCGATCTCGTAGGACGCCTGGTGGATGCGCCGGTAGCCGTCATACCCCAGGCGCAGGAAGTTGTAGTAGCTGGCGATGATCTGCCCGGCCGGACGGGAGAAGTTGATCTGGAACACCGGCATGTCGCCGCCGAGGTAGTTCACATGGAAGATGAGGTCGTCGGGGAGCTCGGCGGCGTCCCGCCAGACGACCCAGCCCACCCCCAGCGGAGCCAGCCCGAACTTGTGTCCCGAGGCGCTGATCGACTTGACCCGGGGCAGCCGGAAGTCGAAGGCGACCTCCGGCGCGCAGAACGGGGCGAGGAAACCGCCGCTGGCCCCGTCCACGTGAATGTCGATGTCCAGGCCGGTGTCGGCCTGGAGCTGGTCCAGGGCGCTGGACATGGCCTCCACCGGCTCGTACGCGCCGGTGTAGGTGACGCCGAGAGTCGGCACGACCATGACGGTGTTCTCGTCGACCCGCTCGAGCATCGTGGCCGGATCCATCATGTAGCGCCCGTGCGCCATCGGGACCTCGCGCATCTCAATGTCCCAGTAGCGGGCGAACTTGTGCCACACCACCTGCACCGGCCCGCACACCATGTTCGGGTTGTCCGTCGGCTTGCCCGCGGCCCGCCGCTTGGCCCGCCACCGCCACTTGGCTGCCATCCCCGCCAGCATGCAGGCCTCCGAGGAGCCGATGGCCGAAGCCCCCACGGTGTTGGCCGAATCGGGCGCGTTCCACAGGTCGGCCATCATGTGCACGCATCGCCGCTCGATCTCGGCGGACTGCGGGTACTCGTCCCGGTCGATCATGTTCTTGTTGACCGCCATCGCCATCAGGGCGAGCGTCTCGGGTTCCTCCCAGGTCTGGCAGAACGTGGCCAGGTTCTGCCGGGAGTTGCCGTCGAGTATCAGCTCGTCCGCCACCAGCTGAAACGCGTCTCTCGCCAGCGTCTCGTCGCGGGGGAACTTGTACTTGGGTACGGGCTTGGTCATGTCGCGCCCGGCGAACACGCAGTCCGCCAGCTGCTCCTGGACCGTTTCACGCGCGTGCAAGGGCATGTCAGCAACTCCCCGGTCACCACCTGCGGGTTGATGAGTCTGATCCTGGCCGCCGAACCCGCGCGGTCACCTCACCCGCGGCGGGCGATGTCGTACTCCATTCAGCCGGCTGATGCTGCGGTAGTGAAGGTCAGACCCCGAACGGAGGAAAAGACGTGGCAATCGGGCCAGTGCAACTTATCGTTCTCGGATTCAACCACCCCGACTTCCACGGTGAGGTGATCGCGGAGCTCCAGCGGCTGCGGGACACCGACACCGTGCGCGTCATCGACTCCATCGCCGTGTACAAGGACGCGAACGGCGAACTGGAGACGGAGCACCTGAGCAACCTGACCGAGCAGGAGGCCATCGAGCTCGGAAGCAAGATCGGCGCGCTCATCGGCCTCGGCGTCGAGGGCGAAGAGGGCATGGAAGCGGGCGCCGTGGCCGGCGCCGAGGAAGCCGCGGCCGAGGGCATCAACGTGTTCGGCGACGCCGGCGAGTGGGACGTACTCGAAGACATTCCCAACGACTCGGCCGCCGCCCTCATCCTGCTGGAGCACCACTGGGCGGTTCCGCTGCGGGACGCGATCGCCCGCGCGGGCGGCTTCCGGATCAGCGACGGCTTCATCAGCCCTCTCGACCTGGTAGCCATCGGGCTGATGTCGGCCGAGGAGGCCAAGGAGCTTCATGCCATGGAGACGGCGGCGGCATCAGCCGGGTAGCGATAAGCGCCCGGAACAGTAACAGAACGCAGCAATAGGAGGTTCACGATGTTCGGATCACGCAGGGTCGCACGGCGGACGGGACGGCGCACGGCACGGCGCGTCTCCCGCCGGTAGCGACCGCGCTAGGAGCGGTCAGGGCGGCGGTCACGGAGCGCGGCCGCGGCCCTGGCCTTCCCGGGCGGCCCGGTGCCCCTGACCCATTGGCACTGACGCACCGGCGGTGACGCGCCACGACGGGCACCAAGGCCCACACCGGCGAGAATCACCCGTTGAAGGTGACGACACCTGGGAGCGGAACAAGTCAGCCTCGAGCCCGGGCCTGAGGAGGCTAAACATGGATCACCATGGCCAACCTGGGCATGGCTGGACGGTAGTCCTGCGGCGCCAGCCATGCCGCATCGTGGACGGCCAGCCGGAAGGGGGCTATACCGACCTGTACGAGCTGATCTGCTGCGACTGCGGGGATGACCCCTGGGTTGACTACCGGGAGGTGCCGGCTGAGTTTCAGCAGACCCGGGGCCCCTATCTCTTCACGGCAGGCATCGCCGCCTACGCCCGCCACGTCCGGCGGTACCACAGCCGACCGCAGGTCAGGAGGCGCGGCACCCTGCGGAAGGCGTGAAGCCGACAGCGATCGCCTGCCCACCCCAGTAACGCCCCGGCATTTGCGCACGCTCTAACACTCAGGCATACCTGCACGTGCCCGTGGCAGCTAGCTGCCACGGGCATGAATGTTCCGGTGCCGGCCACGTATGTCCAGGCGGAGGGGGACGGTGCGCACGCACAGCTACCGGATCACCATCGCCGGCGGTCTGGGGGAGATCGGCCGTGAGGCGTTCGGTGATTTCCGTATCGAATCCAATGGCATCAATACTGTGCTAACGGCCGAGATGGACCAGGCGGCCCTATCCGGCGCGCTCAACCGCATCATGGCGCTCGGCATCGAACTCCTCGAGCTCAGGTGCCTGCCGGATGGCATGAACTAAGGCGGGACGACGGTCAGGCTGGTGACGGCGCCTGCTTGATCTCGACCAACTCGAGGCCGAGCGCGCGGACGCGGTCCAGCACCTCGTGCAGACTGGACTGGTCAAAGTCGCCGGACAAGACGGTGATGGTCGGCTCGACCTCCACCACCAAGTCGGCGAACGCCTCCCGGGTGGCCGGACCAAGCGAGCCTATGATCTTGATCTCGTAGCTGTGCCTGGTCATCAGCACCTCCTTACCGGGATCCGGCCGGGACGCGACGAGCCTCCACGAGGTCGAGACCGAGCGACCTGATGAGTTCGAGCATGCCGTGCAGGGCGGCCTGGTCGAACTCGCCGGTGATGACCGTTACCTGGTCGTGGTGGGTCACCTCCAGGCCGGCGAACACGGCGAGTGTGGTGTCGTCGAGCTGACCTGCGATCCGGATTTCATACATTGGCTGAGCTTTCATCGCGGCAGAACCACAGCTCACTTTCTCGTGGGCAAGGCAGCGGCGTCCCGTTCCAGGTTCAGGCAATGTCCGCCACTGGCATCGATCACGATCCTGGCAACCGGGACGCGCGGCGGCGTCATCCCGACTGGGTGAAGCTCAGGCACCGGTGAAGACGGTGGCCCCCCAGGAGATGCCCGACCGCTAGATCAGCTCGAGTTCGCGGGCCCGCAGCACGGCCTCGCGCCTACGGCCGGCGGGCAGCTTGCGGTATATCGCCGCTATGTGCGTCTTGACGGTGTTCACCGACAGGCATAGCTCGTCGGCGATTTCCATGATCGACATGCTGGTGGCGAGGAAGCGCAGGATGGTCAGCTCGCGCTGGGTGAGCGGCTCCGGAAGAACCCGGGTGATCACCCGCTCCGGGGCCGATTCCGCCGGAGTACGCGGACGCGGTACCGGCCACTGGCCGGCCACGGCCGGATGCCGTTCCAGCAAGGCGGCGAACAGGTCTTCCGCCTGCACGAAGGGCAGGACGATTTCTCCCCGGGCGACCTCGAGAGCCCGGATGACGACCTCCAGCGCGCGTCCTGGCTCACCATCGGCCTGCGCGATCTGCGCATCGCAGAGCAACGCCTCCACGAGCACGTAGCGGCCGACCAGGGCGCTGGGATTGGCCAGGACGCTGCGAACGCAGTCCTGTGCCGCGTGCCGGTCGCCGAGGGCAAGGTGGGCATGCGCGCACGGAATCGCGGTCATGATGGCGAATTCGTCGCCCCGGTAGTTCTGGAGCAACCGGAGCGCCGCGCGTGGCCGGCCCAGCGAGGTATCCAGCTCGGCCAGCATGATGTCGCGCGCGACGCGGAGCAACGGCGGGATGTGGCCGTCGGCGTCCTGCAGCATGATGCGCGCCTCGTTCACCTCACCCCGAACCATGAGCACGTTGGCCTGCCCGAGCTCGAGAGCCACCGCCAGGCCGGGATCTGAGCCGATCACGTCGGGCAGCAGGATCCGCTGCAGCGCTCGCGCCCGGCCGTCGAGATCACCCGCGATGAGCGAGCGCAGCGCCGCGGCGAGTTCCAGCGTCGGCGGTGTGTCCAGGCCCTTTTGCTTCCGGAGGACGTGGGCTCGCCCGGCCGCGTCATCGGTGTAGTTCGTCCGCGACCAGTAGCTGCCGACGAACGCCATCATGCCGAGCACCTCGAGCTCGATGCCGGGCGGTCCCTCACGCCCGGCTTCGGCCAGGGCCCCGTCCAGGAGCGTGCCGACGTCCTCGTGCCTGCCCGTCCACAGATGGGTGCTGGCCTGGGTGAGCAGCACGGCCGCCCGCAGCCCGGGGACGAGCGACCCCGCGGACTCACCATCGCGGCCGAGGAGGCGATTGGCGGCCGTGTCGACGGCGCGGACATCGGACGCTTTCTGCCCAAGGACCAGTTCCACCAGGTCGGCGGTGACTAGCAGGTCCGGATCGGTCAGGATCTCGTCAGATTTCAGGAACGGAACCCGGCCTAGTCCGCGTGACGCCGAGTCCGCGTCGGCGAAAACCGCCTCGATCGCCGCGTTGGCCAGGGCGAATTCGGCCTTCCTGACCGGATCTGTCCCCTCGGGCATTCCCAGCGGCAGCAAAGCCCGCAGACCGAGGCCGGATAGATCCTGCCGGTGCACGAACGCGTGCGCCAGCCCGCCGCGGGCCAGGAGCGTGGCGACCTGGCCCCGGTCCCCAGCCCGCAAGGCCCAGTGGACGGCGTTGCCAACGTCTCCGCTCGCTTCGAACCAGGCCGCGGCGCGCTGGTGCAGACCGCGGATGGCCTGGCCCTTCTGCCGCTGCAGCAGGTACCTGAGGATCTCGGCGAAGAGCTGATGATAGCGGTAGCGCACCTGAGCGGCATCGAGCGGTATGACGAACGAGTTGCTCCGCGCGAGATCAGTGAGCATATCCCCGCAACCGGTCATGCCGGTGATCGCGTCGGCGAGCGGACCGGTCACCTCATCCAGGAAGCTGGTCTCGATCAGCAGCCGCCGAAACGGCTCGGGCTGGCGGCGGATGACCTCGTTCACCAGATACTCGCCGATACTGCCCACATCCAGCGCGAGCTCGGAGACGAAGTCGGACGGAGACTCCGTGCCCTCCATGCGCATGGCCGACAGCCGCACCCCGGCGGTCCATCCCTCCGTCCGCGCCGCCAGGATGCCGAACGCCCGCGGTTCGAGGGTCACGTGATGGGCCGTCAGCACCTCCTGGATCTCGGAGGGTGTCATGGCCAGGTCCGCCGCGCGAAGCTCGTACATCTGGCCGGCCAGCCGGTACCGGTGCAGTGGTAGCAGCGGATCGCTGCGGGCGGCCAGGATGAGGCTCAGCCCGGGCTGCCACCCGCAGATCAGGTTGTCGAGGCCGTCCAGGACGTCGGAACGGGTCAGCACGTGGGCGTCGTCGATGACCACGACGAGCCGGTCCGGAGACCGGGGCACGGAGCTGAACAGCGTCTGGATCAGGTCAGCTCCGGCGCCCTGCGGAATATCGGCCGGCGGGCCGCGCTCGGCACCGTCGCATTCACGCAGTGAGGACTCGAGCAGGCGCCAGAACCGCCGCGGCTCGGCGTCGGCTGTCGTCGGGTTGAGCCAGGCCACCCGGGCCTGGGTGTGCCGGACCCAGTCGGTGAGCAGTACGGTCTTGCCCGTCCCCGGGCCGGCGGACAGCAGGATGAGCGGCCGGGCGACGGCCTGGTCCAGCCGGGCGAGCAGGCGCGGTCGCGAGATGTGCCGCGGCGGCAGCTGCGGCACCGTCACGCGAGAGTCACGTACCGTGTTCGCCATGGCTGGCTCTCTCCCGCCCCCAGGACACGCCAGACCTTGTGTCCGCAAAATGTAACGTTCTCGCGACTTTAACCGGGCTTTGCGCAAGAGGGAAGGCCCCTGCTCGTTATCAGGATGAGACAGGCAGCCACCGCAGATCACGCGGATTCACCCGCGAAGCGTGACTCACCTGCGCCGGCCGGTTGATTGGATCGCAAGCGTGGCGAGCACATCATGCGCTCCCCCAGGGCGCCTGGGCTGGGCGGTCGCGGGGGTTCTCGCCGTCCTCGCGCTGGTCAACGCGATCGACGCACGAGTGGCGCACGCGTCGCTTGTGCTCGGGCCGGCGGGTGCCGCGGGGCTCCTGACGATCGCCCGGTGGGCCGGGCTCAGCTGGCCGGAGCTTGGCCTGGGCACGGGGACGTGGCGGCGCGGGCTAATCTGGGCGGCCGGCTCGATCGGAGCCGTGGCCGTGGTGTTCGCGGCAGGCGCGGCGCTTCCGCTGACACGGGACGCGTTCCGCGACGCCCGCTACCACCTGAACACCGGACATGCCCTGCTGACCGCCTTCGTGCTCATCCCGCTGGGCACAGTGCTGTTCGAGGAGGTCGCCTTCCGCGGGGTGCTGTGGGCCTTGCTGCGACGATGGCGCGGGACGCGGACGGCCACGGCCGTGTCTTCGGCGCTGTTCGGTTTGTGGCACGTGCTCCCTTCACTCGGCCTGGCCGGTGACAACGAGGCGATCGGGAGCGCGGTCGGGAAGGGATCGGCTGGCCAGGCCGTCTCGGTACTGGGTACGGTGGCCTTCACCGGCCTGGCGGGCGTGGTGTTCTGCGAGCTGCGGCGGCGCAGCGGCAGCCTGCTGGCTCCGGCCGGCCTGCACTGGGCGACGAACGGGCTGGCTGTCCTGGCGGCGGCGGCCGTGTGGGCGTGGGTACCCCGGTGACGGGTCCGCGATTATCCGTCGTTCGCGACGATCTTCCTCAGGCCGGTCAGCTCCTGCGGGGTGACGCCGGCAGGCTGCATGACGGCGTTGAACCCGTCGACGTACTCGCTGGTGTACTTATGGCCGTGCCCGGCCGGGACGCCGGTCGCGAACGGCAGGTCGGCGGTCACTTGCCAGAAGGTCACGAACGGCATCCAGAACGTGCCCTCGAGCACGTCCTTGCCGGGGGCCTCGCCGATCCAGTCGGGCTCGCTGAAGATCAGGTGCGGGCTCCACCAGACGATCGGGTCGGACGGGTGCATCATGTACACGACCCGGCTGGCTGGCCAGGGCTGGCCGTCCGGCGGTATGTCCGCAGTCGCGTCATCCGCGAACCGCACGATTCGCCCGTCGTGATAGATGGGCTGGACCTCGGGGCTACCGGCGTCACGGTGGTCGCTGAACTCCCGGAACAGCGTGTTGAAGTTGGGCGGCCCGGCGAACAGCGCGCCGTCGGTGAGGTTGGCCAGGCTCTGTTCGCCGCTGAAGGCCGTCTCGCCACCGAACGACCCAAGGCTCTCGCCGGCGATGTACAGCCGGGGGCGCTGGCCCTGAGGTAGTTGCGACCAGGGACCGTAGACCGCGTCGAACAGCGCACGGCCCGCCTCGCGGGCCTTGGACTGGTCCACCAGGTAGGAGATCCAGGACGGCAGGTAGGAGTACTGGATCGCCACGATCGCCGAGTCGCCGTCGCTGAGGTACTCGAACGAGTCCGACAGCGCCGGATCGACCCAGCCGCTGCCGGTCGTCGTCACCACCAGCAGGTTCTTGCGCTGGAAACCGCCTGCGCGCTCGAGATCCCGGACCGCCAGGGCGGCCCGGGCCTCGGCGTCGGAGGCCGACGCCAGCCCGGAATAGACGCGGATCGGCTCCATGGCAGGCTGGCCGGTGGCCTTCTCGATATCGTTCACCGACGGGCCCTTGCCGATGAAATTGCGCCCCTGCCAGCCCAGCGTGTCCCACGGGATGACCGAGCCCGGCCCGCCCGACCGGAGGCCGGTGGTGGGCTGCTGCACTCCTTCCGCGGTCTTCGTGTCGCGTAGCGAATATGCGCTGTTCATGGCGTTGACAAAGCCCTGAAATAGCAGGCCGGTGACCACCACGTAGGTGAGGCCGGCTACCAGGATCCAGCCGACCGCGTTCGCCGCGCGCTGCCCGGTCCAGCGGTGGAGCAGGTGCGCGACCCAGCGGTACAGGCCGCGCAGGCCGCGCCCGATCAGCAGGATCAGGCAGAACACCAGCGCCGCGACAAACGGGGAGGCGACCACCAGCGCGATGTTGTACTCGGTCACCCCCATCAGCTTGCGGATCAAGTACTGCCAGTACTGCCCGAGCCCGAAGAAGACCACGACCAGGACGGCCGCGCTGATGAAGAAGACAAGCCAGGACCGGCGCCGCGGGTCCCGGGGGTCCCGGTCCGGGAAGGCACGCCAGATCCACGCGGCGAGCACCCCGAGCCCGTAACCGAACGCCGCGGTGATGCCCCAGATCAGGCCCTGGACGATACCGCTGCGGGGCAGCAGCGACGGCGTGAAGGAAAGGCAGCCGATAATGACCGCACCCCAGGCCCCGGGGAGCGTGGCGTACAGCAGCTTCCGCCGTCTTCCTGGCTCGCCCGCGGGCGGAGGCGCTTCAGCGACGGCTACGGCCGGGCCAGCGTCAGTGGCCGGTGTGTCCGCGGCCTGCTCGCCCGGCTCCCCGGCCTGGGGGATCTCATCCATTGGATCGAGCCTCAGGCCGCTTCGGCGTACACGCTATCTACCGGGACGATACGGACCCCGAGCGGCACCAGGGTGATCGGGATGATCTTGAAGCTGGCCAGGCCGAGCGGGATCCCGATAATCGTCAGGCAGAGCAGGACACCGCTGACCAGGTGTCCTACCGCCAGCCACCAGCCGAAGAATACGATCCAGAGCACGTTCCCGATCACCGAGGCGACTCCGGCCTCCGGGCGCCGGTCGATCGTGCGGCCGAACGGCCAGAGCACATAGCCGGCGATCCGGAAGGCGGCGATCCCGAACGGGATCGTGATGATCAGCACGAAGGCCAGCAGTCCGGCGAGGACGTAAGCGATGGCCATCCAGAGACCGCACAGGATGAGCCAGATGACGTTCAGGACGGCACGGAGCACGCTTCCTCCTCGAGGGGGCGGCCCTAGCCGCGGCCCTGGTCGAGCTGGCGGTCGAGGTTGACCGCTGCGCTGATCAGTGACAGGTGGCTGAAGGCCTGCGGGAAGTTGCCGAGCTGCTCACCCGTGCTGCCGATCTCCTCGGAGTACAGGCCCAGATGGTTGGCGTAGGTGTGCATCTTCTCGAACGTCAGCCGGGCGTCGTCGAGCCGGCCGGCCCGGGCCAGGGCGTCGACGTACCAGAACGTGCACAGGGAGAAGGTGCCCTCGTCGCCCGCCAGGCCATCGGGTGAGGCGGCGGGGTTGTAGCGGTAGACCAGGCTGTCGGAGACGAGCTCGCGGTCCATCGCTTCGAGCGTGGACAGCCACATCGGGTCCCGGGGGGCGATGAAGCCTTCCATCGGCATCTTCAGCAGCGAGGAATCCAGGACCTCGGTGTCGTAGTGCTGGGTGAACGCGCCGACCTTGGGGTTCCAGCCGCGCTCCATGACCTGGCGGTAGATCGCGTCGCGTTGGGTGACCCACCGGGCGATGTCGGCCGGGCGGCCGCGCTGGGTCGCCATCCGGATCGCGCGGTCCAGCGCGACCCAGGCCTGGAACCGGCCGTAGGTGAAGTTCTTCCGGCCGCCGCGGGTCTCCCAGACGCCCTCATCAGGCTGGTCCCAGTGCTCGCACAGCCAGTCGATGATGTCCGCCAGCGCGGTCCAGCCCTGGTGGCCGGCCTGCACGCCGGAGCTGTCGGCTAGGTAGATCGCGGTGGCGGCCTCGCCGTAGATGTCGAGCTGGAGCTGGTCGGCCGCGCCGTTGCCGATCCGGACCGGGCGGGAGCCGCGCCAGCCCTCGAAGTGATCCAGGGTCTCCTCGACCAGGTCCGAGGTGCCGTCGACCCGGTACATGATCTTCAGCGGCCCGGACCCCTGGCCCGCTTGTTCTTGCGTCCGGTCCCGGAGCCAGCCGCCGAACGCGGCCGCCTCCTCCACGTAGCCCAGGCCCAGCAGCGCGTAGATGGAGAACGAACCGTCCCTGACCCAGGTGTATCTGTAGTCCCAGTTGCGTTCTCCGCCTTCCTGCTCGGGCAGCCCGGTGGTCGGGGCGGCGATCGGCGCCCCGGTCGGCGCGTAGGTCATCAGCTTGAGGGTGATGGCCGAACGGGCGACCATCTCCCGCCACCGGCCGGCATAGCTCGACTGGTGCAGCCAGCCGCGCCAGAACCGCTCGGTCTCGTCCTGCAGCTGCTGCGCCTGTCCGGGTGTCGCGAAACGCGGCGTGCCGCCCATCGACTCCAGCACCACCCCGCCGGACTCACCCTCCCGCAAGGTCCTGGTCCACCGCAGGCCGTTACTGTCGGGCGACCGCGTGATGTCCAGGTCCCGGGCGGAGGATCCCTCCGGGGCGATGCCGTGCGCCGTGAGTTCCAGGCCCTCGGACCGGAACACCACGCCGGACTCGGAGATCTCCACCGTGTGCGGCTTGCGGCCGTAGTCGAACCGCGGCTCGATCTGGATCGCGAACCGCATCACCCCCCGGACCACCCGGACGTTGCGGACCAGCCGGTGCCTATCGGTGGCCGGCCCCTCGATGACCGGCATGAAGTCGTGCACCTCGCCCACCCCGTCCGGGGTCATGAACCGCGTGATCAGCACCGCGGTATCGGGCAGGTACAGCTGCCTGGACACGTAATCATCCCGGTCCGGCGCGATCCGGTAGAAACCGCCGCGCTCGGCATCCAGCAGCGACGCGAACACGCTCGGCGAATCGAACCGGGGACAGCAGAACCAGTCGAGGACGCCGTCGGTCGTGACCAGCGCCGCCGTCTGCAGATCACCGATCAGCCCATGATCAGCGATATTCGGATAACGAGCCACCGCTTCTTCCTCCTTCAGGCCCGGCGCGCCCGGCTGAACCAGCGTCAGCCGGGCGCTACCAGCGGCCGTATCCCACCCCAACCATCGCTACTCCGGGCCGGAGGGCGCATCACCCGGCGCGAATGATGCGCAGCGGGGCGCCCGGACCCGGAGGTCGCCAGCGCCGGCCGATCACCCTGGGCGGATGATTCCCGGCGTGGCGTGGCCAGCCAGAGTGACAATCAGGTCGCACAAGAGGATGGATCCCATGAGCAATGGCGAAAACCGCAGGAACGGCCCGGAGTTCAGGACGGGTCCGCTGATCACCAGCGCGGTGATGGTGGGAGCCGGTACGTTGATCGCCCTGACCGGCCTGGCCGTCGGCTTCCAGCATCTGCTGTCGTCTACCCGCCGGTGGGTCAACGAGATGGAGGTGCCACCCAGCGAACTCGCCAGGCTGAAGTGGACCCAGGCCAGGGCGGCGATGGCGGCCGGGGCGTCGGCCTGGCAGAACGGGGCGCAACCCGATCCTTCGCGACCGGCCCGGGCCGTGCGATAGCCGGCCGGGTGGCACGCGGCACTCGGGCTGATCTCTGGAGCCTGGTGTTTCACCCGTCGCGGGTGGGGCGCGATTGCGGCGTGACTGATGGACTGGGCGCGACCTAGCTGGCATAGCGACGAGAGAGAGAAGACTATGTCTGACCTGATCGCGATCGGCTACCCCGACGAGACTACCGCGGACGATGCAGCCGCCGAGGCCAGGAGGCTGGCCCAGGACCTGATCATCCAGCCCGACGCGATCGCGGTGATCGTGCGGGACAAGGAGGGCAAGTACCACACGCACACCAGCCACCACCTGGTCGGCGGCGGCGCTACCTGGGGAATGTTCTGGGGCATGCTGTTCGGCCTGCTGTTCTTCATCCCGGTCCTGGGGATGGCCGTCGGCGCCGGGATGGGCGCAATCATGGGCAAGATCACCAAGTCCGGCGTGGACAAGCAGTTCCAGGATCAGGTGCGCGGCTTGCTGCAGCCGGGAACCTCGGCGCTGTTCCTCATGGTGGAGAAGGTCACCCCGGACAAGGCCGTCGAGGCGATGAGCAAGTACGGCGGCACCGTGCTCAAGACCTCGCTGTCCAAGGAAGGCGAGGCGGACCTCCAGGACGCGCTGCACGGCGGCGAGCAAGCCAGCTGAGCGCCGTGTCACCACATGCCGGCTGGTCCGCCCCGGGCTGGCCATGACGGCGGCATCCTGGTCCGGCTAACCGGGCGGGGGGGGGCCGCAGCCGTACCGGACCGCCACGTTCTGGCGGCCGGTACGGTCTGCTGTTGCTGGTCCTCATCGGGACCTATCTGCTTTCCGTCTTTAACGGCAGGAACCTGGCTACTGAATCGCAGATCGGCCTGTTCGCCGTGATCCTGCTGCTTGCGCTGCGCACCTCGCCGCTCCCCGGCCGATGGCCGCTGGCCATCGGAACCGCTACGGTGGCCGGATCGGCCGCGGCGCTCGGGGCGGCGCTGACCGACACCTCGGGAGGCACTGGCGCGGCCGACCTGTGGAAAGCCCTGATGCTGCTGGCGACCGTGATCCTGGTCGTGCGGCGCGTCCTGGCTCAGCCCACGGTCACCATACAAAGCATCTACGGCGCCCTGAGCGCCTACATGATCATCGGGCTCATGTTCGCGGCCTGCTACTCCCCGCCGGCTACCTGAGGATGTTGACGGCCCGGGAGACGACGAGGACCGCGACTAGCAGCGAGATCGCTTCCTCGGTCATCATCATGAGCTTCGCCCAGGGCTTGATCGCCGAGACGTCTGTCGGGCTGAACGCGGTAGCGGTGGTGAACGAGAGGTGAAGGTAGTCGATGAACCTCGGATACCAGCCGGGCGCGACGTACTGGGCGTTGACCATCTCGGGGAAGACGAAGGCGGGCTGACGGCTCGATCCGCGGGCCCGGGCCGCCGCGCCGCCGCGGTCGAGATCCCAGTACCACAGGCCGAAGGTGATCACGTTGCTGAGCCAGATCGCTCCGCCGCTGCCGAGCAGGACGTTGGCGTCGGTGCTGAACTTGGCCGCGCCGATGATCCCGGCCACCAGGCGGACCGCGGCGGCGGCGTTCACCGCGGAGATCAGCCCGATCAGGGTCCCGGTCATGATCCGGAGCCAGGTGGAGTCGCGGTCGATGCGCCCGGGGTCGCCGATGACCAGTATGCCGAGCAACACGACGACGACCGCGATGAAGGCCCAGCGGGTATCGCCGTTCCTGAGCGCGGGGGGCAGCACCGCGCGCAGGCCACCCGCGGCCAGCACGGCCAGTGCCATCGGCCAGCGGCTCTCGCCGGCCCTGGGCGACCGGGGGGAGTTCCGATCGGATGGCGCGAGCGTAGTCACGTCAGCTCACCAGCAGGTAGATGCTCTTGCCTGCCAGCCAGAACCCAAGCAGCAGGCAGATAGCGATGATCACCTGGTCCTGGTGGGAGTCCAGCCATTTCCGCATCCGCTCCAGCCGGGCAGCTGCCTTGGCCGACGCGAGGGTGGCGTACAGCTCCAGGTACAGGAAACTGGAGGTGGCCAGCAGACAGAACAGGATCAGGACCAGGTAACTTCCCGCAGTGGCGAGCTTGGCCTCGACCACGGTCGCGGCGCCGGCCGCGACCAGCGTCCAGGGCTGAAGGAACGCGGCGAGGCCCGCCGCCCCCAGTAGTGACAACTGGTCCAGGCGTGCCATCCAGGCCGACGGCTTGCGGGGGCGGCCCATCCGGCGCCGCTGGTGAACGGCGATCAGGATCAGCACGACGCCGACGGCCAGCTTGACGGCCAGGGCGGCATCCGAGGGCACGGTCTGCGGCTCGGGCGGGTTGTTCCCGGTGGTCACGATGACCGCCGCGATCACCGCGACCAGGCAAGCCAGCCAGCCGAGGATGAACGCCAGGCCCTTCCACGTGCCCTTCTCGGCACTCAGCACCAGGATGAAGGCGGTCAGCGGGAACGGCTCGAGGGTGATACCCAGCCCGATGAGCAGAAGGTCGAGTACCACGCCGCCTCCGCTCCCGTACCTGGATCAGCCGGATGTCACAGGCCGCGCTCCGCGGTTATCCGCCCGGATGCCACCGCGTCGACCAGGGACTGATAGTCACGCTCGTTCTGGTCGGCGTAGGCGGTGGCGAACTTCGTGACGGCGCGATCGAAGACGTCCGAGTTACCCAGGTAGGCGGCGATCGCAATGCGGTCACCGGAACGGGCGTGCGCCCGGGCCAGGGTCCAGCCGCAGAGCGCGCCGTACATCCGCAGCCCTTCCGGGATCATGGTCTCGATGTCGACGGAGTACTTCCAGTCTCGTAGCTGCCGGACATAGAAGTCCCTGGTCCGCCCATCCAGCCCCGCCTTGATGCGTTGCCAGCCGAGGAAGATGTCGCTGGCTGCCTGCATCAGCCGCTGGCCGGCGACCACCCGCTGGCCCTGGTTGGCATACTTGCTGGCACCGACGAACCGGCTGAGTACCGACGCTTCGGCCTCCTTGACCTGCAGGAACAGTGGATCGGAGTCGTCGCGGCCGAGCATCAGCACGATCCAGCAGCGCGTTCCGACGCTGCCGACGCCGACGACCTTGCGGGCCATGTCGCAGAAGTTGAACTGCTGGAGCAGGTACCGGCGATCGGTCTCCAGCGTGCGCTGGTACTGGGCGAGGAGGCCCGTTAGTTCCTCTTCCAGGCTGACCCGGTCCTGTTCCGCCGGTATCAGCTCGTCCACCGGGACCAGCAGCGGCGGTTCTGAGATGATCCGCGGACGGCCGTCGACCATCCGGGTGAGCTTGGCCAGCTGCTCCATGCTGTCCCTGGTCCGGGCCTTGGCCAGGCCCTTGTCTAGGACCTTTTTCTGCCGGGCCCGGAGCTGGGTATCGAACTGCGCCCGCAGCTGGTCGATGTCCGCGTGCGCGTACCAGACGTCCAGGCTGGTCATCCCGGCGAAATTGCGCATGGCCTGCCGGTACTGGGAGGCAGCGGCCATGACGATCTCGCGACGTTGCTTGACCGGGAACTGGTTTTCGCGGCTGGCGACTTCCAGGCTGGCCGCCAGCCGCTTGACATCCCACTCCCAGGGCCCGGGCAGGGTTTCGTCGAAGTCGTTGACGTCGAACATCAGGCGACGTTCGGCCGACTCGAAAAGACCGAAGTTGGACAGGTGCGCGTCGCCGCACGCCTGCACGGCTATCCCGGACACGGGCGTGGTGGCCAGGTCGCTGGCCATCGGCAGGGCCGCACCACGGTAGTAGGTGAAGGGCGACACGAGCATCCGGCCCCACCGCACCGGTACCAGCTCCGGAACCCGCGACCGCGCCTGCTCCTCCAGGAGGGCGATCGGGTCGGCCCGGTCCGATGGCGGGTCGAACACCGCATGACTGTCGCGCGGCACCTCGGCCCGCGCTGCCTTGCCCCGGACCACGCGCTCAGCGGGGGTGAGCTGGCCGATCCCGCCATCGAGCTGGTACCGGTGCACGGCTCGCGCCGGGGCTTCAACCGTCTGTGCAGGCATGATCGGGCTCCTCTCGGCTTTATGCACCCGACGATGCCGCGCCAGGCCGGCAGCTGCCTCATCCGGCGTGGGTGAGACGCGTCCGGAATAGCCTGCCTGAGCTGGGGTATCAGGTCGCGAAGAGCTTGGCCTTGGCAGCGGCGAATTCGTCGTCGGTCAGGACGCCCTGCTGATGCAGCGCGGCAAGCTGGTTCAGCTGGTCGATCATGGGTGACGAGGCGCTCGGCGCCTGAGCCGGGGCCGGGGCCGGGGCCGGTGACTGCGGAGGCGGCGCCGGCTGCTGTTCGAGATCACTGAGGCGTGCATCCTGGTCTGCCTCTTGCTGATCCTGCTCCGCCCGTCGCCGGGCCGTCCTCTTTCCTGCTATGTACGCGCCGCCGCCCACAGCAGCCGCGCGCAGCAACGGACGCCGCCGCATAAACATCACTGCCTCCTTGTCATTGCCTGACTACATGCCATCGGGCAGGCTCAGGCCGAGAGCGACCATGATCTCGGGCGCGGCGGACACGAGCCTGGGCCCGCCGACCTGCGGGGCAACCGCGATCAGCACGCCCACGATGTCCTCCGCGGTGACACCTTCGGCTACCGCGTTGCCGACCTGCCAGATGTATGAGGCAGGGGGAGCGTCGAGCGCGATGAGGGCGGCGAGCTTGACCAGAGCGTAACTGCGGCCGTCCAGGTGACTTCTGGCCTTCCACTCCGCTCGCACCTCCAAGCCCGCGGCCAGCAGGTCGGGGTCTCCCAGGGCCAGGGCGCCCAGGATGTCTCTTGTTTCGTCGCCGACGTCTACCTTGGCTGGCGTGCTCATGGTCAGGGGTCCTTTCGCGTCGCACGGGAGGCGGCCGCAGCGCACCGCCGAGTCAAACGATGGCGTTCTCGCGGTGGGAATCGCGTCACCCGCGGCGGATGAGTCAGGTCTGGACTGCGGTCCCTGGCTCCGCGGGAGGACGGCCGATCAGCTCGATCAAGCCGAGGACCACCAGCAAGAGGACCACGAGTACGATGACGAACAGCCCGGTGGGATGGCCCCAGAAGACGAAGACCAGCGCGGCGAGGGCCACGGCCCCGATCCGGAGGCCCTTACGGTGCGCGTACGTCCACTGGCCGAAAGGACCGGTGGACACCCCGCGGCGCTCGCCGAAGTTACGGACCCACTCCAGCCAGGACTTCAGGGTCGAACGGGTCTGGATCGCCGCGCGCGAGGGTCCGGTGATGAATGCCCCGATGGCCACGACCAGCGCGACCACCAGCACGACCCGCAACGTCACCTTGATGAAGTGAACCATCGCGTCGAACGCGGCGGCCGCGGCATCACTAGGCAATACGTTGCTGGGGACGTGGCTGAGGTAAATGCTGCGGAAGATCAGCAAGCCGGCGCCCAGGACGAGCATGGACGCGGCCAGGCCGAGTCCGGCCCGGATCAGGGCACGCCGGCGGCCGCGCGCGACGTACACCCCGGCGCCGATGAGGACCAGGACCAGCAGGGGCAGCACGATCTTCAGGGCCTTGACCAGCCGGTAACCGGCCTGGGCCTTCTCTAGATCGCCAGCCTGGAACAGGGCCACGGTGGGGCTAACGGCCGGGATGTTGCTCGCCAGCGTGAAGCCGCGCGCGATCAGGTCCTGCTTAGCCGCGGCGATGAACGGGCCGAGGTTGAGAACGACCTGGCCGTTGCTGGTGCTGACAGCGCTGTTGCCCTGCCCGGAGAGAACCTTGACCACCTGCTGGTGGGCAACGGTATTGACCTGGACCCAGATCCTGGCGACGGCCGGGCTGGAGACGACCCGGTGTACGGCAGTGTGGACGAAGCCGGTGACCGCGCTGGCGATCTGCGGGCCGAAGGTCTTGAGCAGCGAACTGATCCTGGGCAGCCCTTGGCTGTCAAGCTGGGCGGAGGCCTGATCGATGGTTCCGGTCAGGTTGAGCTGATCTGTTATCTGCTTGGTGATCTTGTCGGTTAGGACATTCTGGATCGCGGGATCGTGGATCAGCGGCTCGACGGTCGCCACCCACCGGCCCGTGTCGGAAACCTCGTTGCCGGCCCAGACGCCGAGCACCGCTACCGGGCCAAGCACGCAGCCGAGGACGATGAGCACGGTGGCAACAGGGGCGCGCCAGCCGATACGCTTCCGGCGAGGCGTTGCCGCCTGCTGGCGGCGGAGCTCGGCGGTTTGGGCGCGGAGGCGTTCCAGCTCGTCTCGCTCATCCTGGCTGAGCTCGTGGTCCTGGCTCATGACGTCCGGCCACGCAGGTGCTCGCCGGCCCGGATGGCTCCGGCCATGGCGGTCAGGGCCGGATTCACCGCTCCGACGACAACCACGCCATATTGCTCAGTCATCGATCTATCGTCGAAGCGCCGGGCTGGCGGGGCATCACCCGCTGAAGGTGATCGCGGCCGGGCCTGGCTGGTCATCACGGATCATTCCAGTTCTCGGCGGTCCAGTCCTTCATCCGCTCGGTCAGGCTCCGCTGGGGCCGCCGCCGGCCAAACAGCCAGAACCGCCTGCGATCGATCTTCTCTACCCAGGGCACGCCGGGGCCGCCAGTCCGCCGGGCGAACGACCGGCACATCGCGTCCAGGCCGGGGTCGGAGCCGGCCAGGTCACGTTCGATGCCGCGGAGGGTACGCAGCCGCCGCCGACGCAGGTTCACGACCGCATGCTCGCCTGCGCGATATCTGACGGCCTCCCCCGGCGGGGGTGAAACGGCTGACCGTAGCGGCACGGCGAGGCTGAATCACCCGGCAGGCCTGGGCACGTTTTCCCTCGCCATCCCAGGTCTGCCGGCGGCCCAGTAAAAGCAGCAGCAAATAAGCAGTAGCCCGGCCCGCCCTCGCGGGCCGGGCCGGGCATTGCCGGAGGTAGAAGCCGGAGCCGGACTAGACCGCTTCTACGTTGGCGCGGCTGCCGTAGGCGCACAGCCCCCACAGCGCCACTATGTCCGCCGCGATGATCATCAGGGACCAGAACGGGTAGGCGGGGATGAAGAACATCTGGTTGATGGCGTTGAGCCCGACCACGACGACGCCAAACCAGCGGGCCGCCTGGTTGCCTACCATTACCCCGACTCCGGCGAGGAGCTGCAGGATGGCAAGAATGAGGGTAACCCAGCCCCAGGCCCGCAGGTTGCCGACCACGTAGTGCGCGTTGGCCACGAACACGTGCGAGTTCGCGATAGCGGCGATGCCGTAGCTTGTTATTTAACCTGTGAGGTTTCTGATCAGGGGTTTGCCGGTGTTGTCCGGCGTGTCGCTGTTCGTGAGTACGGCCTTCGCGTGATCATGTGTTCTCGCCAAAAGGACACCGATCACGAACGAAGGCCGTGATGGACAGCTTGATAGAAGATGCCCGTGATGTCGAGCCGCTCGCCGTGCTGTCGCGGTTCCGGCGCGATTTCCACGCCTGCCTGAGGGCCCGCGCGGATGAGCTATCGGAGCTGGCTGATGCGGTGCTGTGCGCGGACGGGCCGGTGCGGGACCTGGCCGGGCTGTCGCTGGCGGCGGAGCACCGGCGCGGGCATGGCGCGCTGTATGACGCGGTGAACTGCGGCCGGGTCGATATCGGCCGGCTGCGCCGGGCGCTAGCCGGGCTGCCGTTACCGCGCGCGGCGGACGGGCGGCTGGTGCTGGCCGCCGACGTGAGCAACTGGCTGCGGCCCGGTGCCGCCACCAGCCCGGACCGGCTGTTCTGCCACGTGTACGGCCGCGGGAAGGGGCAGGCGCAGATGATCCCGGGCTGGCCGTACTCGGTGATCGCGGCGCTGGAGCCGGGCCGCACGTCCTGGACCGCGGTGCTGGACGCGGTGCGGCTGGGCCCCGATGACGACGAAACCGAGGTGACCGCCGCCCAGGTCCGCGAGGTCATCACCCGGCTGATCGCCGCCGGGCACTGGCACGAGGGCGACCTGCCGGTCCTGGTGGTCTTCGACGCCGGATACGACGTGACCCGGCTGGCCTGGCTGCTGGCGGACCTGCCCGTGGAGCTGCTGGGCCGGCTGCGCAGCGACCGGGTGATGTGGCTGCCCGCCCCGCCGCGCCGGCCCGGCACGAACGGCCGTCCCCGCAAGCACGGCCGCGAGCTGGCCCTGTCCGGCCCGGCGGCCTGCCCGGACCCGCACGTCGCCACCAGCACGGCCACCTCCCGGTACGGCACCGCCGTGACCGCCGCCTGGGACCGGGTGCACCCCCGGCTGACCCACCGCGCCGCCTGGCTCGATCACGACGGGCCGCTGCCGGTCATCGAGGGGACGCTGATCCGGCTGCAGGTGGACTACCTGCCCGGCGACCGCGATCCCAAGCCGGTGTGGCTGTGGTGGTCACGCACCGGCGCCCTGCCCGCTGACATAGACCGGTGCTGGCAATCGTTCCTGCGCCGCTTCGACCTGGAGCACACCTTCCGCCTGTTCAAGCAGGTCCTGGGCTGGACCGTCCCGAAGATCCGCGACCCCGCGGCCGCGGACCGGTGGACCTGGCTGATCATCTCCTGTCACGCCCAGCTGCGCCTGGCCCGGCCGCTGGCCGCCGACCTGCGCCGCCCCTGGGAACGGCCGGCCGCGCCCGGGCGGCTGACCCCGGCCCGGGTCCGCCGCGGGTTTCGGAACATCCGCGCGAAGGCCGCCCAGCCCGCCGGTGCGCCGAAACCCGGCACGCCCGGCCCGGGCCGGCCGCCCGGATCGAAGAACCGCCATCCGGCACCCCGCCATGACGTGGGGAAAACGACGAAGAGAGAGCTCACGCTCAAGGCACGACGCGAACGCCCAGGTTAAACGACAAGCGTAGATCATGTTCCAGAAGCCGACCACCAGCAACAGCACCCGGCGAAAAGGACCAGGCCGTACCCGCGCCCCTCCCCGCCGTAAACCTCGCCCCTGCTGCCGGCTGGCCGCATTGCTGCCGACGTCATTTCTGCCTCCCATGTCGCGTCGCCGGACTGTCCGGCTAGCAACACGGTGCGCCATAGGCACGCGCCAGGGACCACCCCCCGGGGATGACCTCTGCGCTGGACAGCTCAGAGGTCAACCGGCGGCAGATCCTCTACCTGCTTCTTGGTGATATTGAGCCGGATTCCGGCGTCAACTGAGGCGACGGCGCTAACCGGGATGGCGACTTTCTTCCGCCCCCACAGATGGCCTTCCTTGAGAAGAACATGGGTCACCGCGTGATCGGCAGGGTTGACGATAAAGCCTTCTACCTGGCCGATCTCACCGTCGATGGCATGGACGTGCTCGTGGCGCTCCACCTCGGTCTCCCCCAGCGG
>WNGJ01001970.1_pt1 | contig 24830 bp, 21 predicted proteins | sample 5400611 | NCBI WGS metagenome assembly WNGJ01 (sample SAMN13153375, study PRJNA577476) | soil metagenome | isolation source: 40 cm soil or saprolite under Garry oak tree replicate 1 | place: USA:California | collected 2016-06-15
TCAGCGCGCAATTCTAATGATTGGCCACTTCACCGCCCTCCTTCACAATGCTCGTGAATTTTGCCAACTGGATTATCGCGGCGAGATAGAAATGATCCACCGTTTAGCAAAATATGGACCTTGCGAGACTGTACGACTTCAACATGATCCCGCTATCCGGGAACGTTTTCGGAGCCACGCTCACTCCGTTGCAATGCCGGTATGATAAGACGGCTGGCGAGCAATCCCCTACCTTCCGCGGCCAGCTTACCTTGGCGATGGAGCGGCAGTGGCTGCCGCCGCAGGCGCGTCCTGCGTTGTCGAGATTTTGCTTCCAATTCTTTTTGAGCGCTTGCGCACCTTCGCGCCTTTTTTACGTTGGACGTTTGGCATTACGATCATCCTCTCAGTGATGGTCTGTTCATATGGGGTCGAGAGCGGATCCGGACCTGTTCCAGTCATGACGCCGGCGCTTCCTTCGCCTCGGCCACTGCCAGCGGTGCTACCCGTAGTTCCTGTGCCAGTGATTTGTCCGTTTGCGTCGCCGCAGATGAAAGATCCGGCACAAATAGCGACAAAAATAATCTGCGAAAGTTTAGATAAGTTCATCGTGGTTTCGGTTGAGTAGGCCGCCTTACACGGGGCGACGCGTCACCTGCATTTCTTTATCGGTCGTGACACCGTGTACGCGCGGGTCATTTAGTGGGGAGCGGCTTTCTTGCTTAATAGTTTTAATTTCCAACAAACTTGGACAAGCGTGTTGTACTTGCGCGAATCGGTTCTAATACGGAAGGAAAAAGGGGGCAAATCTAAAGATTTTGACATTAATTAGGCTCAAAAGAACCCACAACCGCTTCGTTGCGCTGACCGTGCGAAGCGGATAGCGTCCGGCCATGGCGGCCGAGCGCGGTGTTTTTACATTGGGTCATTCGCCGGATCCCGATGACGCATTCATGTTCTATGCGATCGCGGAAAATAAAATTGATCTCCGCGATTATCGATTTCAACATCAATTGGAAGATATTCAGACTCTGAACGAACGGGCACTTCGGGGCGAATTGCACATTTCGGCGATCTCAATCCACGCCTACGCGTACGCGAGCAATCGCTATGCGCTGCTGCCCTGTGGAGCGAGCATGGGTGATGGCTACGGGCCAATTCTTGTTAGAAAAATCCCAACGCCCAACGCCGAAATCCCAAATCCAAATCAGCATGTCGATCTTCGCGATTCATTGCGCGGCTGTGTGATCGCTGTTCCGGGACGCATGACTAGTGCGTTTCTGGCGCTCCAACTTTATCTCGGCAACGTCAAACACATCGTCGTGCCATTCGATCAAATTTTCCAGGCAGTTAAAGAGGATCGCGCGGACGCCGGTCTGATCATTCATGAAGGGCAACTGACGTACGCGCGTTCAGGTTTTCAGAAAGTGATCGACCTCGGGGAATGGTGGAAGCGTGAAACAGGATTGCCGCTTCCCCTCGGCGGCAATGTCTTGCGCAAAGATATCCCACACGCCGTGCAACACGATCTTCTCGATATTATCCGCGAAAGTATCGATTACGGTCTGGCCCATCGCGACGAGGCTGTGCGGCATTCCCTTCCGTACGCGCGCGACATGGACGCAGACCTCGCGGGCAAATTCATCGGGATGTATGTGAACGAATTTACTCGCGATTACGGCGAAACTGGGCGCGCCGCTATCCGCAAATTCCTAGGCGACGCGCACGCCAAAGACTACATCAACGTTCCAATCGAAGTGGAATTTGTCGAATAAATCAGCGCTGTTTCTTCGGCTTCTCGACTTTCTCTGTTTGCTTCACGACAAACGATTTTACACGCGCAAACTCCTTCTTAGAACCGTTCGCGAAATCGCGTGGTCCGTATTCGAATAAGACGACAAAGCAAAAAGCCAGAACGAGAAAGAGGACGAGCCAAAGTAGTCCGCGCAGTAATCCCATGGCCGACAGGCTACCTTGCTCGAAGGGGATGGTCAACGCTGCGGGACCGTGTTCGACAAGCAAGATGTTTGTCGGCCGAGATAGGCCGGAAGTCTATCTTCCGGCGCAAACTTCGGATTGAACCTGAGACCGGAACTGCCATGCTTTTCGCGCCATGCGCGTCCCGCTGCTCGATTTAAGAGAACAATACCGCACCCTGGCTGAACCAATCCGCGAGGCAATCGACGCCGTCCTGGCTAGCCAGCGTTTCATTCTTGGGCCGCAAGTGGAGGCTTTCGAGAAAGCGATCCGTGCTTATTGCGACGCGCCGTATGCGATCGGTGTTTCCTCCGGGACAGACGCTCTTCTGGCCATTTTGATGGCGCTCGGCATCGGAAGCGACGATGCCGTCATCACCACGCCTTACACATTTTTCGCAACCGCCGGCTGCATCGCGCGCGTTGGCGCCAAGCCGCTTTTCGTCGATATCGATCCGGAAACGTACAACATCTCTCCATCCGCGATTCAGGAATACATTGAGAAAAACTGCCAAACCGACTCGAATGGTGAATTAAAAACCAGGAGTGGAGAAAAGGTTCGCGCGATTATTCCTGTTCACTTGTTCGGTTTGTGTTGTGAGATGGACTCAATCCATGAGATTTCGGAACATTACCAGCTCGACGTCATTGAAGATGCAGCGCAAGCAATTGGCGCCGAGTATTGCTTTGCCGGCAGAACAGCGAAAGGGGGAACGATGGGTGAAGTGGGTTTTTTCAGTTTTTATCCGTCGAAAAATCTTGGAGCCGCTGGTGATGCAGGAATGACTATTTGCCGGGACGCTGAGCTGGCGAAGAAATTGCGCATTGTCCGCGATCACGGAATGGACCCGCGCTATTTCCACAGCGTCATCGGAGGCAATTTTCGCCTGGATGAAATCCAGGCGGCAATTCTCGCGGTCAAGCTTCCCCACTTGGAAAGTTGGTCGGCGGCACGACGTGACGCAGCGGATTTTTACCGAACAGAATTCGAGCGCACAGGTCTAGTGAAAAAGGTTGTCTTGCCAGCCGAACCTTATCGCGATCGCGGCTTGACGAATCATCATATTTATCATCAATACGTCATCCGCACGCCAACGCGCGATGCTCTGCGGGAGCATCTTGCAAAGCGAGAGATCGATACCGCGATCTATTATCCGCTCGGGTTGCACGGGCAAAAAGCTTTTTCGTATCTCGGCTACGAGAAGGGCGATTTTCCGGAAACGGAACGCGCCGCGCACGAGACGCTCGCGTTACCGATATATCCTGAGATTACTCGCGAAGCGCAACGCTACCTGATCAACGCCATCGTTGAATTTTTTGGATAAGGATTGACAATAAGTGCTCGCGTTGAGAACAGCCCGAAAAGGTTCAGGGTCGGCAGCACATGAGAATGCCTGTGTTCCTGCGCACGAAAGGGGTAGGTTCCGGAGTGGCCAAACGGGGCAGACTGTAAATCTGCTGGCTTTACGCCTTCGCTGGTTCGAATCCAGCCCTGCCCAATTTTTACCCGCGTCGAACGCTAGTGTCGTCTCTTCCGGCTGCTACGGGGTTTTTGCCGGGCACGACGTGGCGATGTCGATCTTCGCCGAGTTTTCGTTGTCTTGCGCGATCTAGCTGCCATCGCTCGCGGCAATTTTCTTACTTTGGCGGCTCTGCCACGCGGGCGCGCCTTGCTTTTGCGTGACTTGGCAGGCTTTGCCACCCGCCGCCGTTTGGGCGCTCTTTTCGAAATTGCCTTGGCACTTCTAGCTGACTTTCGGGCGGTTCTCTTCGCGGCTGGAGCAATGGGCCGCTTAGCAGCCGCAGCTTTCCCGACAAGAGCGCCCGCCACGCCACCGACAACAGCCCCGATCGGACCCATTATGCTGCCCACTGCGGCGCCGGCCACTGCGCCGGCGGTTTCTTTTGGAATCGGCGGAATTTCAATCTTCTCAGGTTCGTCTCGGTCTTCTCTTTTTTGTGCGTCTGAATCGTCAGGCATAAAATGGTGAATCCTCTCCTTATGTTTGATCCTGAAGATATTTCGGCGGTCGCCAGCGAGGCGGCCGTAAACAAATTAGAATTCCAGCAGAGCGCTACGCAGTCCAAAAAAAGCGCGTCCGCTGGGCGGGCGCTCTTTAGCAGTTTCTAATGGCCTCTCCGCTGGCCGCCATCGCGCCGACCACCACCGTAGCCGCCGCCACCACCATAGCCGCCCCCACCCCCGCCGTAGCCGCGTCCGCCACCGCCGGGTGGCCGCGCCTCTCGCGGGCGTGCCTCATTTACAGTCAGTGGGCGACCCTCAACGGTCTGGCCGTTGAGTTTCGAAATGGCGTTTTGAGCGTCCTGTTCCGAACCCATCGTGACAAAAGCAAAGCCACGCGACTTGCCGGTGAATTTATCTTGCATGAGAGTGACTTCCTGCACGGCGCCAGCCTGTGAAAAAAGTTCCTGCAGTTCGTTTTCCGTCGTGTTGAAGGAAAGATTGCCTACGTATAATTTAGTTCCCATTGAGTTTATTCTGGAAAACGCAGCCAGGTCACTGTTCCCGCTTATCGGATTTCAAATCGCCACTGAATAAACTCAACAAGAATTACCACTTCCCGCGTTGCAGTAGTGGCAGCAGGCGTGGTCAGTCCGCTCGGATTCGGACTGAGGGAGACGCTCGACTCCCTGCAAGAGGCGCGGGACTGCATCACTCGCGTAACCCGATTTTCGGTGGCTGAATGCCGATGCAAAACTGCGGGTCAAGTGTCCGATGAGCGCCTGCTAAGTAATCGAAGCAAAGCAGGCCGCGCACAACGATTACACCGTGCATCGCACATGATGATCTCCGCCTTGGGCGAAGCGTTGGCACAATCGCCCCAATTCAAGCCTGAATTGACGATAGTCGGGACAACCAGCGGTGGCATGTCTTATGGTGAAGACTATTTGCGGGCGTTAAATCGACATGGCAGCTTGCGACATTCGCCGACCTGGATCGCGAATTATCCTGCGCAAAAGGCGGTGCTTGATGCGCAGGAAACATTCGGAATTTCTGCACCGTGCCAGGTAATTGCGAATGCATGCGCCTCCGGCACAAACGCGATCGGCCATGCGTTTGAATGCGTGCGATCAGGCCGCTATGAGCGCATATTGACCGGTGGCTACGATGCACTCTCGGAACTGGTCTTCGTCGGGTTTGATTCGCTTCAGGCCTCGACGCCCGAAAAATGCCGCCCGTTTGATCGAGATCGCACTGGTATGGTCTTGGGTGAAGGTGCGGCGATTCTCGCGTTGGAAAATCTCGACGCCGCTCGATCACGAGGCGCGCGCGTTCTTGCAGAAGTAACTGGCTACGGCATGTCAACCGATAATTTTCACATCACGCAGCCGGATCCGTCGGGCATCGGACCGCGACGGGCGATGGAGCGAGTCCTGCAGAGCGCGCAGATTTCAGCGGATGGAATCGATTACATCAATGCGCACGGAACGGCTACGCCCTTTAACGACGCCGCCGAAGGAAAAGCAATCAGCGAATTGTTTGGCCGCGTGCCGGTAAGCTCGACGAAAAGCATGATGGGGCATTCGTTAGGAGCGGCAGGTGCGGTAGAGGTTATTGTCTGTCTGCTGGCGCTCCAACACCAATTTCTTCCTGGCAACATCAATTTTCGCGCTCCAGACGAAAATATCGATTTAAACGTCATCGCGAACAAAACGCGGCCCGCGGCTCTGCGCACAGTTCTTTCGAACTCCTTCGGATTCGGTGGGACAAACGCTTCCATTGCGATACGCAAGTTCGAGACATGAGTCTCGGAATCGCGGGCATGGGGTGGATTACACCTCTGGGAGGCGGTGTCGATCGTGTGTGGGAACGGTTGCTTCAAGGAGAAGAGGCGACTGCGGAAAAAATCACCGAACAGTTCGGTGAACAATCCTACAATGCTTTCCGAGTACCCAACTTAGCGTTGGCCAATCTGCCACCGCATCCGCGCCTCCGGCGCGCCAGTCTGATTTCGCGCTTCGCCGCAGCCGCCGGTTTGGAGGCGCTGCAAACCGCGGGAGTGGAGGCCGACCCTCGGAATACGGACCGAATCGCTCTCGTCTTTGCAATCTCAAATGGCGGGGTGATTTACACGAAGCGTTTTTACCGCGATATCGCTGAGGCGGGCGCGCAAGCAGCCAGTCCGCTCTTGTTTCCCGAAACCGTCTTCAACGCGCCGGCGAGCCATCTCGCAGCGATTCTCGGAATCACCGGCGCCACTTATACTCTGGTGGGTGATAGCGCGGTGGGTCTCCTCGCGATAGGAATGGCGGAGGACCTGATGACGAATCAGGAACTTGAATATTGCCTTGTCGTCGGGGCGGAAGAAGCTGATTGGCTGTTATGCGATGCGTATAGACGGTGGCGCCTGCTTCGTTTGGCGCCGCCGGTGGAACTGTTCGGCGAGGTCTCACAAGGGATGATTTTGAGCGAAGGGGCGGGAGCTGTCTTGCTCGCACGGCATGGCTCGATAATGATCGACCACATCCATCCGGGCGGGTATTACCGGAGACGCACGGAAGCAGAAGGAATCTTAAACCGAATCTTGTGCGATCTCAGTCAAACCGAAATCGATCTTGTTATCTCGAGCGCCAACGGCACGTTTATCGATCAAGCGGAATGCAAAACGCTAGGGCAGATTGTCCCGGATGCGTTTGTCTACACCCCAAAATCAGCGCTCGGCGAAAGTGTCGGCACTGCTGGACTTTGGCAGGTCATCGTAGGAACCCAGGCTTTGCATCGTGGCGAGCTTCCGCCCGTGCTTCATGGAGCTCCAACGATCCCGCTGCGAATTTCGCCGTTGCGTATCTCCGTGGCAACCGCAGACCACGCAATCGTTTTAAGTTGTGGAATCAATCAGCAAATCGCAGGTTTGCGGCTCCGAAAGGATTCGGAAACGCAAATTATCTAGGCGTTGCCGATCTAATTATGACTGATCCAGTTCCTCATCGATGCCAGCTCTCTGGATCTCAGCGCAAACCGCTGCTTTTGACTTTGCAGAAAGGTTTGGCTGCGGTACCTTCGGCGTCGGCCATGCGAAAGCCGGTTCTGTTGCTCGTTGCTCTCCTTGCGAGCGCCGGTTTCATCTTAGGAGCAATTAAGACTCCGGAGAATGCCCCGGTTGAAATCACGTCCACTGGGGAAACGACATATGAAAACAATCTGGCGACGGCGCGAGATAATGTTGCCATTCATGTCGGCGACACAGACATTTACGCCGATTACGCCCAATATAATTCGAACACGCACGATGTGGAACTGAGAGGCCATGTGCGGATTTACCGCGGTGTAACCTTCTACCTCGCCGATAGCGGTGTTTATAACGTCGACACTAAAAAGCTTCGGGCGATAAATGGGCAAACGGAATCGGAACCATATTTTCTAAGCGGCGAGAATGTCACCGAAATTTCCGAGAATGCCTATCTGATAAAGAATGGAACTTTTACCACGCATGATGCACCGAACTCCGATTTCCATCTTCGGGCGCGGACGATTCGGGTCTATGAGCAAGACCGTGTGATTTTTCAGAACGTGACGTTTTACGTCGGGAAGGTCCCCATTTTTTGGTGGCCCTACATGTATCAATCACTCGATGACGCCTTCAGCTTTACAGTGGCACCAGCCTATCTGAGCTCATGGGGACCGTCGCTTCTCACTCAGGTGACCTTTCCAATCACAGACCAGATCAAGGGCCGCTTTCGGCTCGATTATCGGGGGCGGCGGGGGGTGGCCATTGGCTTTGATTCCAACATCGAATATGGAAAGGACAACAACAGCTGGGCCCGGCTCAAAACGTATTACATACAGGATCAAAACCCGTTGTTGAATCAAACGGCTGTGCCGCGGAAGGACGTTCCTACAGGACGATACCGGCTCAGCTTGGAAGATCGGACCAACTTTACCGAGAATATCTATGGTATCGCGAACATTACGAAATTGAGCGACCAGTTCGTGATGCAGGACTTCTATCAGGGGGAGTTTCGCATTGATCCTGTTCCTGACAACGTCGTCGCGCTGACAAAGACGGACCCTTTTTACACTCTGACGGGGATCGTGCGCTTTCAGGCTAACCAGTTCTTCACCACAACAGAACGTTTGCCGGAAGTGGTATTGGACATTAAGCGTCACGCGCTTTTCGGGGGACCCATTTTTTATGAAAGCGAGACCGGCTTTGCTAATTTGCGGCTACAATTCCCTCAAGGCGCAGGTTTTGAGAACTACGGCACGGATCGTTTCGACACCTTCCATCAACTAGTTTATCCAAACACATACTTTGGATGGCTCTCCATCGTGCCGCGGGTCGGCTTTCGCGAGACCTATTATGGTAAGACATGGGACCTGGGGTCGACAACCTTCGTGCCACCCTCAAATCCGCTTGTGCCTGACTTTATTCTCCCGCCCCCGACGTTGGCCAACCCGGTTAAGTTCGATGGAGACACACTTCGCACGGTTTTTGACACAGGTGCAGAAGCCTCTTTCAAGATCTCGCGTACATGGGAGAATGTACAAAGCCGCGCGCTTGGTCTGGATGGACTTCTCCACGTCGTCCAACCATTCACCAATTTTTCGTACGTTTTAGAAAACGGCCCGAACCCATTGTCAATCTTGCAGTTCGATCGATTTGAACCGTCTACGCAACTGCGGGCGATCGATTTTCCACAATTCACTACAATCGATTCCATTGCTGATTGGACAGTCTGGCGGTTAGGTGTTCGCAATCGGCTGGAAACTCGGCGCGATGACAAAACGATTACCTGGTTTGAACTCGATACCTTCTTTGACGTGAACTTCGACAACCCCTACGATCGCACCGCGTACTCGAACTTTTTTAATAATATCCGCTTCACGCCTCTGCCTTGGGTGTCGTTTTCGGTCAACTCCCAAGTGCCGGCCTTCGCCAAGGGCTTTACCGAAGTGGATACAACCGCGGCTGTCCAACCGATGGCCAATTTGCAAATGACCGTTGGCCATCGGTATTTGAATGGGAATCCTTTCTTCGTCGATAGCAGCTTGTTTATCGTTGGAGGATATTACCGTCTCAATGACAATTGGGGCGTCGGCGTTCAAGAGCAATATGAAGAAGCGACGGGCACCCTTGAGCAGCAGCGATATTCTATTTACCGCGACCTGACGAGCTGGGTTGCCTCTTTTGGCGGCGTTATACGTGACAACGCCGGCGTGAAAGAATACGGCGTCCTATTTACCTTGACGCTGAAAGCATTCCCGAAATTTGGATTTGATTTGAACTTCGATCCGGGCTCCGAAGGTCAATGAGCGAATGTCCGCGAGCGATGTTAACGTTGCCCGAGTTCGACTAACCGCTCACTTCGGCCCGACTGAGTCACTACATTTCTCTTGATATGGATCTTGCAATCATCGGTTCAGGTTACGTCGGTCTTGTGACCGGCGCGTGTTTCGCCGATGTCGGCCATAACGTTATTTGCGTCGACAACGACCTTCAGAAAATCGAACTATTGCAGGGAGGCAGGGTGCCGATCTACGAACCGGGCCTGGAAGAGGTAATTCACCGCAATGTCTCGGCCCATCGGCTGCGCTTCACCAGCAGTATTCGGGAAGGAGTGGAGAACTCACAGATCATCTTTATTGCCGTTCCTACTCCCCAGCAGCCAAACGGTGATGTCGATCTTAGCTTTCTCGAGAAAGTGGCACGCGAAATCGCGGGAGTATTAAGCGATTATCGGGTGATCGTCGATAAGAGCACGGTACCGGTGAAAACAGGCGAAAAAGTGGCTGAATCGATCAAGCGTTACAATCGGCACAGCGCGAAGTTCGATGTCGTGAGCAATCCAGAATTTTTGCGGGAAGGCTGTGCCGTTGCTGATTTGATGCATCCGGACCGGATCGTGATTGGGGCGCAAAGCGAGCACGCGATCGATCTGATGAAGAAGGTTTACGAACCTTTCATGGCGCCCATGCTCGTGACCGACATCAACAGCGCGGAACTCATCAAGCATTGCGCCAATTCATTTCTCGCGCTGAAAATTTCGTACATCAATGCGGTCTCGGCAATTTGCGAGGCAAGCGGCGCTGATGTTGAAAAAGTCGCCGATGGAATTGGAATGGATCGTCGTATCGGTCGTGATTTTCTGAATGCCGGCATCGGATACGGCGGCTCCTGTTTTCCCAAGGACATTGCCGCATTCATCACAATCAGCGAGCGGCTTGGCGTCCCGTTTGATTTGCTAAAGGAAGTGCAGCGAATAAACGCGACGCAGAAAGCGCGATTTCTAAAAACGATTCGAGAAACGCTCTGGGTCCTGCGGGAAAAACGAATCGCGATCTGGGGCCTCACATTCAAGCCAGATACAGACGATGTTCGCTCCTCCGTCGCGATCGAACTCGTCACGGATCTGTTGCGCGAAGGAGCGCACGTCATTGCCTACGACCCCAAGGGAATGGAAAAAGCTCGCACCGTAAAAAGAATTGACGCCGCTGAATTTGCTCCGTCCGCTCTCGATGCCGTGAGCGATGCCGAAGCATTGATCATCGCCACGGAATGGAGTGAATTTGCCAACGTCGATCTTGCGATCGTAAAGGAAAAAATGAGGACGCCGATCGTCTTTGACGGGCGAAATCTATTGGATCCCGAAACGATGGGCCGTCTCGGGTTTCACTATCATTCCATTGGCCGCGCTGGTGTGAAGTCGGGGTAGGCCCTTCGAGGAGATATATGGCGCAGCTTTCCGCTCGCCAAATTGCGCTGGCAGCCCTGCGTGAGTGGCGAAGGGAAAGACGTTTTGCCGATTCCATTATCTCGAGGCTTTTTGCGAAGGCAGAGCTTCCTGTTTCGAATCGCGCCTTCGCTCTCGAATTGTTTTATGGCGTCCTGCGCAATCTGCTCTTGCTTGATTTTTGGATCGGTTGCCTGCGCGCTTCCCGGATCGATGCGAATCTTCGCGATCTTCTGCGACTCGGCCTTTATCAACTTTTGTTCCTCAAAACAGCTGAGCACGCAGCGGTTTACGAAACCGTGGAACTCGCGCCAAAGAGGCAACGCGCGGTAATCAATGGCGTGCTGCGCGCCGCTGCAAGACAGCAAGATGAATTACGTACACGAGGAAAAGCGCAGCCGCTGTTCGTTCGAACCTCGCATCCCCAATTTCTGATCGCACGCTGGCAACAGCATTTCGGAGCTAAAGCCGCAAAAGAACTATGCAGGTGGAACAACGCGCCTCCGCCAATTTACGGCCGAATCAATCGGCTAAAAATTGATCGTGACGATTTCCTCCGAAAATATCCCGAATCGCCCGCGCTGGTGCACAAACCTGAGTTTGTGGAATTTCACGCGTGGCCCACCGACGCTCTTAACCTGGGCCGTTGCTACATTCAGGATCCGAGCACGGTGATTGCCTGTGAGCTCCTCGATCCGCAACCCGGAGAGAAAATCCTCGACGCATGCGCCGCGCCAGGCGGGAAAACAGGCTATATCGCGCAGCTCATGAAAAATCGGGGCGTGATCGTGGCGTGTGATCGCGACCCAGAGCGCCTTCGGGTGCTTGAATTCAACGCCACGCAACTCGGCATCCAAATTATCCGAAGCTTCCGTCTCGATTGGACGCAGGGGCGCATCCCAAAAGAAATCGCTTCGATTGGCCCGTTCGATCGCATTCTCCTGGATGCGCCGTGCACCAACACGGGAGTAATGCGCCGCCGCGTTGACGTGCGATGGCGGCTGCTGCCCAAAGATTTCCTCCGAATGCCGAAGCAGCAGTTCGAGATCGCGCGCGCGGCAATCAGACTGTTGAAGCCGGGCGGCGTTTTCGTTTACAGCACGTGCAGTCTCGAACCGGAAGAAAATGAAGAGTTGATTGGGCGTTTACTAAACGAGTTTCCGGGGGTGCGACCTGCGCGCGAAGAATCCTGTTTACCATTTCGAGATCATTTCGACGGCGCGTTTGCCGCACGGCTCACCGATACCGGATAGTCGCAACGTTGCCAAAGAAGCTTAGTTGCATCTGGCGTGGCCAGTGGAATCATAACCGTCTTATGCACGATGCCCGTTTCGACAACCTCGCCAAACTTCTTGTGGAATATTCCATTCGACTCGGGCGCAACGAAACCGTCTTGATCGAAGCATTCGACGTTCCCGACGAAATGATAGTCGCACTCATTCGTGCGGCGCGGAAAGCCGGAGGAGTTCCTTTTGTGCAGACCTATCATGCGCGCGTGAGCCGCGCGCTGGCACTCGAAGCGTCTGGTCGACAGCTAAATCTATTGGCGCGCCATGAACTGGCACGAATGAGAAAAATGGATGCCTATGTCGCTCTGCGGGGAAGCAACAACATCACGGAATTATCCGATGTGCCCGCAGAAAAGATGAAATTGATCGCGAAGAAAATGCGCAGTGTGCAGGACCAGCGAGTAAAAAAAACGAAATGGGTTGTCTTACGCTGGCCTACTCCATCCATGGCACAGCTTGCCGGAATGAGCACGGAGGCATTTGAGGACTTTTACTTCGAAGTCTGCACGCTGGATTATCGCAAACTGCAGCCCGGCATGAAGGCGCTCAAGCGGTTGATGGAAAAGACCGATCGAGTGGAAATTAAAGGACCAGACACCGACCTCCGCTTTAGCATAAAAGGGATTCCGGCCGTGATCTGCGGCGGCGATCGCAATATTCCCGATGGCGAGGTTTTCAGTTGCCCGGTGAGAGATTCCGTTCAGGGTAATGTAACGTTTAACGCTCCCAGCATTTATCAAGGAATCGGTTTTGACGGAATCCGCCTTGAATTTAAGAATGGAAAAATTGTCGATGCGGCGAGCAACGAAATAAAAAAGCTTAACAGAATTCTCGATTCAGATCCTGGCGCCCGTTATATCGGCGAATTCTCGCTCGGATTTAATCCCTACGTCCTGCAACCGATCCGCGACATATTGTTCGACGAGAAAATTGCCGGCTCGTTTCATCTTACTCCGGGACAGGCGTATGAAGAAGCCGACAATGGGAACCGAAGCCAGGTTCACTGGGACATGGTAGACATTCAGCGTCCAGAATATGGGGGCGGAGAAATTTATTTCGACGGCAAATTGATCCGGCGAGACGGCGAATTTTTGCCAAAGCAATTGCGTTCCCTGAACCGAAACCGATTTCGCAAGCGTACCTAAGCAGACTGCGAGCCGTCTCCTTCCCCTCGCCGCCAAGCAGCGCTAGGATTCAGCCGCCCGCGTGGTAAATCTTTTTCGCTATGCCGGCTAAGTGCCGTGGCCAAGCAAGTTCAGCTGCATCATTGCGATTTCGCCGCCCTCATTCAGTTGCAGATTCATAATTTCGAACGTGGGCGCTCCTTCGCCTGGGATCGGCCCGGCGCCAGGCAACTGCACAAGTACCTGCTTGGAATTCGAATTCAACACAACCGCCGCTATCTCAAGCGACGGCGAAAACTCGATCGTGGTAATTTGGAACGGAACTGTGACGAAGACGGTCGCCCGCCCCTCCTGCGAAGTCGTAAGTTGAACTGGTGTCGCCTCGACATTCGGCACGAGTTGCAACCCCTCAATTCCAAACGAAGGCGAACCGGTCGTTGCGGGCTTTTGCTGTTGAGCAGGAATCATCCGGATGCGGCCTAACGCGTCTCCCGCAGGCTGGATCTTTGCGATTTCAAAGCTGACTTGAAAATTCATCGATGACTGCGGCTGCTGGGAAGGGGCCAGACGCATCGACACGATCTTGGATGTAGGCCGCACCTGCAGGACACCCATCTTGAATGTCGGCGTCAGCTGCATGGCGGCGATCTCAAACGAGAACGTCAGTTGTACGGATGTCTGCGTAGTACCAGCAGGCTGCGGTTTGGTCACGGCGAGCGGTGGAGTTTTGGCTACTGGAGCGGTTGGGATTTGGGTCGTTTCAGGCATGGTTGCAGGTTTGGTTGTTTGTGGGAACACAGGCTCAGTGGAAATATCACTTGGGAAGTCAGCTGCCGACTCATTCATTGGTTTGACGGTGGAAGATTGAACCGCGGTCACAGGGATTTCGTACGGAACAGGCCCCCCTTGTCCGATGGGCTCGATGTTAGAGTCTACCGCTGCCTCTACCAGAGCGGGCGACGCGGGTTCCTCCACGATCCCGGAAATTGCACTCGGCTCTTCTGCAGCTATCGCAGAAACCGTGCTCAACTCAGCAACTGCCGGAGCTTCGGTCTCCGGCGTCTTCGGGATACCAATATGTGAACTCTCGGTTGCTTGTTCGACAACTCGACCCACTGCTGACTCAACGACCGGCTCAGCCACGGGCGGCAATTCGCGATTGGGCTCCATTTCGGGATAAGCCGGACCTTTTGAGCCTTTACGTCTTAGATCGGCTAATCGGCCAAAAGCCACGCTCGATTTGGCTGATGGCAAGGCGCTGCTCCGCAACGAAGGTTTCGACGTCGTTAATCGCAGCGAAACCTGGCGCGGGCCGCCAAAAAAGTCGTTGCTCAGCGCAATTGCCTTTTCCGCCGGCGCAATCCCCGGTTCAAAAGTGCGCGCTCTCGCATCAGACCCGGCCTGCCAGTGATTCGGAATATTGAATGCGTAGCGGCGAAGCTCGGGAACGACCACCCAAGCCAAAAGAAAGACGCCGGCCAACACCAAACCACCAAAAAGCAACGTCTGCCGGCTCTCCATTCCTCCAATACGGGGCGGGGGGCGCTCGGCGATCCTGCTCGGAGCAAATACAGCGGTGGGGCTGTTCGCGGCAGCAGGCGCGCCGGATACTTGTGCTTGCCCGGGAGATGGCTGTTCGCTTTGTCCCGCAGGAGAAGCGCTTACCGCTTCAGCGGGCGCAGCCGCAGCTGCGGATTCTACAGTAGAGGCAGATCCCGAAACCGGCGCCGCAGACGCTTCCGCTGGCTTACGGCTTGTTTCCCCTGCAACCGATGGATTCGAGGCTGGAACAGCAGGCTGTTCACTGCCTGTTCCCGGACTCGTGGCCTCCATTTGAGGAACCGGCGGGTTCGCCGCTGGGACCGACGAAGCAAGAGATTCGTCCTTCGATTTTTCTGTCCGGTTGTTCGCGGCAACAACCGCGTCAGGAATAGGGCTCGGCTCAATAGCTGGGCCCCCCTCGGAGGGCGATGCAACGACACTGGCTGTGTCAAGCGCAGGTGCTGGCGCTGCCGCAATTTCTGGACCTTGCATCCAGCCAACGTCGTAAAAAGCGTCTGCAAAAACGCTATTGAGCGCCGGCGAATAAATCCTTTTCGCTGATGCGGTCCAGTCGGCCGCCTTCTCTGGATTGCTATGCTTAAATTCCCACGCCGCTTGGGCATAGTAGAGAGCTGGCGTGTCCCCGGTGAACTGGAACTGCTCCATAACGGCTTGCGCTCGACTCTCCTTTCCTTCCAACAAGAGCGTCATGTAAATCTTGAATTTGATGAGCTGTGCGGCCTGGTTCTTATCCCCTCCTGGAGTCTGTTTAAACAGTGTTTCGAAACGCTCCCGCGCTTTGGCGTAGTCTTTATTCTTAAATGGAATTTGCGCGAGATTGTATTGCGCTTCGCGGAACTTCGGATCGAGCTTGGCTGCCCGTTTGAAAGCGGCTTCGGCTTGATCAAATTGCTTCTGTTGCATCAAGATTTCGCCGCGTAGATTGAGCGTTGAAGGCTGATTCGGCTCCGCCTGATCGGCTTCGTCGACCAGTTTGACAGCAGTCGCGAAGTCACGCTGGCGCAAAGCCTGCTGTGCTTGCTCGAATTTTGAACGCGCCACAGCCTTTGTTTTTTCGGAGCGCTCAGCGGCCGTCGTAAGAGGCAGCGAGGCGCGCGCCTGTCCAGTCGGCTTTTCCAGCCAGCCGACCTCGTACAGTGATTCTGCGAAAAGCTTGTTCAGTTGCGCAGAAAAATTCTTCTCTGCTGCCGCCATCCAGTCTTTTGCTTCCTTTCCATTCTTGCGTTGGAGCGCGACGGCCGCTTTTACATAGTCAACAGCTGGCGTGTCGGGCGAGAGCTCCAACTTGGCCAAGATGGAATCAACCATGTTCTCCTTTCCTTCGAGCAGGTAAGTCAAAAGAATTTTGTATTGAATAAGCTGCGATGCTTCGCTTGCCAGATCGGACTGGCTGCTCGAGAGGAGTTTTTCAAAGCGCTTGCGCGCTTCAGACCAGTCTTTTTTGAGGAACGGAATTTCCGCCAGGTTAAAGCGCGCATTCCAAAACTTGGGATCGATTCGCTCGGCTTCCAGCAAGGCTACTTCTGCTTTATCGTAGATACCCTGGCGCATCAGAATCACGCCCCGCAAATTTTGGGACGCCGCCAAGTCGGGCTGGCGGGCATCGATCGCGTCCAGTTCCTTTAACGCTTGCGGAAAGTTGTTCGCTTCGAACTCGCGGAACGCTTTGTTGTACATCTCCTCCAGTTCCGTTTTCGTCGGAGCGACATTCTCTGCTGCAAACGAACTGAGCGCGAGCGCTGCAACCGCGGCAATTTTCCAAATTCTCATGCGGGTAACGATAGAAGCTTTCCTCATTCGCAATGACAAGTCCAAATTTCCAATCGATTCCGCCCAGTTTCGCAGAAATTGTGCCCAATACAACTGCGCGAAGAGAGGTTCATCCATCCAGCCAAAATCAAGAATTGAGATTGGCTATAATCCGCAGCCCTTCCAGAGTGAGATGGGGACGAACCGCCGTGATCTCCGACATCTGCGCCGCGATCAGTCGCGCGTAACCGCCTGTGGCCACGATGTGAAGTTTCCTGCGCGGAAATTCCTCAGCCCTGACCTGCGCAAGAATCTCCCGAACGAGCCCCCGATAACCGAATACTGCTCCGGACAACATCGCCCCGATTGTCGATCTCCCAATCGCGCGTCCCGGCTCTTTCAACGAGAGCTTTGGCAATAGTGCCGTTCGTTGGTAAAGAAAATTGGTCATGGCTTCGAGCCCCGGCGCGATCACTCCGCCAATGTAATTGCGGCGAGCGGAAACGATGTCAAACGTTACCGCGGTGCCGAAATCCACCACGATGGCGGGACAACCGTAAAGCGCTGCAACGGCCGCCGCGTTCGCCAGCCGATCCGCTCCAATTGATTTCGGAGCAGGATAATCAATCCCGACCCCGAGTTTTAATTTGGAATCCAGCCAGATCGCTTCAGTTTCTCCGGCGGCTTTCGAGATTGCAGAATTTTTCTCTGGCACGACCGAAGAGACCACCACTTGGCGAACTCTTCGCTGTTTCAAGAAGCGCAAGAATAGAGTGCTCGAAAGTTTGTTGGTGGCGATCCGGATGGGAGTCGAAATTCTCTTTGTCGATGCAAAAGCAAACTTCGTATACGAGTTGCTGATATCGACTAGTAGGTAGTCGGTCGTGCGAGTCGGGACCGGACGTTTCATATCGGACTGCCAAGCAGGCGCTACATGGAACGCTTCCCCCCGTCAAGCTTGCGGCGTTTCCATCGAACGGGTACGCTTCTCGCTCATGAGAAGATTGGTGCATCGTCCGCGCCGTTTGCGGCGTTCCCCTGCCCTGCGAAATCTCGTCCGCGAGACACAACTGAGCGCGCACGATTTCGTTCTTCCGCTCTTTGTAAGCGAAAAAGTGGAGCGACGACACCCGATCGCGAGCATGCCGGGTGTTTTTCAGCTATCCCTGAAGGAAATTGTCGATGAAGCCCAGCGCGCTCAGGATCTCGGGTTGCAGGCAGTCCTGCTTTTCGGGATTCCGGAAAAAAAAGACGAGCAAGCAAGTGGCGCCTACGCTGAAAACGGGGTCGTTCAAAAAGCACTAAGGACGATTAAATCGAAATGCCCCGATCTCGTCACCATTACTGATGTCTGCTTATGCGAATACATGAGTCACGGTCATTGCGGCGTCACACGGATCGATGGCGACCATTTCCACGTGCTCAACGACCAGACGGTCGATCTCTTGGTTAAAACCGCGCTTTCCCACGCCGCGGCCGGCGCCGACATGGTCGCACCAAGCGATATGATGGACGGCAGGATCGGCGCCATCCGCGAGGCACTCGACGCCGGCGACTTCGATCAAATTGGGATCATGAGTTACGCGGCCAAATTTGCCTCGGCTTTCTACGGCCCTTTTCGCGAGGCGGCGGAAAGCCCGCCGCAATTTGGCGATCGTCGTTCTTACCAGATGGATTACGCCAACCCGAATGAAGCCTTGCGTGAGGTTGCTCTGGATATTGATGAAGGAGCGGACATCGTTATGGTGAAACCCGCCTTGCCGTACATCGACATTTTGTGGCGCGCGCATGAGCGTTTTGGAAAGCCGATGGCGGCTTACCACGTAAGCGGTGAGTACGCGATGATCAAAGCGGGCGTCGAGAAAGGGATTGTGGAGGAACGCGCGGCTGTTCTCGAAATTATGACTGCGCTCAAACGCGCTGGAGCAGACGTCGTCATTACATATTGGGCACGCGAACTGGCGGGATGGACGAGGGAATGAATAATGGCCGAGGTGAAACAACGAGACATGCCCGGCTAAAACGGCTCGCTTTCCTCTGGGCGCAAGCGCACGGCTACTCGGCCTGCGCAATGGAAGTTAGTTTACCGCGATGCCGATATCGCGCTGACGTCGGCGCCTATCGATCATTGCCGAAAAAGTTTGGATCGACGGCGATTTTTGAATGCAAGCAAGCGCTTTGCGATTTGCGAAGGGATAATTGCCACAGCGAGAGCGCTCGCAAGGTTCTCGATGCGGTTTGCCGCCGCTGTCAGGTCCTCGAGAACAATCTGCGAGTGCATTATCCCAATCTGCGGATCAACGATTCGCTCTTTCCCGAATTCACTTCACACGATTTCACAGCGATCGGCCACCACGGATATACGCGCGTTCTGCGCCAGCTAAACGCGCTGCAAAATCGTCTCTACCACTGCACGAAGTTCGACAAATTGATGCGGTACCGCTGCGCCAATTTGTTCTTTCTCGTCTTGCCTGCCTAGCTGTTCCGCGATTCGGAGATTCCGGTCGGATGGGGCGCGCTTGTCGAATGTGAGGGTGCGCTTGCCATGGTGCGCAAACCAGTCTGGCAGGAAACAACAGCCAAGGATCGAATTCGCTTTTTGCATCGAATCGCCGTCGCGGGCACGCGATTTTTGAATCGACGATTAGAAATCACCTTTGACCACATAATCACCAAACGTTGTCGATCTTTCTAGGTCGTATCGTTCTTTGGCGAAATCGGCACGAGCAGATTATGCCCCGTCATCTCCTTTGGCTGTGGAAGCCCGAGAAGAAACAAGAGCGTGGGCGCGACATCGGCGAGGATTCCATCTTCACAGCGGAACTGCCCCGCATCCTTGGCCACGTAAATAAGATGGACAAGGTTGGTGGTGTGCGCGGTGTTCGCCGAGCCGTCCGGATTACGCATTTGTTCGCAATTTCCGTGGTCGGCAGTGACAATGCATTTCCCGTCAAGATCGAGAAGTTTCGAAATAATGCGCTCAACGCATTCGTCCACTGTTTCCACGGCTTTGATTCCGGCTTCCAGAACTCCGGTATGTCCAACCATGTCCGGATTGGCAAAGTTGAGAATGATCAAATCGTAATCTGGCATCCGCGCGAGCACTTCATCCGTGACCAGACGCGCGCTCATTTCCGGTTGGAGATCATAGGTTGCTACCTTTGGCGATGGGATGATCTTTCGGTCCTCGCCGGGAAACGCGCGCTCGATTCCGCCATTAAAAAAGTATGTCACGTGCGGATATTTCTCCGTCTCGGCAATGCGCAGTTGCGATTTGCCAGCCGCGCTCACAACCTCGCCCAAAATCTGCGGCAACTCTGGCGGAGCAAAAATGAACGGCGAAGGATAAGTGATATCATACTGGGTGAGAGAGACGAAGTGGACCTGCGGCCACACTTCGCGATCGAAGCCGTCGAAGTCCTTTAGCAAAAAGGCCTGCGACAATTGCCGGGCGCGATCGGCACGAAAATTGAAAAACAAGACTGTATCACCATCACGCACGCGCTCCTCATTTGCATGAGAAAAAATAAGCGGCGGCATGAATTCGTCGGTTTTTCCGTCCTTATATTGCCGATCTACCGCGGCAGACGGTGAAGCTTTGCAGAATTCGCCGCGACCGAGCACAATTGCGTCCCAGGCTTTTTTGGTCCGGTCCCAGCGGCAATCGCGATCCATCGCGAAGTAGCGACCCACGACTGTCACGATTTGGGCGCCGTTCTGCTGTAACTCTTTTGTGCATGTCTTTAGATAAGCGGCGGCGCCGGTCGGTGAGGCATCGCGTCCATCCGTGAAAGCGTGGACGAAGATTTCGGTCACGCCTGCTTCTCGCGCTGCGTTTGTGAGCGCGATCAGATGCGAATAATGGCTGTGAACACCGCCGTCGGAAACCAGTCCAAGCAAATGGAGGCGATGACCACGCGCACCCGCAAAGGTTTCCCGCAATGTCCGATTGCGTTTCAGCTCGCCTTCCGCGATCGCCTTGTTGATGCGGGTCAGGTCCTGGTAAACGGTCCTGCCCGCTCCCAAATTAAGATGGCCAACTTCTGAGTTTCCCATTTGGCCTTCGGGCAATCCGACATCGGCCCCACTCGCGCTCAGTTTGGCGCCCGGATATTCCTGATAAAGCCTGTCGTGAAACGGCGTCCGGGCGAGAAGGGTGGCGTCGCCATTTTGTTCGCACTCCTTCCGGCCCCCGCGATTAATGCCCCAGCCATCACGAATAATAAGCATGACTGGGCCTGCCATATGCGCCGCACTTTGCCGGTGATTGGGAAGATCGACAAGTCAGGAGTATCGGGATTGACAACACAGAGGCAGCGCGACTACATCGCCTCGTGAAGTGGCGTAACCAGTTGCTGGCCCTTGTATGTCTCCTCGCATTTGCCGGGCTTGGCGTTTTGTATTTTCAGCACTGGGTCATTCGGAAACCTTTCGGAATTATTTTGTTCATCGGAGAGGGACTTGACCCCAGTCGTCTGGCTCCAACACGCGCGTATGCCGGCGGGGCCGACGGACATCTGAACCTCGATTCGATGAGTCATCTGGCCCTGCTGACCAACTACTCAAAAGATTTCGCTGCTCCGGACCAAGCCGCCGCCGCAACTGCGATTGCGACCGGAATGAGAGTGACTAATCGTGCCATTGCGGTCGATACCCACGGAAAACCAATCACGAGCATCGTTGAATTGGCGCGTGAAAACGGACGGGCCACCGGCCTGGTAACGGATGGAAAACTCACTGCGCCGACCAGCGCGGCGTTTTACGCGCATCCAGTTGATCCGAACGATGTCGACGGCATCGCCGCAGAATTTGTCGAAGGGGGCAAGATCGACATCGCTATGGGTGGCGGCGTGGCGCAGTTCCTTCCCGCCACAAAGGCCGGAGAGAGACAGGACGGGCGCGATCTTTTACTTGAGCTGCGTCGCAATGGGTTCGATATCGTGCGCACACGGGCCGAGCTTGAAGGGATTCCTGCGTGGCGCCGGCCGAAACTTTTCGGCGCTTTTAACAATGTAGAGCTCGCGTTCGCGAACCAAGTCGAAAAGCGCAGCCAGCAACCGAGTCTTTCCGACATGGTGCGTCGAGCGATTGAATTACTCCAGTACAATCCTGGCGGATACCTGCTCGTAGTCGATGCCGCATTAATGCGCAAGGCAGCGCAGGAAAATAACGGAGAAAGAGCGCTTGGCGAAACAGTTGAATTAGACCACGCCGTCGCCACTGCACGACGCTACGCTGGTCGAAGATCCACAATCATTGTTTGCGGGGACGCAGCAATCGGCGGGTTGAGCTTGAATGGTTTTCCATTTCTCAAAGACAGCGGCATTGCACTGCTCGGGCTCAATTCTGCCGGACAACCCTGGATTACCTGGGCGACAGGTCCAAATGGCGCCAGCTCTTATGGCGCAGCGAAGATACCGGGCAAGCTGGAGACGAATCACAGCGAGCAACCAGCCGCGGAACAGCTAGAACCGGCCGCGCTTTACGCGAAATCCGCCCTCGGCACCGTTGACGATGTCATAGCGCTCGGCAGCGGCCCGGGCACGGAGGCACTGCAAGGCACAGTCGATCACACAATCGTTTTCAAAATTCTTCGCGATGAACTTTAAAGGCCGGCAGTGTTGGCGAATTAGTTGCTTCGCTCTGCGAGCAGACTTCAAAAGAAATGCTTTTTACAGATCGAGGCGATCGCACAGTGCAGCATTGATTTTTCCGCCGAGTTAAAGGACACTTTGCCCTCAGGCGCATGCAGCACGTCACCGCATTTTCACGACCGCAGACTGTTCCAGCTGCGCCCAACGCTGCGCCGAAAAAGACTCTGTGGATTCTGAACAGCTGGCGCGACCTGATTCTTTACGTCGGGACGCCGCTTTTTCTTGTGCCGATGTTCTTACTGGCACAGGCGCGCTGGAGCGCGCAGGACATTTACGTTTTCGTGGCAGCATTTGGCGCAATGGGCCACCACCTCCCGGGAATGATCCGCGCCTACGGAGATCGCGCTCTGTTCGAACGGTTTCGCTGGCGCTTCATTTTTGCGCCGATTTTTTTACTCGGTGTTTGCGTAGCTTTTTACTGGTGGGACCTGAAGGGGATCGTTCTCGTCGTTTTCTTCTGGGGGGTCTGGCATGGGATGATGCAAACCTACGGCTTTTGTCGAATCTACGACGCGAAGACCGGCTCCTTCGCCACGCTGACGCGTCGCCTCGACTTCGCGACGTGTGCCGCCTGGTTTGCGACGGCGGTGCTTCTTTCCTCGCAACGCATGGCCGACACACTCGAAACGTATTACGCCAGTGGCGGACCCTTCATTCCGCCCTGGCTCCTGCACAACGCACAACAAATAATGCTCGGCGGCGCCATCGCCGTTTCAGTCTTGTTTCTGTTCAATTTCTCCCGGATGTGGGCGGAAGGGAAGCGCCCGAATCCGGTCAAGCTGGCGCTGCTGGTCACGAGCATTGCATTTTGGTGGTATTGCAATAACGGCGTCACCAACATTCTGGCCGGGATCGCGTTATTTGAGGTTTTTCACGATGTGCAGTACCTCTCGCTGGTCTGGATCTACAATCGCAGCCGTGTCGAAAAGGACAGATCAATCGGCGGCTTCATGCGATTTGTTTTTCGACGGAGCGGCTCATTGGTTGGGTTATACATCGGGCTTGTTTTTGCCTACGGTTCCCTCGCGTATTTCAATTCCCGTCTCGAAGTCGAGACGATCAAGCGTGTGCTCACCGGTGTGGTGGCAGCATCGGGTCTTCTTCATTTTTATTACGACGGATTCATCTGGAAAGTACGCGACCGCGCAACGCGCGAACATCTCGGTCTGGCCGGCGGAACCGCATCTGTGACCTCCCGCGAACTTCTGCCCACTTGGCTCCTGCATGGGTTAAAATGGGTAGCGGTATTTGTGATTCCACTGGGCGCACTCTGGATCGGGCAAACCCGGACCAAGGTGCCAGAAGTAGAACAGCAAGCCATGATGGCCTCCGATTTACCCAACAGCGCTCGCGCCCATTGGAAGTACGGCTTTGCCCTGCACAAAGCGGATCGTCTCGATGAAGCAGCAGAGCAGTATCGGACCACGCTGCGCCTCAATCCGAACGACAAAGAAGCGCATTTCGGCCTGGGTCAAGTCCTCGTTGCGCAATCGCAACTGAATGAAGGACGCAGCGAACTGGAGGAAGCTTTACGCAGCGATCCGCGCAATGGCGAATTTCATTCCGAATATGGTTACGCTCTCGAACGCCTCGGTCAGAAAGATGAAGCGGGCGCCGAGTACGCAACGGCCACGCGCCTGGCTCCCAAATCCGGCGTGGTCCATTACGATCACGCGATGTTTCTTTTCCGTGAAGGCAAGCTCGATCAGGCCATCCCGGAATTTGAGGCGGCGTTAAAGCGTAACCCGAACCAGCCCGAAGCGCATTATCATCTCGGCAGAGCGCTCTATATGAAAGGCGACTATGAAGGCGCAAAAGTGCATTACCTGGAGACTGCGCGCCTCGATCCCAAGGCGCCGGTGCACAACGGCCTTGGAGTGGTCTATATGCGATTGGGACAGACTTCGCAGGCAATCGCCCAATTCAAGGAGGCACTGCGTTTGCGGCCGGATGACGCGGACGCAGCAGAAAACCTTCGCTTCGCGTTAGCCAGTCAGAGGCACGGTGGTTCGACGCCGCGCTGAAACTGTCTTTCATCGCTAGCGGATTGGCGGACTTTAGAACACCCCTTGGGCGGCCCAGCCTGACGCTACCTGATGCTAAGAGACGGATCCTGCCGCAACACGTCCTCAGCCGTGCCCCGGCCTGTCTGGTTGATCTGACGGCGATCCCAGATCGATAGCGCATTAAAGGTTGTCGTCCCGATCGGGCTGATTTTCACCCTCTGCGGGATCCGGGAGCCCGTCACCCAAACATACGCATAGCGCTCGCCACGTGGTGGTACCCTATCGTTCCCCTGCGGGTTGGCGAATGCCTCAGTTGTGGCGACGGCCAGCGTTAAAAGCAATGCCGCTACTTCTACCAGTTTTGAAGTCTTCATAATTTCGAATTTGGAGATTTTCTCCTTTTCTATCCTCAGCTTATTCAACCCTGAACACAAGGGCGAGTTTCGGAGAAGATTTGGGCGTCACGCGACGTGATTCGTTAAGAAGGTTACATCGTTACATCGGACGGCCCATAAGCTATGAAGCAGTATCACGCGAATTGACCCGAACAAACAGCCTCAATTCACCATTCAATCTGCATGATTCTCGTACTCCGCGGACCATCTGCGATTTTAACTAGATTTGACGAATTCGATTGTGCGCTGAAGCTTCTGGCATTCGTGTCGTTTTCATGAAGTGGTATTTGCCTTTTGTCATTGTTGGTGCGGCCGCATTGACCACGCTCGCTAGCGGCCCGCTGCTCTGTCAAACAATGCAGCCGCATCGCCTGGCTATTGCCGCTGATGAAATGACCTCT
>WNGJ01001547.1_pt1 | contig 24829 bp, 22 predicted proteins | sample 5400611 | NCBI WGS metagenome assembly WNGJ01 (sample SAMN13153375, study PRJNA577476) | soil metagenome | isolation source: 40 cm soil or saprolite under Garry oak tree replicate 1 | place: USA:California | collected 2016-06-15
CCCACTTGCCGGTATCCAGGCGATGAATGAGCGTTTGGAAGGCGGTCAGCGTCTCCGCGGGGGTGAAGGTGCAGTGCCCGGCGCGATGGACGAATACCTGGCGCAGCAAACTGCTGTCCCTCGTCGAGCGAACGACGCTTGCATATGCCTGCTCATCCTGGTTGACTACGAGTCCGTCACCGGTCGTGTGCATGCTAAGTACGGGAAAATTCAGGTCGCCGTTGAAAGAGATGTTCTGGCTCAGGTACTGCACAGCGCCCGGATCAGCTGAGATGCGCGGAAGTTTCGAGGTTGCTGCCAGGGTACCCAGGTCCTGGTCCAGACTCAGGCCAGCTTGTTTGTAGAGGGCCACGACTTCGCTGTAATCGGCCGAATTTTCCAGTTGCTTGCTGTAGTTGACACCGGTGTTCCACGAGGGGTTGCCACCAGCACGAGCTTCGAGCTCAGCGCGGGCAAAGAAGGCGAATAGAAAGTCAACCTGGCTTTGCCAGGAGAATTGATTTTGCTCCTGGGTGGCGAAGTCGGTGCTGGCGGGCTCTGGCGAGGCCGAATCAAACCAGCCGGGGATATCTGCTAAGGCTCCGGCCAGGGCGATGCGCGCCCTGCCCTGAGGCGTACTCTGAGCGGATTGCAGCACTGCCTCGGCCTGGTTGAAAGCCGTTGTTAACGCGGGACTACCCAGCGCCGGCAGATGCACGATAGGCAGGGTATTGCCCGCCAGCAGGACCTTGAATGCGAACGCGCTATCGAGCGCCTGGTTCCAGGTGCCGACACCACCGGCAAGCACTCCGCACATGGGCAGGGCGCCGGCAAAACGATCGGGGAACAGCTGAACGAGGCCCGCGGTGATGATTCCGCCCAGCGAGTGGCCCCAGGCGATCGTACGGGTAGGGTGACCACAGGTTGTGTTGAAGAAATTCAGCAGGGTAATCTGATCCTGGAATGCCTGCTGCAGCGCCCAGCCGGTCGCACTATAAGCAGAGCCAGCCAGCGCATAGCCCTGTTGCAGGAGCGCTGCTTCGGTCACGGGATCACCGGCATCCCTCGCCGGGTTGGGTTGACCAGGAAATACATAGCCGTGGCTGTAGAGAACCAGGGTTCCATTCCAGTTCGAAGGGACGGAAATAGTGTAGTTGGCCCCTCCGAGTGTTCCAGTCATCACATCTGTTGCGCCAGGCGTGACACAACTGCTGGAAAGGTGGGCAACCCCGGGTTCAGCGTGGGCAACTTTGGTGAAAGTCACCGTCAGGCCACTTAGAAGTATAAGCAGTACGAACAGGAAGAGCAGATGGCGTTTCATGACCTCAAATCTCCTTTGCTGAGGAATCCAACTAAGGGCTAACATCGTGTTAGATGAAAGTAGTCGGGCAGGGTGCTCGAAACCAGTAGACTCCCTGAGATATGCCTCACCGGCATGATGTGAATAGCGAGAGCACGCGCCTTTGCTTGCTTCCTCTATAGTAGAGCATCCAGGAGATAAAGTCAACCTTATTTCTGTTTTAACGCCGGATCTGCCTCTTATGAGCCGATCCGTTTCATATAAAGTTCGGGCGCGTACCTGAAAACATTCCCGGTGTTAGCCACCAGATTGCAAACAAGACCGTCTTAAGGCGTTCCACGGTCAGCGGTTGTGGTTCACCGGCCGGGTCCCACCTTGTAAGCCTATCAAGACCGGAGAGCCTCCTGATATCCCTTTGCATGTTCTTTACTGCGTTGTGGGTCCAGACAAAATCAAAGTCTACACTCTGTACGAGCCGTGAGCTGTTTGGACGTGGATCCTTGTTGTGTTTTCGGTGATCCAGATGGACAGAAAGTATACGTATCTGGCCATCATCAGTCAGGTGATAGGTACCGATCACTGTTTCAAGCGCGTGCTGAACAAAGGGCATTACCTCATTCCAGCTGTATTGGTGTGGTTGTTCTTTTTTTCTTACTCCCGTCAATTGATTACTCCATTACTCTTGTCAGGGTTTAAAAGTGTACGTGGGTTGCTTGCTTGCTTGTATGAATATTCTGTCTTTAGCACGTACCTGGCTTAATGATTAATACAATTTTCGTTACAATTCTTTGGACACGAGGCAAGCATCACACTTTCGGGGCGTGACATCTCTCACACATCTACTTTATACTGTTCTCATGTGAGGAGAGAGGAAATGGCACCATGTGCTCATCACTTCTTTCTCCCTAAAGAAATACGTACAAGGAGGAGTTTTTTCTATGGCTGATAGCAATAAGCCATCTCGCGTCGTCCTGATAACCGCTCCTATGGAAGAAGGTTGGCTGCAGCGGCTGCGGAGTCAATGGCCGGACTTGCGGTTCGAGTACCGCTCTGCCCGCGCCCACGAAACTGTTTCTGACGATCTGTGGCGAGAGGTCGAAGTCCTCTACATGTGGTTTGCCACTCCCTTACCCCCACCTGAAAAGGTTCCCAAACTACGCTGGGTGCAACTCTACTCCGCGGGTGCTGATTACATCTTCGATCATCCGCTTTTTCATACGCAGGTGATTTTTACCACGACAAGTGGTATCCACGCCATTCCGATAGCTGAATACGTCTTTACGATGGTGTTGGCCTGGTCTCATCGACTCCCTACCTTACTCGATCTGCAAAAACAGGGACAATGGCCGCAGAACTCTGTGCGTTCAACACTGCTGATGCCGGAAGAGTTGCGAGGAAAAACCATTGGGATTGTCGGATATGGCAGTATTGGCCGCCAGGTGGCACGGCTCGCTCAGGCCTTTGGCATGCGTATCCTGGCGATGGGGCGCGGCAGCGACCACCGAGATAGAGGGTATCAGATCGCGAACGTGGGTGACTCGCAAGGAACTCTCCCCGAACGCTATTTTGCGCCCGAACAATTGCACAGTATGCTGGCAGAATGTGATGTGGTGCTGATCGGTGTACCTTTAACGCCCAGTACCCGCGGTATGTTCAACGAGGCCGCTTTCAAAGCGATGAAATCAACTGCTTTCCTGGTGAATATTGCCCGTGGAGAGGTGTGTAACGAAAGCGATTTGATTCGAGCTCTTGAGGAGAAGCAGATCGCAGGGGCGGCTCTGGATGTCTTTGAGCACGAGCCGTTGCCCTCAGATAGCCCACTGTGGCGCCTCCCCAATGTGTTTATCTCTCCGCATATCTCCGGCCTCACTCCGAAGTATGACGAACGGGCCGCCGAGCTCTTCGCGGAGAACCTGCGCCGCTACATGACGGGCGAACCTCTCTTGAATGTGGTGGACAAGACATTGGGCTATTAAACAACCGGTGGGTATGCTGTTACTAATATGTGATTTGACCAGGTAAGGATGCAAGCCAGGGCTTGTGAATTATCCAGGCCCCCCGCCCCTGGCGCCCGCGAGGGGGCACTAATCCTCCCCCGGAGGGTGCTCCACTACATTCTGGGTGGGTCCGAGCGTGCGATGTAGTGGGCATGCCGTCTCCCCTATAAAACAAATGGCGCTCTTCAGAGTATAGCGCTTGGAAACTTTTTCGCGGTGCCATGACCGCAGCGATTACCCTTGTTACTCTAGGAAAACAAGGGCTGCTCTTCAGAATCTATAGCTGCTTTAGAGATCGCAGGTGCACGAGAACCAGCTTTCCCCAAAGTAACATTCCGCTAGGATTATCACAAGGAAGACAAATGCCCTGCCCGGTGGATGCGCTGTTTGTATCCAACCAATGAAGTTGGTGCGTATCAAGAGTAGATGATTTTTTCGATTTCTTTAAACTTTATACAGAGAGAGAGGAATAATGTCACAAGATGCTACAAAAAGCATCGCAAGTAGCTTGTAGAGCTATAGCTTACACATCATCCATTTAGCGAGGTGGAAAATAAGAAAAATATTTGCACTCATTATTTGCACGCTACTGCTCGCTTCATGATGAGTCAGATCTTGACTCCTAATAGCCCTGCTGCTATCAGCAAACAAACTGCGACTTGCAAAGTTGCGCTCTTGATTCCTGCTTATAACGAAGAGGAAAGCATAAGCGATACAATACACGCGGCACTACTCGCCTCACCAGACGTGCAGTTTGAGTTTGACATCATTGTCATAGCAGATAACTGCACAGATCGGACCGAGGAAATTGTACTCGGGATAATTCAGGAATTAAGAACACAAGAGGAACAAACACGTGTGTTTCTCATGAAAACACAGGGCAACAAGAAGCGGAAAGCTGGTGCGTTGAATCAGGCGTTTGCATTAATCAGAGAATTAGGATACTCATTTATCGCAACCGCAGATGCGGATACAATATGGGATCCAAATTTTCTGAAAAATGGCCTTGCTGCAATGGAGAAAAAAGGAGAAATGCTTGGAGGGATTTGCGGTCGGGTAGGCCTCCTCCCTTTTAAGAAAGAACCTTTCACCTCTGTGCAATTTACAGGAAAACCAATCTCCCTGGCAGCAATAGCATGGCTTATGCTGGTTTTTTTCAGAAAAGCAGGCTGGTGCGTAAGGCAGGCCTGGATATACCTTTGGTGGGGCTTCCAAAACGTAGAGTATTGCATCGGACAGGCTGAGACTATCGAACGCATGGGGAAAGCGCACTGCCTTTGTGGCCCCGGGACGATATTCAGAGCAAACGTGCTTGAGGAACTCTACCAAAAATTCGGAGTCGTTTGGCCAGAAACTATGGTTGAAGATTTCGATCTGACGATCAAGATGCAAATGCTGGGGTATGAAACCAGAGTCGGGCATGACATGTTTGTGTACACCGATTGCCCGAAAGGTTTTCATACCCATGGTATTCAGCGTGAAAGATGGAACGGTGGAAACCTTTCCACCTATATCAATGTCAGCATAAACCGGCATACCTTCTTCGGGGGAATTGAGATGGGTTTGCAGCTCGTTTGGTTTGCATGCCGCATCAATCTGATTGTAACGGCCATTCAAATATGGATGACGGGGTTTGTCTACATAGACAGATTAGGCTTCGTCTTACTGACGGTACCTTTACTCCTGGTGGTAGGATTGAATATGTTCAGGTTTAAATATGTAGCCTACAAATCTCTCTTCCAATTTCTTCTCCTGGTATGCTTCGGATACGAATTGTATGCTCTTCGGTATGGTATCGTACTGACGAAATCATACCTTAAAGCATTTACCAATTCCATAACCAGGTGGAGGTAATGATGTGATAAAACAGCATGTATTCAAGATGTACTACATCTTGGTACTTCTCCTCTGTACCGGCCTTGTAGCAATGAAATTTGTAACGAGTTTTTGGATTCCCGAATGGAGCCCAGCATTTTATATTGTATCTGGCCTCCTTGGCGTCTTCGCTATCGGAAGGTTGGTATTAAAAACCTTCCGTTTATACGTATCGGAGCGTCGCTTGGGGCAAGGGCTCATTGTCCTTGCCCCACTGCATTATGAGGAAAAAAAGAATAACCCGTCCACATTGAGCGGGTTTATCGTCAGGGCTGCAGTATTAGCAACTGTCGTTGCGAGTGTGGTAGGAGGCGAGCGGTATGCACAAGCACATAATCTTTTGCCATTCCAATCGTAACCATCAAGCGTATGTGTTTCACAGCCCACGCCAATGCCCAGGGTGCCCAACGATGTACCGTCCCTAAATAGCTGGCAGAAATCTGGCAACGCCACTTTCGGATATACCAAAACAGATGGGTTCCTCGGAAGTCCATCTCTCGCAATCAGTAGTACAAGCGGAACGTCTGCCTGGGTTTATCCACCGAAACCCGCATTAGCAGGGAACACCTATCAATATGCTGACTGGTATACGTCAAACATCAAGACAACTCTTGTCATCAAGTACGTTCTCAATGGGACAACAAGATATCAAACCATTGACCCAAATATCCCCGCAACAAAAGGATGGCGGCATTATTCTGTTGCATTCGACATGCCGGATAATCCGGGGAATTCGGATTTTCTTCCAGTTAGCGTAATGCAGCAAATACATGGCAACGGTAAACTTGAAATCTCTGACGTTGTCCTCCACCAGCAGACCAGCTCCTTTGTCAGGCCGATGATAAGCCTGACTTTCGACGACGGTTGGCTTTCGCAATACACCAACGCTTTGCCCTTGCTATGCAAGTACCATATGCCAGCAACCTTCTACCTCATATCGTCGTATATTGAGAAAGGGTACGCTGATTACATGCTCCCTAATATGGTGAGCAAGCTGGCAGAATCGGGAATGGAAATAGGTGACCATACAGTCGATCATCCGCATCTGCCAGAGCTATCCTCAACAGCGGTAGAAGCCGAGATTTCCGATTCGAAAGCCTACCTGGGACGGTTCGGTCAAAAAATTGTCGATTTTGCTTCCCCGTATGGGGAAGTCAACGATGAGGATCTCAGGTTAATCCGTCAACTATACCAATCCCATAGGAGTACGGATGAAGGGCTCAATAACGCAACCGATTTTGACCCCTATAATATCCTCTGCGTCACAATCTATGCATGGGAGGGAACATTAATCCGGAATATCAAACACTGGATTGACTTAGCGATAAAGACCAAGACGTGGCTGGTCCTGGCTTTCCACCAGATCGAAGGTACTGGTGGGAAATATTACAATGACCCTTACAACGCTTCTCCGGTTTTCGTTGAACAGGTATTGTCGTATATCAACGACCGTCATGTCCAGCCAATGACAATAAACGAAGGTCTCTCCGAGGTCTTTCAACAGATTTAACGCTCACACAGCTTGTGGGAAGTTAAGATTATGTTGTGTCTATGGAGCTACGGGAGATATTTTTCCAGGACATGCATTTGCGCACTATCTCGACCATTTACAGGTTCAATAGACAATGAATCGTTGTATCCAGGGCCTCCGGCCCAATATGCGCCAAAAACATTATTGTGCTCCATGTAAAGAAGCGCATAATTCAGCGCGTTTAGCCAATTACCATCGGAAGGAACTCCGAATTCTCCTACAAAACAGCGGCTGCTTGTTTTTTTGCACCAATTGATAAAAGGACTTAAGTTATTGACAACCACATTATTTGCTGCCTGATCATCAGGCGGCGGAATATCAGGGTTGTAATCTCCCGATCCTCCTTTATCCCAATACGAATGTGCTTCGAAAATCACCTGATGCCATGGCGTGTCACGAATTTGACTTGCCTGTTCTGGACTCCAGTGCTTACTGGAATCCCAGTTATCTTCGGGAACGAAGATAAGGTGATCGTGATCTACTTCACTAATCGAGCTGATCACAGCATTCGCCTGCGATGACCATTCCCCTAAAAACTCAGTGTCATGATTCGGCTCATTAGCGATTCCGAACCCACAAATCCCGGGCACATGGTCTTTGACGAGTTCTCCGGCGAATCTTCTCCAGAAGTCAACAAGACTCTTGGGATCGATACCACCAGTTCCAAAATTCAGGTCGTTATATTGGGATCTCTGATGGAGATCTATATCAACCTGCATTCCATACTGGTTTGCCTGGGTAACAAATTTTTCTACCCATTGAAGCTCATCTCCATGTAGGGGTTGACCTAAAGCTGGTTGGAGTTTGTCCCAACCAACTTCCAGACGGATGAGTTTTACTCCCTTCGATGAATAGTACTGAAGTTCATCACTTGTTGGCCGACTGTAGTCAGTACCAACACCCTCGGCCCCGGATAATGTAACGCCAAACTGGCGATAACACGCCCTCGGATTTTGGTTCGCAGTTCTCACTCCTGAAACGGGAGAGTTGCAAGAGACAAGGACCATTACTACACAAAACACCAGTAGCAAGGAAAAAACTTTTTCGCGTACAATGTATAAGCCTCTTACATCAGTTGTCATTGGTTTACACCAGCGAATGATAAAACCTAGTCCCAGGCGCCTATTTTCACGAAACCCTTGAGCAGGTCGCGGGCGATGATGAAGTGCTGGATCTCATCAGTGCCCTCGTAGATGCGTGTCACGCGCAGGTCGCGATACCAGCGTTCAATCGGCATTTCACGGGTATAGCCCATGCCGCCATGAATTTGCATCACACGATCAACGACGCGATTCGCCATATTCGAGCCGTATAGCTTCGCCATACTTGCCTCGTGACGGTTTTCCTGACCCTGGTCAACTTTCCAGGCGGCATGCAGTGCCAACCACCTGGTCGCCTGAATCTCCACGGCGGAATCGGCAAGCATCCATTGAATGGCCTGGCGATCAGCGATGGGTTGGCCGAAGGTCACGCGCTGCTTGGAAAAGTCCACGGCCATTTGCAGCAGACGCTCAGCAGTGCCAACACAGCGCGAAGCAATGATCCATCTACCCTGGCCAATCCACTGCATACCAAGCCTGAATCCGCCGCCGACTTCTCCCAGTACATGGTCTTCCGGCACACGCACATCCTCAAAGAAGAGTTCAGCGGGAGACCATCCGCCCATTGTAGGGACCGGGCGCGAGGTCCAGCCCATTGAGCGATCCACGAGGAAGCATGTCACGCCGCCATCCTGGGGCGGCTTATTGCGGTCCGTGACCGCGAAAACCATTGTAAAATCGGCCTCGTTACCACCCGTGATAAATACCTTCTGCCCGTTGATGACCCAGTATCTACCGTCTTTGACGGCACTCGTGCGTATGCCGGATGGGTCAGAACCCGCCCCTGGCTCGGTTAACGCAAAGCACGACTTGCGTTTCCCCTCTATGGTGGGGACCAGGTATTCGGCCTTTTGTGCCTCGTTACCAAGGTAGAGAATATTGTCGGCGTTCCCGCCGAAACTAAAAGGCACCAGCGTGCGACCCAGTTCCATCGCGATCAGCGCTGTCATCACCGCGCCAAGGTTGGCACCGCCGTATTCCTCCGGGGTGTTGATGCCCCAGAACCCCAACTCTTTGGCCTTCATCTGTAGAGAGTGATAAATCGACGGCTCAATGCCTGTCGAATATTTCCCCTCGTTCTGCATCACCTCATTTTCAAGTGGCATCAATTCGCGATCAACAAAACGCTGTACAGTCTGCTGGATCATCTTCTGTTCGTCGGTAAGGGAGAAATCCAAGGCGACCTCCTTTGGTTCAATGGATGAGACGGTAATTACGTATATTGTAGCATTACGCGATGGGCATACTTTTTGCTTCGACCTGCGCGTTCTGTTTACCTGGACCCGGCGGGACGAGATTACGGGACTCTGAAATACGCACTATAATCCCACCCACGAGTACGCATATGCCGAAAAGCACGGCTATCGCGAAAAGGGGCAGGCGGAAATTCAAACCATAGAGAAAGCTGCAGCCACTCGCACCGGCAAAGCCGCCAAGCAGCCCGGCAGCGGAATACAGGCCCTGTATCCTCGCACGCGCACCGGGTATTGTTGAACTGGCAACATGTGCATCCACCGCCGGCTGCATGAATGAATAGATAATCCCGTGAATGGCGAAGAAAACTATCACGAGTAGTTCTGAGTTCGCCAAGCCGTAAGTAATGTAGAGAGGCACCTGTGCCAGGCCGAATATAAGGATCATAGTTGAACGCCGTCTACGATCAGCGATCCTTCCTCCAATTGGCGAAGTGATGATGCTGGGAATGGAGAATGCAACGTAAGCGAGACCGATGACTACAACCGAGGCTCCCAGGTGATCGTGCATCCAGAGGGCCGTGAGCGAAATATCGAAACCAATGAACAGGTAGTCGCCAAATGCCAGGACGTACGCACCCGCCAGGGGCAGCTTAAAGAGCGTGTGCAGGGATAGGGGCTTTACTTCTGCCTGTGTTTCCTGGCTATTGCGCATCTTGACATGGATCATCGTGGCGACGATCACGATAGCAACCAGGCGGAAAAGTACGGCACCGATGAAAGCGCTGGCATAACCGGTGGCCGCCAATATGCCACCAATAGCCGGACCCAGCAAGAACCCGGTATTGAAGAATGCGCTGAAGATACCAAAAGCCTCGCCCCGGTTCCTGGCTGGTATGGCATCGTTGATGAGCGCACGGGCTGAGGGTAGGAAAGCGGCAGCCGCTGCCCCTTCGGCGAAGCGCAGGATTACAAACATCAACGGATCGCTTATCAGCAGGTAGACCGCTGAGAGCCCGGCCTGGATGAAGAGACTGAGCATCATCACCGGTTTGCGTCCCCAGCGGTCGGCCAGCCAGCCACTCGGGTATTGGAACAGGAAATTTGAGATCAGGTATGATGAAGCCATCGCTCCGATAATGGCTAACGAAGCGCCGCGCGATTCCGCGTACAACACCCGTACAGGCGTCACCATGCCTATGCCTGTGAAAGCAGCACAGACGGCGAGCGAGACGGCCAGCAGTGTCCGATTGCGCAGCATAAATTCTCCACCTTGCGAAAAATAAGTAGCTGCACACCTTTTTTGGGGCAGTTAAAACTCGATGGCCCTTATCGTGGTGGGTTGAAGTGCAAAAAGGAACCTTGCAGCAACAGAACGATATAAGTAGATTATATGCTCTCCCGATTGATGCCGCAAGGCTCCCTCATTCATAACGCAGGGCTTCTCAAACGTCTTTTTCCTCTTCCCTCCCCGCCCCCAAAAAAGAGTAAAAGAGTGTGTTGCCGGTTTGGCGCTCCCGCGCCAAACCGGCAACACACTCTTTATTAATCTGGGTGGGGGGCATGCTGCCAATCAGAGCGACTTTTGAGAAGCTCTGATTCATAACGTGCTTGACAAGATTTTTTGGGGAATGACTGGCCCGCAAGCAGGCCTTCGTTGAGTCATGTATGGCGCAGCCACGGACGGCAACTGCGCCATACATAACCAAACCAGGGAGCGACCCTTGGGTCGCGAGTCCTGGGGAATCAGTTAGTATTGTGATATACTGACCATGTTTTGCTGATAACAGATACATCCTTGTTCAGAAAGGGCCACTGCAAATACATGAATGACCAAGCGAATCTACCTCCCAACTATTTTTACCATCGTCTGTCCAATGGCATCGAAATGGTCGGCCAGTACATGCCCAGCCTCAGTTCGATCACCTTTGGCTTTCAGCTCGATGCAGCGGTAGTCAACGAACCTGATGAGAGACAGGGCCTCGCGCACCTGTTTGAATATATGCTTTTCCAGGGTACTGAGCAGAAAGATGCCCGCGCATTGAACGAAGCTTTTGAATCCCTGGGTGCGCGCAAGGGCGCGAGTACCGGTTTGGAGACGTCACAGGTATGGGCGCAGATCGTTAACACGAGGTTTGATGCAACCCTGCAACTTATCAATGAAATCCTGCTGACATCTACCTTTCCCAGTGATGATCTTGAGCAGATGCGCAGCATTGTGCTGCAGGAGATACGGCGCCGCGATGATGAGCCGATGAGCCGCATCTTCGAACTGGTACGAGCTAATTTCTATAGGGGTACAGCCCTGAGTCGCCCTATACTGGGGAGCGCGGAGAGCGTGAGCAAGCTGCAGCGACAAGATTTAGTCGATTTCTGGAAGGCGCGTTACCAGCCCGATAACACGCTTTTTGCTATAGCGGGTAAGTTCGATTGGGATCACGTGGTAGAACAGATGCAAACGCTGTTTGGCAACTGGACCGGACACGCGGAATCTACACCGGAACAAAGGCCAGCGCCTACTACGAACATTGCCCTGGAGCATCAAGAAGGGAAACAAGAGCACCTGGCGCTGATGAGTCCTTTCCCAAACTATCTTGATCCCGATTATTATGCTGCCCAGGTAGTCAGCGAAGTACTGGGTGGTAATATGGCCTCGCGCCTCTTCGTCGAGGTACGCGAGAAACGCGGACTTGTCTATAGTGTCTCCGCCGGGCTTGCGAGTAACAGGAATATTGGCGCAATGCGCATTTATGCAGGCACGACGCCCGAACAAGCCCGCGAATGTCTCAAAGTAATCGTGGATGAATTACATAAGTTGGAGCAGGCTGGCATCACTGCTGATGAACTGGAGCGAGCCAAAGTCCAACTGAAAAGCGAGAACGTTATGCGCAGCGAAGGCTCTGGGGCACGTATGGGCGCTATCTCGCGCTCCTGGTGGTATGAGCGCAAGATCCGCACCATCCAGGAAGTCAAAGATGCCATTGACGCGGTAACCCAGGAACAGGTACTGAATGTGCTACACCTTTTCTCCCCGCTCAATCCGCTGACTGTGGTCGCTATTGGCCCACTTGCACAAGACGAGTTGGTTGGGGATACACTCTCTTAGAGATAGATGAGGAGGAGCTATTATGACGGAGCAGCGGGATCAAGCCAGGCGTGAACAAATTCTAGCAACCATTGAAGCTAATGGTGTGCGCTTCGTCAACCTGGAATTTACCGATGTCGTTGGTATGGCAAAGTGCGTGACCATCCCGGTGGAACAGTTACCCGATTGCCTTATCCATGGCAAGTGGTTTGATGGATCGGCACTGGAAGGGTTTGCGCGTGTTGCTGAAAGCGATATGTACCTTTTTCCTGACCTGAGTACATTTGCCATCGTGCCTGGAAAAGTGCGTCCACAAGCGCTAACGCGAACAGCACGCCAGGAATCGATGGACTCGTCTGCCGATGGAGATATTGTAGCTCGCATAATTTGCGATGTGCGCACGCCGGACGGAGAACCCTTTGATGGCGATCCACGTGCTACTCTCATGCGTGCGCTGGACATGGCACGTTCCATGGGCTTCAACTTTCTAGCGGCTCCCGAGCTAGAATTTTTCCTCCTGCGCCTCGAAGACAAGACTCCCATGCCGCTCCCGCATGATCGCGGCGGCTACTTCGACCTCTCAACCGACTTAGCCGCGACAGTACGTCGCCAGATGGTGCAGGCGCTCCAGCAGATGGGTATAAGAATCGAAGCCAGTCATCATGAGGTTGCAGCGGGCCAGCACGAACTTGATTTCGAAACAGGCGATGCCATGTATATCGCCGATGGCCTGATGACGGCAAAGTACGTCCTCAAGGCAATTGCAGCACGGCACGATCTCTACGCTACCTTCCTGCCCAAACCTTTCTTTGGGGTGAATGGCTCAGGTATGCACACGCACCAGCAATTAATCAGTATTGCAACGGGGCAGAACGCCTTTGTGGATGAACATGGCGAGTATGGGCTTTCTGATACCGGGCGCTACTTTGTCGCGGGACAACTGGCGCATGCCCGTGCCATGTGCGCGATCCTGGCCCCTTTAGTAAATTCATATAAACGCCTTGTGCCAGGCTACGAAGCGCCTGTATATATCAACTGGGGGCGCGTCAATCGCGAGGCGCTGATTCGCGTCCCTCGACCTGGCAGCGACCGCCAGTTGACAGCACGCATCGAATTGCGCTGCTGTGATCCCAGTTGTAATCCGTACCTGGCTCTGGCTGTCATGCTGCGTGCCGGGCTGGATGGCATTCAGCGTAAATTGCCGCTCCCGCCCGCTATGGACGAGAGCCTCTTCCTGCGCGACGAAGGAGAACGTCAACGTCATCGTGCTAAATTGTTGCCGGCAACATTAGGTGAAGCATTAGAGGGCATGCGCGAAGATAATCTCATACGCGAGACGCTTGGCGACTCATTATACGAAGGCTTCATCGATGCCAAAAGCATCGAATGGATAGAGTACCGCAAACAGGTGCATGCCTGGGAACTGGAGCGCTACCTGCCTGTGTTTTAGAAGATGTCAGCAAAAATCTGACTCACCTGACAACTAAAACCTGGTAGATGGGGAGACTGTAATATATCATCCTCGTAGAGCGTACTGTGCAGTTTGAGTATGGCTTCCTCACGCCGGTAGACTTCAAGATGCCGCTCCTGCCAGTTTACGATCCAGTATTCCATGACGCCACGACGCGAGTAGAGTTTGAGCTTGGCTTCACGATCTCGACGCAAATTTGTCGTACCTGGTGAGAGAACCTCGACCACCAGTTCAGGTGCAGAATGCAACTTCCCATCTGGCTGACGCGCTATGGCAAACCGTTCCCGACTGATCCAAACCACATCTGGTGCCACATCATCATCGTCAGCAAAGATCACGCCCGGTGCAAAAATTGCTACCCCACCTTTTGTTTGACGGCTCCAGATTTGGAGTAACTCCCATACCCGGCTGCAAACAAGCTGGTGGTCCAAATGTGGTTGTTTCGACACGTACAATTCTCCATCTATAATTTCATACCGCTTGCCGTCATCTGGCAACGATTCCAGGTCTTGTGATGTCCAGCGTAGCATCGCCATGTTTGCTCCTGCTATTTCTCTAGTCAATCGTTTACTGTTCTGTTTTCCGCTTCTACAGGGATTATACTACAAATGCGCCTTTAGCGCATCTCTATATACCTGTTCGTACTTATCGATCATCTCGTCAAGCGCAAAGTTCGCTTCGACGTGGACACGGCAGCGAGCGCGAGGGATGTCGTACAGGTCATCGACCAGCGCTGCCGCGTGGGCACGTTCACCTTCCTCAACCAGGAAACCCGTTTCGCCGTGGCGAATGATCTCTTCCATCGCGCCGCGCCGGTAGGCAATCACGGGAGTGCCTGTTGCCATGGCTTCAACCGCCGTCAGCCCAAAGGGTTCATCCCACTCGATGGGAAAGAGCAGTCCGAGCGATTGGCCCATGATCTTCCACAGCGCCAGCCGCTCCAACTGTCCCAGGTAGGTGACGCGCTCGCCTGCTTCCTGCAGCTTCGGCTGGATGCGTTCTTCGTAGTACTTGCGGTCATAGATGCCGCCCGCGATCAGCAGGCGATAGCCGGCCATTGCAGCAATCTCGATGGCCGCCTCGACACCCTTCTCTGGTGCAATACGCCCCGCGAACAGCAGCGGTGCTTCTTTTGAAGGTGTGGGCGAAAAGGGGATTGCATCCAGGTCAAGCCCGTTGTAAATCACGGCATCGATGGGTGTATATTCCAGGTAGGTGCTGGCGCATGCTTGTGACACTGTAATCAACGTCAGGGGATGGCCCTGCTGGTCCAGCACACGCAGCGCAGTATCAATCTCCGGTGACACGGCAGGCAGGTGCAGCGTATGCAGTACGGGAATGCCGTGTATTAAGGTGCTGCATGCATAGGCGGGCCAGTCGAATGCATGCACATGAATCACATCAAACTCGGCGCTGCGATGCTGCAATTGCAAAAAGAGATCGAGAAAAAGGTTTGCCTGTGTAAAGAAACTTGTGTCAGCCGGGCGTTCCCGCGCCTCTCCGTAAAAGTAAGCCGGGTGCACATCATCAGAAACAGTGACGGCTTCGATAGTGATACCCGGCACGAACGATTCGTTGCGAGCAAAGAGCGTCACAGTGTGCCCGCGCTGCATTAGCCCTTGAGCAAGATCTGCCAGGAGCGCCTGTGCTCCCCCAAGGTAGGGTTGGGCAATGGCGGAAACAAGTGGTGCTACCAATGCTATTCTCATTGCTCACCCCGGTAACTAGCAATATTGTTTTCGGTTTCGTACAGTTTCACTTCATACAACAGGTCCCTGGGAAGCACATGTTTGAGACGTTCCCAGAACTTGACGACCAGGACTTCTGTAGTAGGAATGCATCCCTCCAACCAGGGAACATCGTAGTTCAGGTGCTTGTGATCGACCCACTTTACTACCTGCTCATTCATGGCATCCTTGATCTGAGTCAGATTCAAGAGCATACCGGTTTGCGGATCGGGCGTGCCGCGTACCGTGACTTCCAGCAGGTAGTTGTGGCCGTGTCCATTGGGATTGGCGCATTTCTCATAAATTGCGTAATTTTCTGCGTCTGTAAGTTGCTCGCTCCATAAACGGTGCGAGGCGCTAAAGCTTGCGCGCCTTGTCAGGTAGACCATCTCTATGTCCTCTTTATTTTATGCATTGCTGAATATCTCAATATTCGTTCCGCTCAACATTCGACCCGAATCACCGGCGAGGAAGAGCAAAATCTCGGCCATATCGTCAGGGGTCATGCCGGCTTTCAGGTGAGGCGCGGCCTGGCGAAGCATCTCAGTATCTACTGCGCCGGGACTCACGGCACATACGCGGATATTGTACGGCTTGCCTTCTACTGCAAGGATTTCGGTTAATCCCGCTACACCTGCTTTCGAGACGTTGTACGCGCTCAGACCGGGAAACTTCTCTACGCCTTTTATGCCTGAAAGCGAGGAAAGATTGACGATTACCCCTGAATGCTGGGCTGCCATGATGCGAAAAGCCTTGTGACAACATAAGAATGTGCCTCGCAGGTTGACCGCAATGACGCGATCCCAGGTGGATGCATCCATTTCAAGAAAGGGCTGTGAAGCGACAATGCCCGCGCAATTCACGAGGATATCGACGCGCCCATGGGCCTGCATAGCCTGTTGGAAAAGGGCGTGCACATCCTCTTCGCTAGAGACATCGCCCGCGATTGTCAATACAGGAAATCCCGCGCGCGCAATCTCAGCGGCGATCTCATCTAAATGGGTAGGTGAGCGGCTGAAGAGAACGACACGCGCTCCTTCGCGCGCAAACCGCAGCGCAGTAGCCCGGCCAATGCCGCGCCCCGCTCCGGTAATAATGGCAATACGGCCTTGAATGCTCATACAATGATTATAGCACCTGCTCGGGATACTTGTTGAAACATTTTGACATCTGTTATAATTATGCGAGCGATTAATTATTTGTTACCTTATTTCTTCTTTCTGATTGGTCGCACGGGGGGAGCATGACAGTAAACAGCAAGCTGCTGCAAGGATTGCTCAGAGAATTTGGCCTGGTGGAAGTCCTGCAAATGATGGAATTAGGATCAATGACAGGCGCCATTCATCTGAAGCAGGCAATGGGACGTATCGGCATCGTCTATTTTAAGATTGGCAAGTTAGCCGGTTGTTCCGAACTCGATGCAGGTGCCTTAACGCTCGGAGATGTCTTGCAACAGTTGGGTATGGCGACCGGCCCCCAGATAGATTATGCCTTTTCACAACAGCTACAAGACCCCTTTGGCAAGCGTATTGGTGAGCGCCTGGTCGAAAATAGCGTGATTACCAATGAACAGTTGAAAGAGGCGCTGCGCAAGAAGGCCTTATGGATAATGCGCGAATTGGCGCTGTGGAAAGAGGGAACCTACGAGTTCATCGCTACCCGAAATGGCGAAGCAAAATCGATCCTGCCGTATGGAGAGGAATCCCTCGATCTTGAGGTCATGGGGGTAACGATGGAGATGGTACGTTATGCCGACGAGTGGGAGCAGCTAGGCCAATATTTACCGCGGGGCATACATACACAGTTGCAAATGGCCCCCGCTATCCCATATGCCATGCGCTTCGACACTCGAACGCTCGAGCTGCTGGGAGGCATCAATCGCCAGCGCAGTGTACGGCGTATCGCCAGCGCAATTCGCCGCCCAGAGTTAGAGGTTGCACGCGACCTGGCATTTCTGGTACAGCAGAGGTTGGTGTTGCCAACCAAACAAGAGGAAATGCAGCGTGTGACGGGTGACGGGCGTGGTGTACGGCTCCCTGATCCGGCGGAGAGATTGCGCATGGAGAGCTTTGAGCTGATGAACCTTCTCAGCCGCATGGAACAGGAATGGAACCGCAGGCGTACACCGGAAGAGCAATTACCTGCACTGGCCGAATTTGTCAACTGGACGATGGGCGCTCTTTCCGAAGCGTGCCGTGCCAACGGGGCTGAATTAGATCCGAACACCCTTGAGAATTTGCTCACCCGTAACAACTTGCGTTTTATGGGCACCTACAAGTTCATCATCGAGCACAATACTATCGATGTAGAGGATTTTACTGCCCTGTGCCATGAAGTCCTACGAGGCGACATTCAGAAAGCTCACGACTTCTTTGAAGAAGCCTCCATCGTGCTCCAGCATATCTTATTGTGTATCTTCGACTCGATCAATGGGCGAGTAGCCTCCCTCTATGAACGCCTGGAGAATCAGGAGGTGTGGGAAGCCATATTCACGCAATTTGGCTTGCCAAGAGGGTAAATGGTAGAGAAGCAACCAAACGATAAGTTTAAACAGCCGCATATGAAGTATCGTGCGTAATGGTATACTATGTATGACGATATTGTCGTGTCTAATAGCGCATGGGCCGGGCTAGAGGAGGAAGCCACGGTTGACGAGGTGGAGGCTGTTCGGATTGTCAGCGGGGAGCCTCCAGGGTATGTCACTACCCTGAAAAGTTAGCGTACAAACCCGGCCGGTAACGGCTGGAACAAAACGCTAGCAGTGATGTAGTAGATGCAAGAAACAGGAGCGGTTTTTTCCGTCCTAAGACCGTATTCTACTTACAAAAGAAAGGATACCCGACCACATGTGCGGTATCATTGGCTACGTCGGCCCGCAGGGGACCGATGTTACTGCTATATTGCTTGAAGGCCTCAGCAAACTCGAATATCGCGGCTATGACTCCGCGGGCATCGCAGTACTCACGTCAAACGGTAAGCTCGAACTACGCCGCCGCGCTGGCAAAATTGCCAACCTGGTGGCAACCATCGAGAATGGTTCGCGCCCTGAACCAGGTCCTCTCGGTATCGGCCATACACGTTGGGCCACGCATGGCCGTCCCAACGATACAAACGCGCATCCCCATCCTGACTGCACCGGTATATTGACCATTGTACACAACGGTATCATTGAGAACTATGCCGAGTTGCGCTCGGCATTAGAACGTGAGGGACACACCTTTCGTTCCGAAACGGACACCGAGGTACTCTCACACCTTGTCGAGCGCTACTACTTCGGTGATGCGCAACACGACCTTGAGCAGGCAGTGCGTCTTGCCTTGCAGTGCATCAGCGGCGCGTATGCTATTGCCGTTGCCAGTTCCGAGCAGCCGCACCTGCTCATTGGTGCACGCTATGGCGGTGGTCCGTTGATCGTTGGCGTTGGAGAGGGTGAGCAGTTCCTGGCATCGGATATACCCGCCATTCTCCAACACACGCGCCGCGTACTCATTCTCGATGAAGGCGAAATCGCTTCGTTACGCCCTACCGGAGTCTCGATCAGCAAAGTCGATGGGACGCCGGTGCGGCGTGATCCTATAACCATCGAATGGGACGTGGAAGCGGCGGAGAAAGGTGGCTATCCCCATTTTGTACTCAAGGAGATTCATGAACAGCCGGATGCTCTGCGCCGTGCGTTAACAGGCCGCGTGCGCGCGGGACAGTTGCACCTGGCGGAGCTAGAGCACGTGCAGCAGGCTGGCCTGCTCGACAAGATACAACGTGTGATCATTGTCGCCTGTGGCACCTCGTACCACGCGGGCTTAATCGCTAAGTATGTGATCGAGCAATGGGTGCGTATTCCGGTGGAAGCAATTACCGCTGCCGAGTTCCGCTACTGTAATCCCATCGTTGGCCCTGAAACCCTGTGTATCGCGGTGACGCAATCGGGCGAGACGGCCGATACGCTGGTGGGCATCCGGCAGGCGCGTGAGCATGGAGTGCCGGTGATTGCCATTACCAATGTAGTTGCCAGCGCAATCACGCGTCTTTCCGATGCCGTCTTATACCTGCAGGCGGGCCCGGAGATCGGTGTCGTGGCAACAAAGACCTTTGTTACGTCTGTCACGGTGCTCTATCTCCTGGGCCTGTACCTTGCCCAGCAGCGCGGGCGCATGACAGGCGGGGAGGTTGGGAAGGTGCTGGAAGCATTGGAGCGTATCCCCGACCAGGTGCAGCAGGTATTAGACGTCGCCACGAGTCCCGATGACCTGATCGAGCCGCTGGCGAAGCGCATGTCGCATCCGAGCAGCATTATGTTTATCGGGCGCGGCGTGGGCTTCCCCACGGCCTTAGAGGGTGCTCTCAAGCTCAAAGAAATCTCCTACATTCACGCCGAGGGCCTTCCTGCCGGAGAACTGAAGCACGGCTCGATTGCTTTGCTCGATCCAGACACGCCTCTCGTTGCGGTCGCGACAGCCTCGCACGTGTACGAAAAGGTTGTAAGCAACATGCAGGAAGTGCGCGCCCGCGATGCCCGCGTGATTGTGGTAGCGACGGAAGGGGACGAGGCAATACGCCAGCACGCCGACGACGTGTTGTACGTACCCGCGACACTAGAGGCGCTCAGTCCGTTGCTGGCAATCATTCCATTGCAGTTGTTTGCGTACCACGCAGCAGTTGCGAGGGGATGTAACGTGGATCAGCCGCGGAACCTGGCGAAGTCGGTGACGGTGGAGTAGAGGGTTGGGCTTCTGTTAGCTGGTTGTAGACGTAAAATAAAGTCTTACAATTAAAATAAAGTCTTACAATTAAAATAAAGTCTTACACCGAACAGCTGGCGAGCTCTGTTTTCTTCGGAGGTCGTCAGCTGTTTATCTCCTAAACGAGGATACCACAAACTCACTTCGATGCAACGTCAACACCTCATCGACAGCCTGTATCGGGGTTAGTTTCACGGCGTCAAGCATATACCGGTAGTTTGTTGATTCGGAAAACGCCGTTCTCTTGCCTCTCTGCTGAGGGTCGGTACTGTTTATGTTCTTCGCATCTGAGAATGCATCGGTCGATTGCTCTTCATTGCGGAAATTCCCTAAGTCCACAAACTACCGGTAGGCGACGGTTCTAATCAATTGATATAAAGAAAATCTGCATGCTTCCTGTGTTGGCTACTTGGCACATCCGTTCGTAAAAAGGATGATTTTGCTCTTGCTTTCTTCATTTTTCTCGCAGCTTTAGTTATTAACTGATGAGGGGCGCAAGAGCATTTCGCGTATCTACAAGCATTCTGCGAAAACCATCTTCTACTTCTGAATAGATAGCAGGGAGAACGTGCGTTTCAAATACTCCAAAAACAACACACTGGCACTCGGTACGCAATCTTCTCAGGTAGTTCTACTCCGATGGTAACCCGCTCAGGCCACTCTTCGGTACTCGTAGTGTAACCCGCCCAGGACCGGTACTGAGATGATTCGTTCATCAGGTTGAGCTGATGGAACGCAGGTGACTTCCCTTTCCGGAACCTGCTGATGAATGCCTTGATGTGGTCGTGCCCAATTGAAATACGCTACGTAGGCACGCAGGACACGATGCAGCTGCTTTTCACTAAGGACCAGTAGGTGATCCAGGCACTCTCGCCGGACACTCCCCAGAAATCGTTCGCAGATGGCATTGGCACGAGGCGCGTGATACGGTGTTGTAAGAATCTCGATGCTGCTTGTTGCTGCAACACGAGCGAAACAAGGTCCAAACTTGCTATCATGATCACGAATGAGATACTTCGGCGTTTGGCCATACGGAGTCGCCTCCCGCAGTTGTTGAGCGGTCCAGGCGTCGGTAGGAGAGCGCGTCACACCGACGTGGATCACTTTGCGCGATTTTAGCTCGATGATTTTGCGCGATTTTAGCTCGATGATGAAGAACGCAAAGAAGGAACGGAACAGGAGATCAGTGACTTGCAGGAAATCACAAGCCCAGATTTCTCCGGCATGATTGCGCAGGAACGTCGCCCATTTTTGCCCCTTTGGACGAGGCGTACGCACAGCTCGCATGTACTTCTGAATCGTTCGTTTGCACACGCGAAAACCCAGCTTGAGCAACTCGCCCCGGATGCGCTCAGCTCCCCAGAGTCGATTGTTCCTGGCCATCTCCTTGATCAATGCGATCGTCTCAGGAGAGAGCTTCGGCTGTCTCGAATCAGCTTTGGACTTGTGCTTCCAGAACAAGCGGAAGAGTTCCCGATGCCACCGAAGCAAGGTCTCCGGTTGCACAATCAAAAGTGTCTGCTTCCAGGTCCGAAGTATCTTCGCCAGAAGCACCAAGAGGAACCTATCTGTCTTCCTGCAGGCCGGTCGTTTAACGTGCCGACGCAGGATGATGAGTTGCTGCCGTAGCAATGCGTTTTCGATAAGTAGTTCGGACTTCCCTTTGGCTAGGTCTGTGATCGTTCCAAGCAGAAGGGAGGTGGAGCGCGGTTTCATCCAACGGATAATGCCATCAGAGAGTGCGTGAAAGCACAGAGTTATTCGATGTCTGAGAGGGATGAGAACAGGGAACACAGGCTTCTCCTTTGCGAAGAGAAAGGTATCAACGCATGAAATACATGCAGACTCTCTGATTCTACCTGTGCCGCTTCTCTCCCGCAAACAGATTGGGACCAATAGATCGCTCTCAAGCTGCTTTTTCCAGAACGGATGTCTCAAGTAGCCAGCACAGGTCTCATCTACAAACGTGATCGTCAAATGCACCCTCTACATCATCTATTATTAATACATTTTCTCGGCTATAATTTCGAAACATTTATCCAGCTTCCCAGTCCCCTTGGTCCATTTGGAAACGGGCCATGGCCTTGCCTCAATCCAACAAGTGAGCATTATCGGCAACGAGTGATCAGTAATTGTTCCATATCAAAAACTACCCGGCCATCTAACAGGAAGCCAAAGGGAGTGTTTTCGTGCGAGTGTGGCTTTGTTTATTCTCGAATAGGGCCTGACACCAATGAAGATGATAGCTTCAAATTTCGGAATGTTTTAGCTGTTGGACCAGTGTGGGAAGAAGCTCTACGGAGGCTTTGGGAAGATCCTACTGTGAGTCTAAGAGCAATGGCGAAACGACTTGCCCTTGCTCGACCAGCATTAGAATGCCATGCTGCACGTCTTGGTCTCTCATTCCCAAGACCAGGAAGCGTGCTTCTACAGCCAAGCAGCAAGCAACTAATCCACTTGAATGGCGGACCATTTAGTGAACAAACACAAGAGTATTATCAGGGTGTCACGCCACCGCTCGTTCTTGCGCATCTAGACTAGGAAGACCGACCCCTTGCACCTTGAACAGCAAACGTCGTCCGTCCGGTAGGCGTGGCTGCTCTTGGGCTACTTTTGCACACAACGTCTCCAAATCTCGGTTGAGAGCATGGTCGTTGAACGGCTTGAGTTCCACCTCGACGCTTTCTGTTCCCCAGTGTATCCGCCCTGGCAACTGGTCCTTGCGGTTGTCCAGTTCGTACATCTCCCGTCCCTGTTGTACCAGATTCTCCAGAGCTCGCAGCAGTTCACGCTGCTCCCGGCAGTACTTCTCGCACTTAGCAAACTCGCGATTGCTGGTGTGGTAGGCTTTCCACTCTCGCTGCTGGTACTCCTCGATCTCGGCGTCGGCCACCGCCTTTTCCTCCCTGATGGTTTTGCGCAGCAGATAGCGGTCCACGTCTTGCAGTTCCAATTCCATCTGATGGTCATTAAGGACACGATACAGTTCCGTTGCCCGCTCTTTGGTCAGTTGAGAGCGTTTGTTGTGTAGCTTACCTGCTTTGTACATGCGCTTGCGGGCTCCATCCGCCCAGCGTTGCACGTTCTCGAGTCGCCTTTGGAGGGCTTCCTGCTTTCTCGCGATCTCTGAGTTGATGACGGGTGTTTTGCTATAGCCATGATTGACATCGATGCCAAGGGGAATCAGCCAATCCCGGATCGCATTCTCTTGCGCAGGCCAGCGTCTGATGTAGGTGTGAGCAAGTTCTACCGCATTTGCCTCTGCTGCCGTAGTCACAATGGGGATCAGCTTGGGCACAGTTGGTTTCGCAGGTAAGGGAGTTGCTTGCCAGCTTGCGTCTAGCCAGTACTCATGGGTGCCATCGGGTTTCTCATCCCACTTGCGCGGTCCGTCCTCGTCCTCTGGTCGCTTGTCATCGGGGACCTGGCGGCACAAATCGCGGATCAGCGCGACCCGCAGGTCCAGTTCCTGTCCAGGATGCTCAGGTAACAGGAGGCTGAAACGAGCAAGAGCCACCTCACGGGTAACCTTCCCCTGCCGATCCACACGCAGTGGAACGAACTCCCCCACTTCTCGAAACGACTCCAACCCGCTGTACTGATCCGTTCGCAACACCGTCACTACCGTGCGTCCTTCGCTTGCCAATGTTGCTAAAAACTCAGCGGCCATGCCTTCGCGATCCACTACTACTCGCTCCAGGCTCTGCAAGTCCGCGGCCAGTTCGTAGCGGGTGATGATGGCTGGTAGTCCCATGGTTAAATGCTGGTCGCCTCGATGCGTGGTCACGAACAGCGGATGGCCTTCTTGATCGTGCAACACCACTAGAGCGCGACAGCCGAGCACTTTTCCTTGCCGCCCTACTAACCCGCGCGGAATCAGGTGATCAGCATAGACGGCTTTGCGGTGCCCATCGATGTAGAAGACAGGAAGAGGACTACCTATTACGCGCAGGCGTGCTTTCCAGAGGTCGGAGGTCCACCTTGCCAACACTTCTGTCAGCGTGTCATCTGCCCCCACTTGAGCCAACTCCGCCAGGAATCGCTCAGTGTGGCGATACCCGTAGGCGCGAGGACGACCGGTGAGTAACGCCAGAGCATTGCCCATGTAGCCTCGTAAGTCCCAGGTTCTTCGCAGTCCTACTGCTTCCAGAAAGAGTAGGGTGAGTAACTGACTGCGGAGGGTCGTAGGCTGGCTGTGAGCAAGGCGCAGCGACGGAGCTGTCGTCAGTATGCGTGGCGAGAGGGCCGTCTCCACTCGAGGAAGCAAATCTGTCTGCTGAGCGGCAGCCAGTAACAAGAGGCTGCCTGCTCCTTCCTGCCACTCTGCTTGCTGTGAAGGAGCTTCTTTTACTCCCGTTTTTTCCCCTGTTCCTGACTCTTGGGGTGGTTGCTGACCCCGAGTGCGGCCCGAACACGGTTGATCTGACTGACACTCACTCGGAGAGCAAAACGTTCATGAAGTAGTGCCTGGAGTACGGAACTCGGTGTCTGAGGAGCTTCCCGACAATATGCTTCTAGGAAGGTTCGAGCCTCCCCATGCAGCTTGCTGGGATGACCATGTCGTCCATCTTGTAAGGCGGCCTCACCTCGTATTCGCACGACTTGGAGCAGTCGGTAGGCTGTCGACTGACTGATCTGCATCCCAGCAGTTGCTGCTGCCGCTTGCCAGGACCTACCCGCCTGCATCTGTGCCACCAAGCGGGCTTTCGCGGCGCGGTGCTGCTCTTTGTCCATCTTTTTCCCTCGTGAACGACTTTCTGTCTTTTCTCCTCTTCGACCTCATCCATCCACTTCACAGCACGGATCATAGCACAGCGGCAAGCCAAGGAGAA
>WNGJ01002915.1_pt1 | contig 24828 bp, 21 predicted proteins | sample 5400611 | NCBI WGS metagenome assembly WNGJ01 (sample SAMN13153375, study PRJNA577476) | soil metagenome | isolation source: 40 cm soil or saprolite under Garry oak tree replicate 1 | place: USA:California | collected 2016-06-15
ATTGATGACATAGACCGGAGCATCCCCACGCGCGGCTTCCGCAACAATGGCCGATGCGTCCTCAACGCGCGGCCAGAATGCCGGATCGAGCGCGACGGTTGCACCCGCAAGCACTTGCGCCAGATCGTCGAGGCTGACCCTTCCGGGCGAAACGACAATCGATGCGGCTCGGCCACTCACTGCCCCCTCCACACCCGGCAGTGCAGCGCGTTGAAGCCTATCCGGTAAGCGAGCTCGGCAGGCCGGTCGATATCCCAGATCGCGAGATCGCACCATTTGCCGGCCTCGAGCGTACCGGTCTCACCGAGAACACCCAGCGCGCGCGCGCCTTCCCGCGTGACGCCGGCGAGGCATTCGGCAACGGTCATCCGGAACAACGTCGCGCCCATATTCATGGCCAGCAGAAGCGACGTAAGCGGCGAGCTGCCGGGATTGCAGTCGGTAGCCAGCGCCATGTTCACGCCGTGGGCGCGGAACAGTTCGACCGGTGGTTTCGTCGTCTCGCGAATGAAATAGAACGCGCCTGGCAGAAGCACTGCCACCGTACCTGCCCGAGCCATGGCCGCAACGCCGGCGTGATCCGTGTGCTCCAGATGGTCCGCGGACAGAGCAGAAAATTCCGAAGCAAGCGCGGCTCCGCCGAGGTTCGACAACTGATCCGCATGCAACTTGATCGGCAGTCCAAGCGCCTTTGCCGCACCGAACACTCGCGCCGTTTGATCTCCCGAGAAAGCTATGCCTTCCATGAAGGCATCAACTGCGTCGGCTAACCCGGCCTGCGCCACCGCCGGCAGCATCGCGCGGCAAACAAGGTCGATGTATCGATCCTTATCGCCATCGGCTTCCGGAGGCAGCGCATGCGCGCCAAGAAACGTCGTTCGAATGCTAACCGGCCGATTGCGGCCTACCGCACGTGCGGCTGACAGCTGACGCATCTCGGTTTCCGTGTTGAGCCCATAGCCGGATTTGATCTCTACCGTCGTCACGCCCTCCCCGATCAGAGCGTCGAGCCTCGGCAGCGCGCTGGCAACGAGTTCAGCCTCACTAGACGCCCGCGTCGCAGCGACCGTCGAGACAATACCGCCGCCCGCGCGCGCGATCTCTTCGTAGCTTGCTCCCTGCAGCCGCAGCTCGAACTCGTGTGCACGGTTTCCGCCGAAAACCAGGTGGGTATGACAATCCACCAGTCCGGGCGTGATCCACCGCCCCGCGCAATCGATCCGTTCAGCCGCATCGGCACCCGACGGAAAGTCGGAACGCGCTCCAGCGAAGGCGATACGGCCATCACGCGCCGCGATCACACCGCGCTCGATCACGCCGAGCTCGGGCAGATCCCCCCGAACCGTGGCGAGCCGGGCATTGTGCCAGATTCGATCAAAGCGCTCGGCCATGCAGCATTCCCTCAATGGCAGAAGCTTGACGGCGGTATATGTCTATACATATTATCGTGTGTTGGTATTCTGTCCAGCCGGTTTGGAAACATGTCAACTCTGCATTTCGCATCAGCACTGCTTCCTGCGGGGTGGGCTGATGACGTGCAGGTGGTTGTGGCCGAGGGGACCATTACGAAAGTTACGATCGGCACGGTGCCGGGAACCCACGATGAACGCCACCAGCTGGCAATCCCGGGAATAGCAAGCTTGCATAGTCACGCGTTCCAGCGTGGCATGGCAGGGCTTGCCGAAACGCGCGGCAGCGCCACGGATACGTTCTGGACATGGCGCGAGACAATGTATCGCTTCGCGCTGGAGATGACCCCCGAAGACACGGAAGCTGTCGCAACGTTGCTCTATGTCGAGATGCTCGAGCAAGGATATACGCGCGTCGGGGAATTCCACTATCTCCATCACGATCACGATGGAGCGCCCTACGCCGATCCCGCGGAGATGGCGACGCGAATTGCGCGAGCCGCCGAGATCACCGGCATCGGGCTTACACTGCTGCCGAGTTTCTACGCGCACAGCTCCTTTGGTGGAGCCGCACCACATGCCGGTCAGCGCCGGTTCATCTGCTCGATCGACCAGTTTGCCAAGCTGACCGCCGCCACACGGATGGCTGTCCGCGCGTTACCCGGGGCCAATGTCGGTGTTGCTCCGCACAGCCTGCGGGCCGTGACGCCAGACGAATTGGCGGCAATCGTGCAACTGGCCGAAGCCGGGCCGGTTCATATCCACGCCGCCGAACAGACTAGGGAAGTCGAGGAATGCATCGCCTGGTCGGGCCGGCGGCCGGTTGAGTGGCTGCTCGAACATGCGCCCATCGATCAGCGCTGGTGCCTCATCCATGCGACCCATATAACCGCGACAGAAATCGCCTCGCTTGCCAACAGCGGCGCAGTCGCCGGGCTCTGTCCGGTTACCGAGGCGAGTCTCGGCGACGGCATTTTTCCGACCCGCGAATTCCTTGACGCAGGCGGCCGGTTCGGCGTCGGCACAGATTCCAATGTACTGGTTGGCGTCGCCGACGAACTGCGTCAACTCGAATATGGCCAGCGGTTAAAGCACCGGGAGCGCAATGTGTTGTCGGGTGCTCCCGGCGTCTCGACCGGTCGTGCGCTACTCGACACCGCGCTCACCGGTGGCGCCCAGGCACTCGCGCAGCCGATCGTCGGACTCCGGGCAGGTGCCCGCGCGGACATCGTAACCCTTGATACCACGCATCCGTCGCTCGCCGGGCGCCGCAGGGATGCCGTCCTCGACGGCTGGATTTTCGCAGCAGGCGCGAGTGCTGTCGCTTGTGTCTGGGCGGGCGGCAACAAAGTCGTCGAGGGTGGGCGCCACCGGCTCCGCCAGAAGGCGCGCGACACATTCAACGCCGCCGTGCGAAGGCTTGTGGCATGAGCCTGTCCACAGAGCGCGACAAACTCCAGGTAGTCGACAAACCGACGCTGTACAAGCAGATCCGACTCGACATCGAGCGCCGAATCCTGACCGGCGAATGGCCGCCGGGTCACCGCATCCCGTTCGAGCACCAGCTCATGACGCGCTATGGCTGCTCGCGAATGACGGTGAGCAAGGCGCTGTCGGAACTGGCGCAAGCTGATCTTATCGAGCGGCGGCGGCGGGCTGGCACCTTTGTGCGCCGTCCTAAATTCCTGTCAGCGGTCCTCCAGATCGCCGACATCCGCGCGGAGATCACCGCTCTCGGCCGCAGCTACGGCTATCAGTTGATCCAGTGCTCACGCCGCGCCGCAAACGCCGCCGACCGCGCCCGCCTCGGGGTACGGAAAACCGGCAAGGTGATCGCGATTTCGTGCCGCCACAGCGCAGATGACGTGCCGTTCGCTATCGAGGACAGATTGATCGATCTCGACGCGGTGCCCGAAGCCGCCGCGGCGGATTTTGCGATCGAACCGCCTGGCTCGTGGCTGCTCCACCATGTCCCATGGACGGAAGCCGAGCATTCAATCAGCGCCATCGTGGCCGACGACCAGGCTGCGGAGGCACTGGACGTTGCGATCGGCGCGCCCTGCCTCGTGATCGACCGCCACACTTGGCGCAGCGCACGGACGCTGACTGCTGTGCGCCTCCTCTATCCAGGCGAGTCCCACAAACTGGTTGCCCGCTTCAAAGGCGGTTGAGAAGGATATCGACACCTGTGAGGTACGGCACAATTTATGCAGCAACCCCGTCCGTACGGATGTGAACAGGACACAATCCATAAACCGGCAAGAGGAAGACAATCATGCGTAGTTTTAGAATATTCGCCGCAATCGCCGCTTTCCTGGTGTCGGCACCAGCCGTCGCAGAAGACGTCAAGGTCGGCATCGGGATTTCGGGATGGACCGGGTTCGCGCCGCTCACGCTCGCAAACCAGGCGGGCATCTTCAAGAAGAACGGCCTCGATGTGACGATCAAGAAGATTCCACAGAAGGACCGCCATCTGGCTATAGCGTCGGGTGACGTCCAGTGCGCGGCGACCACCGTCGAAACCTGGATTTCCTGGAATGCCAATGGTGTTCCGACCAAACAGATCTTCCAGCTCGACAAGAGCTACGGCGCCGATGGCATGGCAACGCGAAACGACGTCGCGTCGATCAAAGATCTGAAGGGCAAGACGATCGCCGCGTCCGCACCCGGCACCGCTCCCTATTTCACCCTCGCCTGGATGCTCAAGAAAAACGGTCTCTCGGTCAAGGATGTAACGGTGGTGAATCTGGAGCCAGCCGCAGCCGCGCAAGCATTCGTGTCCGGTCAGAACGATGCAGCCCTGACTTATGAGCCTTACCTCTCGACGGTGCGTGCTGCGCCGGACAAGGGCAAGATCATCGCCACCACGCTCGACTACCCGATGATCATGGACACGTTCGGTTGCACGCCGAAATTCCTGACCGACAACCCGAAAGCCGCGAAAGCCCTGGCCGACAGCTATTTCGAGGCAATCGCCATGATCGAAAAGGATCAGGCCAAGTCTTACGAGATCATGGGTGCCGATGTGAAGCAGTCCGGCGAGCAGTTCGGCAACTCAGCTAAATATCTGCGCTGGCAGGACAAGGCCGCGAACCAAAAATTCTTCGTGGGCGAGTTCCAGACCTTCAACAAGGAAGCTGCAGACCTGTTGCTCGAAATCGGCATCATCAAATCGATTCCGAAGATCGACGACCTCTTTGACGCGAGCTTCATCAAGTAGCTCGCTCAACGCTGCGTCAGTCTCGCTTCCCGACTTGGAAGCGCTTTTTCGCGGTCCGCGTGCCGCCTTGAGGATACGCCTGTGATACGACCCCTGGATCCCGTGACATCCAAGCAGCGTGTAGTCTATGGCTTTGCGTTCTTCGTCCTGTTCGTTATCCTGTGGGCATGGGCAACCTTCGGTGGCTACGTCTCCAGAACGTTTCTCGCCAACCCGCTGACCATGCTGCAGGAAGGTTGGGAGCTCCTGACAAAGCACGGCTTCCTGTTCGACATCGGCATGACAATATGGCGGGTCATCGGCGGCTTTGTGCTGGCGGCCGTCATCGCTGTGCCGCTCGGCGTTCTGATGGGCGCTTACAAGCCGATCGAGGCCTTCCTGGAGCCATTCGTCTCATTCGCCCGCTATCTGCCCGCCTCGGCTTTCATCCCGCTGTTGATCCTGTGGGCGGGCATCGGCGAACTGCAGAAGCTGCTGGTGATTTTTATCGGCTCGGTGTTCCAGATTATCTTGATGGTCGCCGTGACCGTCGGGAACACCAGGCGCGACCTCGTTGAAGCAGCGTACACGCTGGGCGCCGGCGACAGCGGCATCATCCGCCGCGTGCTGCTGCCATCATCTGCCCCCGAGATCGCGGAAATACTTCGGCTCGTTTTGGGGTGGGCGTGGACCTACGTCATCGTCGCCGAACTCATCGGTTCATCGTCGGGCATCGGCCACATGATCACCGACAGCCAAGCCTTGCTAAACACCGGCCAGATCATCTTCGGCATCATCGTCATCGGGCTGATCGGTCTCGTGTCAGACTTCCTGTTCAAGGCCTTCAACGCCTGGCTGTTTCCATGGAAATTGGCATGACCACGCTGAAGATCGATCAGGTCTCGCGCACCTTCGCTGCGCGCCAGGACAATGCGCCGACGCGGGCTCTGGAACCGACCGATCTCAGCGTCGGCAACAATGACTTCGTCACCATCCTCGGCCCGTCGGGCTGCGGAAAATCCACACTGCTCCGCATCATCGCCGGGCTTGACCGGCCGACGAGCGGCCGCGTCATTCTGGACGGGCACGAGGTAGCGGGACCTGGCGCGGATCGCGGCATGGTGTTTCAATCGTACACACTGTTCCCGTGGCTGACCGTGCGCGAAAACATCGCGTTCGGCCTGCGCGAGCGCGGTATTTCCGAAGCGGATCGCGGCAACATCGCCGATGGATTCATCGATAGGGTCGGTTTATCGGGCTTTGAGAATCACTGGCCGAAACAGCTCTCGGGCGGCATGCAGCAACGTACGGCCATTGCGCGCGCTCTTGCCAACGATCCCAAGATCCTGTTGCTGGACGAGCCGTTCGGCGCGCTGGACAATCAGACTCGCGCGCTGATGCAGGAAATGCTGCTCGGCATCTGGGAACGCGATCAGAAAACCGTATTGTTCGTCACTCACGACATCGAAGAGGCGATCTTCCTCGGCGGCCGCGTCATCGTCATGAGCGCACGACCCGGCTGCATCAAAGCCGAGATCTCGGTCGATCTTCCGCATCCGCGATCCTACAAGATCAAGACCACCCCTGAATTCGTCAGGCTGAAAGAACGGCTGGTCGAAGAAATTCGTGCCGAGACATTGAAGATTGCGGTTCACGCCTGACAATCGTTCACACGTCGATGGCACCCGGGTCCTTGCGGATCTCAAATGCATTGCCCGGTATCGGCAACTGCAAAACCGGGGGCTCACAAGCCGACCTTCGCAACGGCTGCGGGAGGCAGGGCTTGCTGGCTGCCAACTGAGGCGGCCTCTTGTTCGATGCCGAAAATTGGACACACTCAGGCAAGGCGACAGTTGGAGCTCTGCAAATCATCCCCACATCGGTTCTGCAATCCTTCCGGCGATGCCAAGGCCGCTGTGCTCTGGGTAAATTGCGTCTTGGCGGCGTCCTGATCAGCCGAAGCGATCTTCGTATCTGGCTAGGGCGAGTTCAGCCGTATCGATCTCGGGTTTGCGACCCGACAGCAAATCCGCGAGCACACACCCCGAACCGCATGCCATGGTCCACCCGAGCGTGCCGTGCCCGGTGTTGAGATAGAGGTTGGAATAGCGGGTTGCACCAATCACCGGCGGACCGTCGGGCGTCATTGGCCGCAACCCGCTCCAGAATGTGGCATCCGCCGGATTGCCGCCGTTCGGGAACAGGTCAGTCAGCGAATGATCGAGCGTCGCCCGGCGCGCGGAATAGAGCTTGTCGGAATAGCCTGAAACTTCGGCGGTGCCGCCGACACGGATGCGGTCACCGAGCCGCGTGATCGCCACCTTGTAGCTTTCATCCATCACCGTCGACACCGGCGCGGCATCGGAATCGACGATCGGCACCGTTATCGAGTAGCCCTTGACGGGATAGACGGGGATCGAGATGCCGAGCGGCCCGAGCAAACGCGGCGACCAGCTGCCAAGCGCGACCACGTAGGCGTCGGCCTGCAGTACGCCCGCGCTCGTTGCAACACCGATGATCCCCGGAGTGCCCGCTATCAGATGCTCGACCGTTGTCCCAAGGCGGAACTCAACGCCGCGTTTCGCTGCGTGGTCGGCAAGTGCCTGCGTAAACATGTGGCAATCACCGGTCTCGTCTTGCGGCAGCCGCAGGCCGCCGGCGAATTTGTGCTTCACCGCAGCGAGTGCCGGCTCTGCGCCGACACAGCCGGCGCGGTCGAGAACCTCATACGGCACGCCATACTGCTTCAGCACCGCGATGTCGCCGGCGGTGCCGTCGAGCTGCGCCTGCGCGCGGAACAATTGAAGGGTGCCGCGGCTGCGCTCGTCGGCCGGATCCAGTTTCGGCCGGATCACCAGCGGACCGTGCTTCATCAGCAGCCACTTGATCGCCTTGACCGGCACGCCGGGCCCGGCCCAAGGCGAAGCATAGCCGGGCGACACCTCGCCGGCATTCGCAAAACTGGTCTCGAGCGCCGGCCCCGGTTGGCGGTCGACCACCGTGACCTCGTGCCCGGCACGCGCGAGATAGTATGCCGTCGTCACGCCGATGACGCCGCCGCCGAGAACCAGCACCTTCACGATCGTCTATGCTCCTGCCGCGGCCGCTGCTTTGTCGCCGCGAAAGTCTCCGCTGAGGTCAAGCGCTTTGCAAGGTTCAGGCCACGCGCTTCAGCGCGTCGCCGAGTATCGTCACCATGTCGTCGATCTGGCTGCGCTCGACAATCAGCGGCGGTGACATCGCGAGGGCGTCGCCGGAGTTTCGAAGCACGAGGCCGCGGTTGAAACAGTCGACCATGACGTCGTAGCCGCGTGCACCGGCCGCATCCGGCCGCGACGACAGCTCGATGCCTGCGACAAGGCCGATGGCGCGGACATCGATCACGTTCGGCAGACCACGCAGCGAATGCATCGCATCCTGCCAGTGATCCGTGAGCGCCGCGCCGCGCGTGAGCAAGCTCTCTTTCTGGTAAATCTCCAGCGTCGCGATCCCGGCCGCGCAAGCCACCGGGTGAGCGGAATAGGTATAGCCGTGGAACAACTCGACCTGGCTGGTCGGACCGGTCATCAGCGCGTCATGGATTTTGCGGTTCGCAAACACCGCGCCCAATGGAATCGTGCCGTTGGTGATTCCCTTGGCGGAGGCGATGAGATCGGGCGTGACGCCGAAATAGTTCGTGGCAAATGGCGTACCAAGGCGGCCGAAACCGGTGATCACCTCATCGAAGATCAGGAGGATGCCGTGCTTGTCGCACAGCGCGCGCAGGCGCTGGAGATAACCCTGCGGCGGGATCAACACGCCGGTCGAGCCGGCGACCGGCTCGACGATAACAGCCGCGATCGTTTCAGACCCGTGCAGCGCGACCAGGCGCTCGACGTCGTCGGCGAGTTCCGCGCCATGCGCGGGCTGCCCCCTGGAGAACGCGTTGCGGGCGAGATCATGCGTATGGCTGATATGATCGACGCCCGGAAGATGCGTTGCGAACGCCCTGCGGTTGTTCACCATGCCGCCGACCGACATGCCGCCGAAACCGACGCCATGATAACCGCGCTCGCGGCCGATCAGGCGGGTCCGGGTCGGCTGACCAGCGGCACGATGATAGGCCAGCGCGATCTTGAGCGCCGTGTCGACTGACTCCGAACCGGAATTGGTGAAGAAGATGCGATCGAGTCCGCGTGGCGCGATCGCCGCCAGCTTCTCGGCGAAATCGAAGGCTATCGGATGCCCGATCTGGAACGACGGCGCGTAATCCAGCGTCATCAGCTGCCGCTGAACCGCATCCGCGATCTCCCGCCGGCCATGGCCTGCGTTCACGCACCACAGCCCGGCTGATCCGTCGAGTACCTTGCGGCCATCGACGGTCGTGTAGTGCATGCCTTCGGCCGAGGCGATCAAGCGAGGTTCTGCCTTGAACTGGCGGTTTGCGGTGAACGGCATCCAGAATGCGTCAAGGTTCAGGGTGTTTGGGATCTGGTGAATGGTCACGGGCGGGCTCCTGTGCGGCTTTCCACATCGACATCATGTTGACGAATATGCAGCAAGTCCTTTTCCGTGGTCACTCAAGCCATTGATTTTGCTATACCCAATTGATACCATTTGTTCGATCCGCAACACCATAAACAGCAAGATGTTGAAGTTTGGGGCGACGATGAGCATCGATGTCGGCGACCGGCTGCGCTTCGTCCGCAGCCGCCACAAACTATCCCAACGTGAGCTTGCCAAGCGCGCCGGGGTGACCAACTCGACGATCTCGCTCATCGAGTCCAACCAGATGAATCCCTCGGTCGGCGCGCTCAAGCGCATCCTGGATGGCATCCCGATGGGAATGGCGGAATTCTTCGCGCTCGAACCGGACCGGCCGCGCAAGGCGTTTTACCGCTCCGACGAGTTGAGTGAAATCGGCAAGGGATCGATCTCCTTTCGACAGGTCGGCGATAACCTGTTCGGCCGCGCGCTCCAGATCCTGAAGGAGCGCTACGAACCCGGTGGCGACACCGGACGTATCCCGCTGGTTCACGATGGAGAGGAAGGCGGCGTCATTCTCAGCGGCCGACTCGAGGTGACCGTCGATAGCGAACGCCGCATCCTCGGACCCGGCGACGCCTACTATTTCGAGAGCCGCCGACCGCACCGCTTCCGCTGCATCGGTGCCCAACCGTGCGAACTGATCAGCGCCTGCACGCCACCGACCTTCTAACGAAGCCGAAGGCAATACCATCATTAAGCTCGCCGATACTCCCTATCCACCCAATCGTCCCATCCGTCCCGTTGTTGCCGAAATACGAGATTGGATTGCCGGGCAGATGCGGAACGAGCTCGAGAGAATCGACCGCCTGTATCCAAAACTTGGCCTGCTGGCCGCAAGTTATTGAAGGCGGCAGGTGGCGGCCCGCCCCGCGAAAGTCGCGTCCGTTTCGGCCAACGAATTCGAAAAGCCGGCCGAGTTCGATGGCGATCGCGCGCAGCCGGTAGCTCGGAGACAACCGCGCCGCCGGATGGTGAAAGAGATTGGCTTTGGGCAAACACGTCCCGCAGCGGCGCTGAAAGCAATAGCAAACCCGCAACCAGTCCGCGCACTCCAAGCCACATTTCACGTCTCTGCACGCCAGATTTATTGCGACCCGATACACCTGACCGCAGCAATTGCGATCACCGGCCACGGCGCGCCTCGTCATATTCTTTTGCTCGCGGCTCGGACTATTCGCAATAGTTGATGACGGTTCATTGACGGTCGTTGCCCACGTCCCAAACATCACGTCGCGCGCTGACGGAAAACCGGGTCGTTCGACGTCGCAGTCAAACCAGTGTCACAAATCACGAGAGATACTCCGACGCAGTTGGCGCGTTGGCGCTGATTGCATTGCGGATGCCCCATTCCGGCACGGTCGATCCGCGAGCAAGGACAACAATCATGCAACCCGATCCTGATGGCAGTGCGATGGCCTCGCACGATGGTTTCGCTTCGCAGGCCCGGACCGGTCCGGCGACGGCGCTGCAGGCACGCCTGAAGATGAAATCCACCTGGGCGCTGATGCCCATCGTCGCAGCGTCCGGTTTCGCGGGCCTCGGCTACGAGATCGTGTGGACGCGCCAGTTGAGCCTTACACTCGGCAGTGAAATGATGGCGGTGCTGGGTTCAGTTGCCGGATTCTTCGGCGGGCTGGCGCTTGGGGCCTTCGCCCTCGACGGGCCGATCCGTCGCACGACCTCCCCGCGAACGGCGTATGTTGCCCTCGAGGCGGTCATCGGGCTTTGGGGCTTGGTCTGCATCTGGCTGCTGCCCGCGGCCGGCCGGGCGTTGTCGCCCCTGCTCGGCACCGAGCCCGCTCCGGCCCTGCTTTGGGCGGCGAGCTTCGCATTGCCGACCTTGGTGCTGTTGCCGGCGACTGCGGCCATGGGCGGAACATTGACCGCGCTTGAACGAATCGTGCGGGAGGCGCGCGGCGATTGCCGCGTCAGCGCCGGGGTATATGGCGCAAACACCTTCGGCGCCGTCGCCGGTACGTTGACCTCCACCTTTTTGCTCCTGCCGGCATTGGGACTTTCCGGTACGCTGGTTTGTCTCGCCGGCGTGAACGCCATGTGCGCGGCCGGGGTGCTCGCGCTCGGATCGGCGGCTGGTCAGACGCCGCTGGAAGTCGACGCCGCGCAGCCAAGGATCATTGGCGGCCCGCGCCTCACGATCACCCTGTTTGCGACCGGACTGCTTGGAATCGCGTTCGAGGTCCTGGTGATCAGGCTCGCGGCGCAGGTGATGCAGGACACGATCTACACCTTCGCAGGGTTGCTGGCGGCCTATTTGCTTGGCACGGCGGCGGGAGGTCTCGCCTGGCAGCGAGCCGGTCGCCGGGTTCAGGATGCAAGCCTAGGCGGGTTGCTGGCGGGGACCGCCCTCGCCTGTCTGACGACGGCGTTCCTCACGCCCTATATCGCTCGCATCGCCGAGACCGCCGTCGAGGGAGGAATCGCTGGAGAACTGGTGGTCGCGATGGCGCTCTTCCTGGTGCCGTCGGCCGCCATGGGCGCCCTGTTCGGCCTGCTGGCGCAGCGGACACGCGATGCGCGTGGCTCGCTGGGATGGGCGGTTGGCGTCAACAGCATCGGAGCTTCAATGGCGCCGCTGCTGACCGCGCAGATCGTCATCCCCGCTTTTGGTGCGTGGACGGCCATCATTCCTGTCGCGCTGGGCTATCTGCTGTTGATTCCGCTCCGTCGCATGGCGCTGGTCTGGGCCGCAGTACCGGTACTCGTCGCCGCTGTCCTGTCGATCCGCCCTGCTCCATTCCTGACAAAAGTGCCTCCCGGCGGCGCGCTGCTGGCCGTCCGAGAGGGACCGATGGTGACGGCGAGCGTTGTCGATGACGCTTCCGGCGCGCGGTATCTGGAGGTCAACGGCCGCTTCCGCATGGGCGGCACAAGTTCGGCGCGCTCCGACTATCGACAGGCGATGCTGCCGCTGTTGCTGCATCCGGCACCGCACCGGGTGCTGTTCCTCGGCATCGGAACCGGAGCCACCCTGATCGGTGGATCGCAGATGCCTGATGTCACCGTGCAAGGCGTCGAACTTTCACAAGAGGTGGTCGAGCTGTTGCCCTGGTTTACGAACCCCGGCGCGGCCGCCGCAGCACCCCGGGTGACCGTCGCCGATGCGCGCCGATACGTCGCCGCGGATACCACTCAGTACGACGTGATTATCGCCGATCTGTTTCATCCGGCGCTGGATGGAAGCGGCTTGCTCTATACCACCGAGCATTTCGAAGCGGTGCGAAGACGATTGGCGCAAGGCGGCGTGTTCTGCCAATGGCTGCCACTCTATCAGCTTGATCTGCCATCGTTGCGCGCGATCGTCCGCGGATTTCTGGAGATTTATCCCGGCGGTTCAGCCTGGCTCAACCATTACAGCGTCCGCACGCCGATGCTGGCCTTGATCGGCCCCCGCGATGCTGGCCACCTCGACCTGGACCGGCTCAGTGCGCGGCTTCGCGATCCCGATGTCGGCGCTGTCACCCGACGGATCGGGTTCGGCGCACCGATGGATTTGCTTGGGCAATATCTGGGAGGAGCGCGTGCCCTGTCCGCCTTTGCCGGCCAAGGGCCTCGCAACACCGACGACTATCCCTTCGTGACGTTCGATGCGCGGCGTAATGTTCGGGCGCTGACGGCACCGCCATGGACCCTGCTGCGCGCCGTCACGCAGGCGTTGCAGCCCGATCCCGCGGAGCTACTGGCGGAGCCTACGCGCGACGCGCTGAACGAGCGCCTGACCGCCTATTGGCGCGCCCGCGATCGCTTTCTGGAAGCAGGGGCGGCGCTGCCGGGCGATCCGCGTGGTAGCGCCCTGATCGAGGCGGCCTCTCCTGGGCTGCTCGATGTGCTCCGTCTCAGTTCCGAGTTCGACCCCGCCTACGGACCGCTGATCGGCATGGCGCGGTCATTGCTGACATCGGACCGAGCGGCAGCCGCGCGCTTATTGCACGCGATCAATGACGTGGCGCCGTCCCGTGGCGAAGCCCGCGAGATCTTGTCGCGGGAATTCGGCGAGTAGCCGTGCCAACGTGAGTTGGCTCAGGGCGCGAAGTTGATCCGGTAGCCCCAGCAATCCAGACTGTCGGGAATGGCATTGAAGGCGACCGTGATCCTCTGCTCGCCCTGGTTTCTAGGTACTTCGTGATAGAGGTAGCTGGGAAACAGAACGAGATCGCCCGGTTCGGCTTCAGGCAGCACGTATTTGCCGGCGTTAAACGGTCCCATCGCCGCACTGCGTGTGTGATGACGAAAGGAAAAATCAGATCCGCCGAGCGGCCGCATGAACACCGTCTTGCAGGCCGGATGCGAAGGCGTCAGGTAAATAATGCCGGAGACAAAACTGTTGGCATGGGCGTGCAGCGTCTGGTTTCCTCCGGTCTCGAGCATGTTGGTCCACATCTCCTTGACCGTCCAGCGCAGCTTGTCGCCGAACAGGAGGAAGCCGAAATCGACGAGTTTCGGGACAGTCAGTTCGGCAATCTCCCGGAACAGCTTGTTGTCCCGGGGATCGGCGACCTCGGTGTGGAAGAGTTGATCCGATCGCAAATTGTTTTCGATCCGGGCGTTGCGGATCGCCGCCACGGCGGCCGCGTTGAGCGCCGGACTAAGCAGCCCGGGCGAACGCAGCAAGGGAATGGGAAAAAGCGGTTCGATCTGATCCATGTCCCAAGGTCCACAGTGGCTGAAAAAGTTGGCGAACAATGCGCGCGCGGGGGCTTGTACTGCAACGGTCGAGGAAACCAATCATCGCGGCGCCGATTCCGCCATCTCTGCGCACGGGAGCAACGACCGCTTCCGCGTTAACAACTATTCGTCAGACTTCAGGACGTTCAACCGCTCGCCGGGCTGCAGCACGTGGCGCCGCTCTCTTATTTCTTCGGTCGCGCGCGCGGCTAATTCCAGGCAATCATCAAACTCGCTGTTTCCGGCTTCGATCATTGCTTGATGCAGGTCGCGCTCGGCGAAATAACGGGAGAGATCCTCTGCCGGCAGCGCCGCCGCCAGAGCGCGGGTCTGCGCCACCGCCGCTTTGCACCCCTCCCTGGTCGGCTCGGCCGGAGCGGGATCGGCGCTACCCGGCATGACGGCGCCGCATGCGAGCCCGGCGACAAGGCCTACAGTATAAAGATTCATTCGGCGCAATTGCATCCGCTCATTGTAGAGCCCCGGCGAGCGCGGCAGGAGCCGTGTCCAGCGGGGAAAATCGCGGCGGTGCGGGGAATATCCCGCACCACCGACGTCCTTGACTTCAATCCCAGTCGTGATGGTGTCGGTCGTTATCATGACCGTCATGATCACTACCGTCGTGATGATGATGTCCATCATGATCGTTGTCGGCCCGGTGATCGCCGGCAAGTCGCCTTGCGAGATCCGCATTCTTTTCCACCAGCAGCTTCGGTGAGCCTTCCGGCCGAATGAAGATCGGGTTCGCGTAGAACCAGACGTTCGAATAGGCCTGAACGTCAAAGGTCACTTTCTTGACGCCGTTGACAGTTGCCAGATGCGTCGGACATGCGGGGTCCGTGCAACTGACCAGCGCGTTGTTGACGTCGAGCAGCGGGTTGCCGGCAGTGTCGCTGACGTTAGGCGTTGCGACCGGAATGTTGGTTCCCCGAGCGCGAATATAGCTCGGCGTATTGCCTGCGGTGAACGTGGTCGTGAATGTCAGCTCCGTGGAGCTATCCCTCAGCCGCGTGCTCCTCATTTTGTTGGTGTGGATCTGCTGCGAAATCGTCGCTGTCGGATTGTACACGATCGCCGCTCCGGCGACGCCGCTCGCGTTCGGGACCGCATAGTTCGGGCTGCCAGGCGGTATCACGCCGGTGATTTTTCCGGTGATGAGGTCGACGTGGTCAAGCGAAGGCTTGTTCAGGGGCTGGTGGATGCCGACCTGCTGCAACAGCGGATTGTTGAAACTGTACGGGCTGTTGTTCTTGGCCGGGATGGTCATGGTCATCTCGACCGTGATCTTTTCGCCAGGCCTTGCGACCAGCGTTTCGCCCATCGTCTTCCAGTCGTCGTCACGTCCCCTGGCACGGAACACAAGGTCAGGCCCGATGATGTCCGCGTTGACCGAATACGAGTTGCCCGAACGCATGCCTTCGATGATCGATTGCGCCCTGAAGTGTTCGGTGTTCGGAACATAGAGCTTGGTGTACTCGCCCGGGATGAAGTCGCTGGTCGTGAAGGCGTCGCGTGCGCCAGCCGCCCCGCGGTTATGCCAGTCGGAACTGACATAGAGGAAGAAATTGCGGCCTTCGCCAAGCAGGCCGTCCCACAGCCCGCCGACCTTCGCGGTATAGACGCCGCCAAACCCATAGGTGCCGCCGCCGACTGCGCCCGTCCCGTAGGAACCCGACCCGCCGGAGACGTTGCCCTGGGCCATATGCCCAGGTGATTCGATCCCGAAGGCGACGGTCGGGCCCGCATTGTTGAAGTCGCGGAAATGCTCGATGTTATAGCCGGCGCTGGAGGCGGGATTGAACGGGCCCGCACGTTCGGTGTGGGTCGGGATGGCATAGGACTGCAGCGGATAATGCGTCTGCAGCCATGTTACGCCCGACACCGCTTTTTGATGACCCGCCGTGCCGCTATTGTTGACGTTGTCCTTGCCCGGCCAAACCCGACCATTTTCACCATCCAGCAAGCCGATCGCGTCGGTATCGGCGCGATCAAAGCGGAATTCGTACTCCGCCATTTTGTCGGCGTTGCCGTGGCCGCGCGGATTCTGTCCGGCGATCACCGCGACGTCGGTATGCTCGTGGCCGGGAACGATCCACTCCAGCCCTTCGACGAGCACCTTGTTGTAGACCGGGGTACGGTTGACGATGATCGGATATTCAACTTCCTTGATCGACTGCCAACGCCACATCGTGGCGCTGCTGCCGGTACCATTCGGCGTACCCTTCAGGCTGGTGATGGTGATGCCATCGATGGTCTGACCAAGCGTCTGGCTCCAGGTCGTCGTCGGATCGCCCGGCAGGTTGGCGCTGTTGTCGCTGAAGCGACAGTCGCGATTGCCCGCACCGCCATGGTTGCCGAGGGTAAACCAATCGAGATCGAAATTGGTGCCGCCGCCGGCGGTGACGCCCGTCGCGACCGACCGGTCGATGGCGTAGCCCGCCGAAACAGAACCGTCGGTGCAGGTATTGTGGTTGTGCATGTCGCCGGCGACATAGGGATTGCCCTTGGACCTATCTCCGTCCCGATCGCCGGCCGTGGCAGTGTGCGTCAAAGCCAACGAGACCGAAGCCGCCGTCAGCAAGATTGCTTTAGTAGATGGAAACATTTAGCCGCCCCTTTAGCTATTCCAATATGCGCCATTTGAAAAACAAAACTCACCCGACGGGGCGATACACGGTGCGCGGTCCGCGAATTTTTCTATGGCTGAACAAAATCAGAATTCGGAGACAGTTTGGTGAAGCTTTTATTTTCGAGCGGGCAGCTCTCGAAGAACAAACTCAGACGCCTGTCTTTTTCCTACTGTGAATATTTTTCTACGGTGATGTGAAATTTTTTCTGCGGTCAACTTTTTTCATCAACCGCGCGATTGGCAAGTGACAGACTGACTGCGCCGTTGCATAAGCCAGCGCGCACGCCAAGTCGTGAAAGGTTGTGAAGAACATATGTCAACGCCAGCGCTGCCAACCAATCAAACTCTTCAGGTATCGTCCAACAAGAATTCCGACCGCGGCGCCATCGATCCGGCAAATCGCCTGGTGCATTCGTTGCGACCGATGGTGATGGGCGCCGCGCGTTTTCTGTTGCGCGAACCGCTGATGCATTTCGTTTTGCTCGGGGCGCTGATCTTTGGTGCCGACGCCGTTCTGCATCCACCGCCGAAAGACGACAAAATCATCACTGTAACCAAGGCGATGCGCCAATCCTTCATCGACAATTTCGACGAGGACAAATCGCGCTCACCCTCTGACGCCGAAATGGAGAAGATGATCGAAAGCTGGGTCGCGAGCGAGATTCTCTATCGCGAGGGCAAGGCGCTCGGCGTTGATCGGGGTGACGACATGATCCGCGATCGCATCGCCTTCAAACTGCAATTGCTGATCTTCGACCAGATCCGTGTTTCGCAGCCGACGGAAGACCAGCTGCGCGCGTGGTTTTCGGACAATCACGGGCGGTTCGACGAGCAGGAGCGGGTCGGGTTTTACCTCACGCCACCCACCGACCAGATGACAGCGCAGCGTCAGCTCGCGGAAATCGAGGGGCAGCATGAATCCGAGGATCTCCAGAAACAGACCCGTGCCATTCTCGGACGGCCGGTCGCGAGCCTGGCCGCATCCTTTGGCGAAAGTTTCCGCGATGCGCTGCTGGCACTACCCGAGGGACAATGGAAAGTGCTGCAGTCCAGGGATGGCTGGCACGTCGTTCGATTGGATTCGCGGCGCGCGGGCGTACTTGCCAGTCTCGATGACGTGCGGGACGAAGCCGTCCGGCTCTGGCTGACCGACGAGACCCGCAAGCGTGCGTGGGAAGCGGTGAGCCGCCTGAAGACGGCCTACACCATCAGGCACGAGCCATGACGGCGCTCCGGCTAATGCGGGCAGCCCTGCTGCTGTTCATCGCTACGATCCTTCCGCGTGAGCTTTGCGCGCATGAAGCTACGCTCGGCGTGCTCGAATTCCGCGAGGTTCGGCCCGGGGCCTTCGTTGGCCGCTGGACCATGGAGCCCGCCATCGGCGCGGCGCGCGTCGACCTGCGGGTGCCGCCGCACTGCTATCTGCGCCTGCCGGAGATGAATTGCGGCGAGAAAGGCCTGGTCGGGCCGATCACGATCACTAATCTCGGCGCCGACATGTCGGCGGTGCTGATCAAGATCATTCCGATCGCTGCTGAGCCGCGCAGCTATACGATCTCGACCGCAAATCCCGTGGTTTCGCTGCTCGGCACCGGCGCTCCGACGCTGCAGACCTGGATCGAACTGGCCAGGACCTACGTGAATTACGGGATCGATCACATCCTGCTGGGCGCCGACCATCTGTTATTCGTGCTCGGGTTGATCTGGATCGTGGACGGCGGGTGGCGGCTGGTCAAGACCATCACGGCCTTCACGGTCGGACACAGCGCATCGCTCGCCGCCGCGGCTTTTGGGCTGATCGGCGTGCCGGAACGCCCGCTCAATGCCTGCATCGCGCTCAGTATCGTGTTCGTGGGCGTCGAAATCGTGAAACAACAGCGCGGAGAAGCCGGGCTCACCGCGCGCTACCCCTGGGCGGTCGCCTTCAGCTTCGGCCTGGTTCACGGCATCGGCTTCGCGAGCGCGCTGGCGGGATTGGGTCTCGAACATCGCCTGCTGCCGGCTGCCCTGCTGTTCTTCAACCTTGGCGTGGAGATCGGGCAACTTGCATTCGTGCTTTTGGTGCTGGCCCTGATCTGGGCGCATCGCCGCCTCGACGCCGTATTGCCTCGCTGGGGCAATGCGTTGCCGGCCTACGCAATCGGATCAGTATCGATGTTCTGGTTTTTTGGCCGTCTGTTGCGCGTCCTTTCCACCACATAACGGGCAACGGCCGAACCATGTATTTTCGCATCTTTCCGCCTCTCGTGGTTGCGTTGGCAGCGCTCGCGATGGCGCAACCCGTGTTCGCGCACGAGCAGGTCGGCGTGGCCGGCGGTCTCTTCAGCGGGCTGCTGCATCCGCTGAGCGGGATGGACCATCTGATTGCGATGGTCGCGGTCGGGATTTGGGGAGCCCAGCTTGGGGCGCCGGCGATCTGGGTGCTGCCGATCACCTTTCCGCTGGTGATGGCGCTCGGCGGCGTTCTCGGCGTGCTGCGCATTCCCTTGCCGATGCCGGAAGCCGTGATCGCGCTGTCGGCCCTGGTTCTAGGGGCGGCGGTCGCGATGCGCCTGCGTCTGCCGTTTGCCGCCGCCGCCGTTGTCGTTGCCGTGTTCGCGATCTTTCACGGACATGCGCACGGTGCGGAGCTTCCAGGTTCGGCCAACCCCCTGGCCTACGGCGTCGGCTTTGTCGTCGCCACCGGCCTGCTCCATCTGTGCGGCATCATGATCGGCACGCTGACGCGCTGGCCCACAGGGGGACGGTTGATTCAGGGGCTCGGCATGATGATCGCCGCGCTTGGCTGCTATTTCCTGGCGCAAAGCCTCGGTGCGGTCGCATGAGCTGCCGGTTCACCCGCACATCGATCGCAGTCGCGACGCTGGTTGCGTCTGCACAAGCGGCGGACGCGCACATCGTCGCCTCGCGCCTCGGCGACTTCTACACCGGCGCCTTGCATCCGTTAACGGACCTCCAGGATATCATCCTGTGGATCGCGATCGGTGTGCTGGCAGGCTCGCTTGGCGCCGCAAAGGGACGCTGGCTCGTGCTGGTCTTCCCGCTTGGACTGCTGGCCGGCCTGGTTCTGCAGAGCGCGAACGAGTGGGTCTCGCCGGCGCCAGCAGCCGACGCCGGAATGATCCTTGTGCTGGGTTTGCTGCTGGCCGCGGCGGCCCGCATCCCGACCGCGCTGCTCGCTGTGATCGCGTTCGGTTTGGCGGTGGTGCGCGGCGCCGCAAACGCGAGCGATGTCGCGGCCGACACCAACCGGTTGCTGTTCGCGGCCGGCTTAGCCTGCGTAGGCTACGCAGCGATCACGCTGATCATGGCCCTTACGCTGGCGTTCCGACGGACTGAAGCCGGAGCCGCCACGACCTGGCGAGGAATCGCCATCCGTGCGTGCGGCGGCTGGATCGCCGCAATCGGACTGATGATGATGGGATTCGCTTTCGCCTCCTGAGCAGCCTTCATGGCGAAGGCTGACGCAGGTCGGAAACAAGCGCCTGGCGCGACAGCGCCAAAATCGACAACGACGCCTTACGGCGGCGGTTCCTCGACCCACACGTCGCTCTGCTTGATACGCTTGATGAGGGCTTGCGGATCGAATTTACCGAAGTCCGATGGGATCTCGAATAGCCGCGCGGGCTGCGGTTCTTCGTGAATGTTCGCAACAGAAATCGACGAACCATCCTCCAGTTGGATTCGCAGCGGGAATTTCAGATTCGAATCGATCCAACCGAGGAACTCCCGGCTGGGGGAGGATATCGCCCGGTAGATCACAACAGCGCGGCCGCCGACCGCCTCCTCCCCGACACGCTCGCATCGCCAAGGGTCGCTCCGATCGGTAGCGCCCGCGAGCTGTGCCGTGGCTTGCCATTGCAGGCATGGGTCGGCGGCGCCAACAGGAACAAACAACTGGGTCAGCCGGCTCGATTGCCGGGCGTCCATGAAAACCCGTTCATTCGGTCGCGCAAAATAGGCCGCACGGCTCACGCCGTCGATCAAAAAGAATCCGTCCGGAAAATCCGGCGTTTCGATACGGACCTTGTCATTGAAGACACGGATCTTGCCGGCAGACGAAGCCACCCTGCCATGAAGTTCGGTGCGGATGAGATCGGCTGAAAATTGCTGCGCCTGCGCCGGAGGGCAGCTACAGCTAAGAGCGCCGACGAGGCCGACCAGGCTCAGCCATGACCACGAAGCAATCGTGAAACCATTGACCAACGCATGAATTCCTTGCGTGAGGCGAGACAAAGAAGCGGCGCCGATCGAGCTGTAAAGCCCGATCGGCGCCGCCACAAAATCAGATCACAACATACGCCGTGATCGTCATGACGCTCACTCGGTATAGGCCTGAGTGATCGCATGGTCGAAGTCGAAGGTATCGAACAAGTCCGAGAGCGCGGGGCTGTTGGTCGGCACGTACGGATTGTTCCTCGCCGTCTTTGGGTTCGGAAGATTGTCACGGCTGCGGGTCGTCAGCGGCTGGAGCTTCCAGTTGCGCTCGATGAACTTCAGGATCGAGGCGTGATCGCCATAGCCATGGTGGATCTTTCCGCCGGTCGAATAAGGCGAGAGGATCAACAGCGGAATGCGGGGCCCATCCCCGAAGAAGTCCAGCGGCTGGACAAAGCCCGAGTCCCAATAACCGCCGGCCTCATCAAAGGTGATGAAGACCGCCGTCTCGGCCTTGAGCTTGGGGTTGTCGTCGAGAGCACCAAGGATTTTCAGCGCATAGGCTTCGAGCAGATCGACCTTCGAGCTCTGCGGATGACCGTCGAGCAGGCCATCGGGTTTGCCGAACGATACCGAAGGCAGCGTGTTGTTCTGAATGGCCGTGATCAGGTCTGCGGTATCCTTGATATGCGCAGTCCGCACCGCGGGGTCGGCCATGATCGATTTTGCATACTGGAACGGATTGCAGATCTGGCAATAGGCGACGCCGAGGGCATGAGCTGGATCGGTGAGAGCCGCCGCACTCAGGTTCGGACTTGTCGGATTTGCCGCAACCGCGTCATTCGAGAGCGCGACGGCGTCATTATATGCGCCGCCATAATAGACCCACGAGATTTTCTTCTCGATCAGGGCATCGCCGATCGTCCGGACGGTTTGCGGTGGGAGGGTGGTTCCGCCCGCCAGGGCACCGTTCGGCAGGAAGCCCGGATTGACGTTGTTGAGCATGTAGTAGTGGCGCTGCTTGCAGTTTGGTTCGGCAGCGTAGGGCAAATGCTCCAGATAGCTGACGATCGGCTGGACGCCGGGCTGGAAGATGTCGGCGCACGCGCTGAAATTGCCGTCGACGGTGTACTGGTTGACGGTACCCGGCTTCGGATTCGGATTAGCAAGAGCTACAGTGGCAGGCGGAGCAATGGCATTCCCATTGCCGTCGCTCCAGAAGCCGGCGTCGCCGGTGCCGAGCATGAAGTGGTTGGCGCCAGTGCCACCCTGGAACGACTGGTGGAAGTTGTCGCTGAGCGTGAAGCGGTCGGCCAGCATTTTCAGGACCGGAGCCTGCTCCTGCTCCGCATTGTAGAATCCCATCGAATTGCCCTGGCTCTTGTTGGTCGCCGAATACGACGCCATCACGAACGGGAACAGATCGCTGAGGCAACCGGTGGGGTTGTCCTTGGTCGCGTTGGCAAGGCTGCAGTTCTGCTGCTGCCAGGCCTGATAGAAGCGGTGCGTGGTGTCGCCCGTGTAGTCGTCATCGCTGATGGCGGGACCCCGCAGCGGGAAAGGACCGGACAGGGCACCGGCACCGGGAACGCGGGTGTCGAGGGAATTGGTCGGCAGATTGCTGGCGCCTGTAGTCAGGATATCCAGATCGGACGGATCGACGTCCTTTTCGACGCTGGCTTCCGCGACGGTCCTGAACGGCGGCGCCGTATCTCTTGTCGTCGTCGGGGTGCCCGCCGTGTTGGGCTGCGGCATCACGTTGGTCGCGCTGTAAGGAAATTTCGCGACCTTCGGAGCGCCGATGTAATAGGCCGGCTGACCTCCCACAGAGAATTGCTGCGCCAGTGCGAAGTTCGGGCCCGGCGATCCGTCCTCGTTGACAATACCCTTGGACAGCAGGTTGGAGATCGTTTGCCCTTTGCCCTTCGGCCGGTACACACCGAAGGTGTGATCGAGACCGCGATTCTCGCCGATCAGGACGATGACATGGTTGATCGGGCTTGCGGTGCTTGCATTGTCGTGATTGTCGTGATCGTGATTGTCGTGATCGCGATTGTCGTGATCGTGGTCGTTATTGTTGCCGTTGTCCTGACCGCTGTGGTGATGCGTATCGTGCTTACGCTTGTCCCAGCTACTCCGGCCCCATTCAGCACCATAACTCGCGGTAACAATCGCCAGCGTCGATACGACACATAACGCGGTCGTGGCACGCCATCTATTTCTCAAATCGAATGATAGTTTCATAGTCGACTCCAGAAGTTAAAGTTCGCATTGGCCTGCTTAGTGACCGAACATGACGCTCGCGTTTCGGAGGTATGAAGGTAGGAAAAAAACTTGGAACGATCTCAAAGAAATTCAGCTCAAGACAATTGCAGCAAGAAGGGCCGTCGTTGCGTCCTCGCTTGTTGCGATCGTCCGATGCCAGATCTTGGTAATTATGGGACCAGCGCGAACTAACGCGCCGTGTGCCTCGTCTGCAGGACTTGCCGCAGAGCCGCGTAGTGGGCGTCGTGGACAGCGGGATTGAACAACGACCACGGCTCGGCGCTGACCAGCAGCGCGGGCACCGCGGCAACCATCAGGTAGCGATAATTCCTGTATTCGGCCGCCGCCTCGGAGGCGCGACCTTCGGCGGCGGCGATGTCGATACGGCGCAGGGTGAGCACGAGCTCCTTGAGGGCGACACGTGCGAGCCCGCGCTCCTGCTGGCCGCCCGATACGCTGGTGTTCTTGCGATCGGGATAGCGTTCGGTCAGCTCACGCAGTTCGTGGCCTATGGTGTCGACCGCAAGCGCGACGATCTCCTTGTCGTTTGCCGGAATTGCCGTTGTGAGCACGAGGCTGAAATCGTTGATCTCCTTGAGCACGGCTGCGGCGCCGTCGCGCTCGTAGGGCCGCACTCCGTCGCCCACCGCGGTCAGATAGGCGACCAGATCGCGCCGATCCTGGGCCGTCAGACCAAGATCGAACACGCTGTCGAAATGCGCCACCACCTGATCGTAGCTGTCATAGCGACCGTCGTGGAAATACGGCGCGTTGAAATCGGCGTTGCGCAGTGTCGGTGTCTTGAACAGGCCCCCCGAGCCGATATCGTGCTGCTGATGGTCGACGAATGCGGCCGACGGGACATGACAGCTGGCGCAGCTCTGGCTCGAATCATGCGGGAAAGGCTTCAGGAACAACGCCTCGCCGCGTCGTTCGGCATCGCTGACCTGCCCCGTCAACCGTCCGCCGGGGCCAAGCGTAGGGTTTGGCAGGAAATCGATGTCTTGAAGATAGCCAACGATGGCGTCGAGAATGACCGGTGACGGTTCGGGGCCCGAAAACTCGTTGACGATGACGTTGTGGACGAAATCGCGCAGCGACGACATCCGGCCATCATGGCCGTAGGGAGCGAGATAGCGCGCGCCGCGCAGGCTCGGGATCCTGATCGGATCCAGCACGAAATTGTCGGCTTTCGGATTGAACAGCGGGCCGGTGGTGTCGAAATTTCCGGGACGTGTCGACATCTTCGGCATGAAGAACCGGGCGTTGCCTGCGCCGTTGACGTGACAGGTACCGCAGCTCACGCTGGCCTGTCGCGCCAAGCCGCCGAGAATTCCCGGAGAACTGAAAGCCAGATTGCCGAGATTGACCAGATAGGACTTGCCGCCCCCGGCCGATTCGGACCGGAATATCTCGCGCGGTCTATCGAGCGCATCCTCATTGAGTTCGGTTTTCGGCGGCAGCGTGGCCTGATCGCCATCGACCGGAAAGGCTCCGGCGCTTCCGTGAACGCCGATCAGCAGACATCCGAGCGCCACCGTAACAACGATCCGCGAGCCTCGAACCGTCATCGCCCCGCTGCCTCCAGCGTCGGCCGTCGCAGCCCGAGCTTAGCCGACGCGTTTTGCAGCGCGACCACGAGTTCCTCGCTCGCGCGGCGCAGTGTTGGGATGTCGACAGCTTTTAGATCACGCACCAGCAGGAGTGTCCTGAGCTCCTCGAGCTTTCCGCCCACTGCATCTGCGAGCTTAGGGTCGGTCGACTTGAGCTCGCTCGCAAAAATCGTGCGATAGGCCAGATCAATACCGGCGACGTTGTTGCGCATGTCGTCCAGCGACGTCCCGCTAATGCGGGATTCGCCGCCGTCGGACTTGCTCTCGCCGACCTCGTAGGCGAGCCGCACCGTGCCATCCAGCAGGCCCTGCGGCGTGAGATCAATGTCGTGAAGCTTGCCGTGG
>WNGJ01001538.1_pt1 | contig 24818 bp, 19 predicted proteins | sample 5400611 | NCBI WGS metagenome assembly WNGJ01 (sample SAMN13153375, study PRJNA577476) | soil metagenome | isolation source: 40 cm soil or saprolite under Garry oak tree replicate 1 | place: USA:California | collected 2016-06-15
GGGCCTGATATCGTTACGGCCCGAACAGCTTGCCATTTGCGGCAAGGCGTTGACCGGGCGGCCGATCGTGTCGCCGCGCGCCAGCACAATAGTCCGCCCTTCGCGCGCAGAGGTACTGCGATTCCAACGCCTCTTTGCGGAAGCCTGCCGTCTTGCGGAAGCCAGACACAAATTGATCGAGCGCCCCGAGGTGGAACGCGCCCTTGAGCAGGAGATGTTTCACGCGATGATCAATTGCCTGACCGCGAACGAGACCAGCGACAATCCAAAGACAAGATGGCACCACGCTGCCGTCATGAGACGTTTCGAAGAATCGCTGGACAAACGCATTGATCAAAAAATCAACATGCCCGCACTTTGTGCCGAAATCGGCGTGCCGGAGCGGACCTTGCGGATGTGTTGCGCTGAATTTCTCGGCGTAAGTCCCACGCGCTATCTCTTGCTCCGACGGCTGAACAAGGTCCGCTGGGCGCTGCGATGTGCCGATCCTTCAAGAGCGAGCGTGGCTGAGATCGCTCGAAGCTACCAATTTTTTGAGCTTGGGCGCTTCGCGGTGACATATCGCACTACCTTCGGTGAATTGCCTTCGACCACGCTGCAACGCGACCCGCAAACATATCTGAGAGCTGCCGAATCCGCATAGCGCATCCAAAGCGCTTCGGCCAACGTCCGCCTCGCGAAAGGTCCGGCCGCGTGCGCACTGCATGATCCCCGTCAGCAAAATGCGACAAGAGCACTTGGTCGCTTCGCGAAATGGGGCAAAGGCTGCGGCCCGGGCTTCGGCAGCCTCCATTAGGAGAGTAACCATGAGTTTGTTTAGAGCAATCTGGGGCGCTCTTGTCGTGTTGTGTACCGCCACAACGATGGCGAGCGCGCCCGCCTCGGCCCAGGGAACGAAACCCAACATTCTTTTCATCATGGGCGACGACATCGGCATTATGCAGCCGAGCATATACCATCGCGGCCTGATGGTCGGCGAGACGCCGAACATCGACCGTATCGGAAATGACGGCGCGATCTTCATGGACTATTACGCCGAGCAGAGCTGCACCGCGGGGCGTAATGCCTTCTTCACCGGCATGCATCCGCTGCGCACCGGCATGATCCCTCCGCAACTGCCGGGCAGCCCATCCTGGCTGCGGCCTGGCACCCCCGCGGTTGCCAAGTTTCTGCTCGACCAGGGTTACACTACCGGCGAATTCGGCAAGAATCACCTCGGCGACCATGTCGAGGCGCTTCCAACCGCACATGGTTTCCAGGAATTCTGGGGTTACCTGTACCACCTCGACGCGATGCAGGGGGTGAGCTTTCCTGACATCAACAAGAGCCCGACCGTGCAAGGCGTCGCACCGCCGTGCAAAAACACCCCAATCCCCGGCCTTGCAGAGGTTCAAGGTGCGATGGATCCGAAAACCGCGACTTGCCTGACACCTCCGCGACCGGTCTTGGCCTGCATGTCGTCCGACGGAACGCAGAAAAACCAGACATGCAAGGACGAGGGTCCCTTGACGCTGGATCGATCCAGAGCCGTGGATGAGGAGATCTCGGCCAAGGTTGTCGATTTCCTCGATCGCAATGACCCCAAGAAGACCAATAAGCCCTTCTTCGTCTGGTACAACCCGGCGCGCATGCACATCACAACTATGCTGTCGCCGAAGTACGAAGCCATGATCGGCGAGCCCGGCGGCAAAGACTGGGGCCTCAATGAGGCCGGGATGAAGCAGATGGACGACAACATCGGCTATGTGCTGAAGAAGCTTGAGGACATAGGCCAACTCGATAACACACTTATCGTGTTCACCACCGACAACGGCGCCGAGAACATCACATTTCCGGACGGCGGCACCACCCCCTTCAAAGGCGGCAAGTTGACCACTTGGGAAGGCGGCATGCGCGCTCCTCTGGTGGTTCGCTGGCCGGGCCACATCAAGCCTGGTACGATCAAGAACCAGATGTTCTCGGCCCTCGACTGGTTGCCGACGCTGGTCGACATCGCCGGAGGTGCGAAAGGCGATGCTCTCAAGAAGCAGATCGAGGCCGGAAGCTACCCCGGCATCGTCAAAACGACACTCGACGGCGTTGACCAGCGCGCTTATCTCGAAGGCACATCGGATAAATCGGCGCGTGAGGTCTTTTTCTACTACACGGGATCGCAACCGTCAGCGGTGCGCTACAAAAACTGGAAGTTCTACTACACGATGGTGCCGGACACTGGGACCGGCGGGTTGTTCGGGGCCCAGACCTTTCACTGGACCCAGATCGCCAACATCAAGCGTGATCCCTTCGAACAGACGGTTGGCTCCGACGCCAAGTCGTTGCTGGGCTACGCGGGTTCGCTCGGTTCGCCAAGCAGCGCATATCTCTACGACTGGAATATTCTGCCGCTCGGCCAACTGCTGTGGGAAAAGGAGCTGATGTCGTACAAGGAGTTTCCGCCGATGCAGGCGCCGGAGACCTACAACCTCGACGGCATCCTTAAGGCATTGCAGCAGGCCGGCCATCAGAGCGAATGATGGCTGACAAGTGCAGCGAGGCGGGCGCCGTATCCCAGGCGCTCGCCAGCAATGACGATCCTGAGCGCGCAAGTGCTCTTCGCGAGGAAATCAACGATGAACAATGGCTGGAACCTCTGGATCGAGCTGCTTGCATCGATTGCTTCCGCGATGGTTCTATTAGAGCCCGCTCGAGGGGACTGACATCTCGCTTCCGGCGCGGGAAATCAGGATGGCCGAGATGCTACGGGACGCAATTGCGAAAGGGTGATTTGGTGCCATCAAAAAGCGGCGCCATCAAATCTGCCGAAAGTGCATAGCGGACACATGGGAGTTCGTCCAACCTCCTGTAGGCGATCTGCATCGTCGGACACAGCCGCGCAGGCGCCCGGCTGATGGTTGCCAAGCGAACTACCAGAAGCGCGCAGTCGGCCCTTGCGCACATTGGGTGAAGATTGCGGCCCGAACTCCGGCAGTCGGTCGAGGAAACCACCAATGGGCAAATTCACAAAAATCTGGAGCGCTCTTGCCGTGAGCTGTGCTGTCACCGCGACGGCAAGTATACCGGCCCCGGCGCAGCAAGGGCAAAAGCCGAACATAGTGCTAATCGTATCTGACGACTTCGGCTATGGAGACGCGGGCGCATATGGCGGCGGCGAAAATCGTGGCATGCCAACACCAAATCTCGATCGCCTCGCGGCGGAGGGCATGCAGTTTCTGTCCTTCTATGCGCAGCCGAGTTGCACGCCGGGTCGCGCCGCGATGCAGACCGGACGCATTCCCAATCGCAGCGGCATGACCACTGTCGCCTTCCAGGGCCAGGGCGGAGGGCTTCCGGCTGCCGAATGGACGCTGGCTTCGGTGCTCAAGACCGGTGGATACAAGACATTCTTCACCGGCAAATGGCATCTCGGCGAGGCCGACTACGCGCTTCCCAACGCGCAGGGCTATGACGAAATGAAATATGCCGGTCTCTATCACCTCAATGCCTACACCTACGGCGATCCGACCTGGTTTCCCGACATGCCCGAGGATCTGCGGGCCATGTTTCAACGCGTGACCAAGGGTGCGTTGTCGGGCAATGCGGGACAACCGGCGAAGGAAGAGTTCAAGATAAACGGCCAGTACGTCGATACGCCCGTCGTCAACGGCGGTGAAGGCGTCGTCGGAATTCCGTTCTTTGACAGTTACGTCGAGAAAGCCTCGCTCGAATATCTCGATCGCAACGCCAGTTCGCCGCAGCCCTTCTTCATGAGCATCAACTTCATGAAGGTGCATCAACCGAACATGCCGGCCCCCGAATTCGAGCACAAATCACTTTCAAAGAGCAAGTATGCCGACTCCATCGTCGAGAATGATACGCGGATCGGCCGGATTTTGGATAGGATTCGCGCGCTCGGACTTGACAAGAACACCTATGTGTTCTGGACCACGGACAATGGCGCCTGGCAGGATGTTTATCCCGACGCCGGCTACACGCCGTTCCGCGGCACCAAGGGTACGCTGCGCGAGGGTGGCAACCGCGTTCCAGCCCTGGCATGGGGTCCCAACATCAAGGCCGGGTCCAAGAATTCCGATATCGTCGGCGGGCTGGACTACATGGCCACCTTCGCCGCGCTCGCCGGCGTGAAATTGCCGGAGAACGATCGGGAGGGGAAGCCGATCATTTTCGACAGCTTCGACATGTCACCCGTGCTGTTTGGCACCGGCAAGTCCGAGCGGCGATCATGGTTCTATTTCACCGAGAACGAACTGTCTCCGGGTGCCGTGCGGGTGAATAATTACAAGTTTCTGTTCAATCTGCGTGGCGACGATGGCGCATCAACCGGCGGTCTGGCCGTGGATACCAACCTCGGCTGGAAGGGAGCGGAAAAATACGTTGCCACCGTGCCGCAGGTATTCGACCTCTGGCAGGACCCGCAGGAGCGCTATGATATCTTCATGAACAACTTCACGGAGCGCACCTGGATGGGTGTCGTGATGGAACAGGAGTTGAAGCGGATCATGGCTACCTACGTCAAATATCCTCCGCGCAAGGTACAAAGCTATGGTTACACCGGCCCGCTGACGCTATCGAACTATGAAAAGTTTCAAGGGGTAAGGGAGGCACTGGAAAAGCAGGGCATTTCCATCCCGATGCCAACCGGAAATTGACGTCGCGCTGCGACGGGGACTGATAAAGTCCGCGGCGCATTCTCCGCAGGAGACGAATGCAGACAGCCCTCTGAGACGTGAAATTCGAGTATTCGTCCTTGGCCATGCAGCGGGTAATAATTCGTGGCGCGCAACAGGAACAGAGCCGGCAAGAGCGATAAGCTATTGAGGCGCGGCGCCACGCTGAGGACGACCGAAATCTCCGCAGACGCTCCGAGCGACGGTGCCCACGCCCCGCCACTCCGCTCGTGGAAGTCAAAGCCGGGATTATCGGCGTTGGTGGCGGTAACGGCCCTCGCGATCGGTGGACTGGCGTTTGTGGTTGTCACCGAGCGCGAATTCGTCTTGCCCGAAGCTCTTCGTACCGGCGCCGCGGCCCCTGCCCTCGCCTTTGTCGGCAGCGATGCCTGCGCTGGGTGCCACCAGGCCGAAACCGCGCTGTGGAAAGAATCCCAGCACCGGCATGCCATGCAGCACGCCAGTGCCGCCTCCGTGCTTGGCAATTTTGATGATGCGAGCTTCGACTATTTCAGCGTCCATTCCCGTTTCTTCAAGAAAGATGGCAAGTTTTTCGTCGAGACCGACGGCCCTGACGGCAAACTTGCAACCTTCGAAGTGAAATACGCGTTCGGAATCGATCCCTTGCAGCAGTATCTGATCGAATTTTCCGATGGCCGGATACAGGCCCTTTCAATCGCCTGGGACAGCCGGCCGAAGGGCCAGGGCGGTCAACGCTGGGTTCATCTCTACCCCAATGAAGAGATCAAGCACGACGATGTACTGCACTGGACCAAGCCTAATCAGAACTGGAATTTCATGTGCGCCGAGTGTCATTCGACCGGCGTGCGGAAAAACTACGACGCGGCCAACGATCGCTTCCACACCACGTGGACCGAAATCAGCGTCGGCTGTGAGGCGTGTCACGGCAAAGGCTCCCGACATGTCAATTGGGCCCGCGCGCAGCGGAGCTGGTTTGGCAAGGACGAAGATCCTCGCAAAGGACTGGCCGTCTTTCTGAACGAGCGGGACGGCGTTACCTGGCAGTCCGACCCCAAAACCGGCAATCCACAACGCAATGTCGCCCCTGCTGTGACGCGCAGGGAGGTCGAGACCTGCGGGCTGTGCCATGCGCGCCGCGGAGAATTCTCGGAAGACTGGGTTCCAGGACAGCCGTTGTCCGACACTCACATGGTCTCAACCCTCGCTCGCGGGCTCTATCATACAGACGGGCAGATGCTCGACGAGGTCTACAATTACGGCCCGTTCAAGCAGAGCAAGATGTTTGCAGCCGGGGTGACCTGCAGCGACTGCCACGAACCCCATGCCGCCAAGCTACGTGCTTCAGGCGACGGCGTGTGTCTGCAATGCCATGCCTCAGACAAATATGAAGTTGCCTCGCACAATCGCCACGAAGGAGTGACGCCGGCGGTGAGCTGTGCTTCGTGCCATATGCCGGTGAGTACCTACATGGTGGTCGACAAGCGGCACGATCACAGCTTTCGAATTCCCAGGCCGGATATCTCCGTGAAGCTTGGTACTCCGAATGCCTGCAATAACTGTCATGCCGACAAATCCGCGCAATGGGCGGCAGACACGATCGAGCAGTGGCACGGACCAGCGCGAAAAGGCTTCCAGAATTACGCCGAGACTTTCCAGGCGTCTTGGACCGACCGTTCCGATGCGGCGGCGCTGCTGGCGCTGGTCGCGGCCAGCCCCACAGCGCCGGCAATCGCGCGGGCGAGTGCTCTTAGCGAACTTCATTCGCGGGTCTCGCCCGTCAACATCGAACTCGCCCGCAAGGGATTGGCTGACCCCGATCCGATGGTGCGGATCGGGGCGCTTGACATGCTCGACGGCCTTCCGGGCAACCGGATCTGGCCCCTTGTCTCACCCCTTCTCACCGATTCAAGTCGCGGTGTCCGCGTCAGGGCAGTCTCGGTACTGGCCGGCGTTCCGGCCGCAAACCAGCCTGCCTCCGATCGTGAGGCTTTCGAGCGCGCAGCGGCTGAATTCATCGCCGCGCAGCGTTTCAACGCCGATCGGCCCGAAGCCCGCGCGACACTTGCAAATTTCTACGCGCGTCGCGGACTCACGACCGATGCCGAGAACGAATACAAGGCGGGGCTTCGGCTCAGCCCACAGTATACGCCTGCGGCGATCAATTTGGCCGATCTGTATCGGCAGCTTGGCCGGGATGGCGACGCAGAGTCTGAACTACGGACGGCGATTGCATCGTCACGCCAGGACGCAGGACTACACCATGCGCTCGGGCTCAGTCTGACCCGGCTGAAACGGCCTGATGCGGCTCTCACCGAATTCCGCACCGCGGCCGAGCTTGAACCTGACCGTTCCCGCTACGCCTATGTCTACGCCGTCGCACTGCATTCGTCGGGCCGCGTCGACGACTCGATGAAGGTCCTGAAAGACACTCTTGTCCGGCATCCGAACGATCGCGAGACCTTGTTGGCTCTTGTAACGTTTAACCGCGACTCTGGCGACATTGGCGCCGCCCTCGAATATGCCGAACAGCTCTCTCGCATCACCCCAAATGACCCTGACTTGACTCGTCTTACCGATGATCTTCGCACACGTTTGAAACGATAAGCCCGATGGATACCGTTACGGTCATTGGGTGATCGCACCACTGATGCCGTGCCAGACCTGATCCTTCAGGGCTATCAACGGCGGCGGCGGCATCGTCACCGGCGGTTCTGTTCGCCTGTCGCCATCGACAACCAGAGTGGCGAAGTAAATCTCTCCATCCGTATAGTACGGATCGCCTTCGCCATTTCGGCCGAACAAGGTCGGGCCCGTCCCGGAAACCTGGAAGAGGTTTTGAACCATGCCCGCTTCGCGCAAATCGCGCATCAGCAGGTCGCGTTCCGCATCGATATTGGGGCCGATGTGGTGGGTGACCTGCCCGGTGTCGTGGCTCAAGCCGACCCCGCGGTCGAACGTAATCGAACCGAGCCAAACCGGTCGGCCGTCCTTTCCTTGGTCCAGGACGAGCCAAAAGCGGACGTGGTGCCGTTTGTTTGCGCTTCTGCCGTCAGGCTTCTCGAAAGCAAGCTGCTCCTTTTTCCCTTCATAATAGAGCGGGCTCACTGGCGCATCGTGGTATGGCCGATCAAGCACCACGCTGCCTATGATTTCGATGCTCGTGCGCAATGTAATCGGGTCGGCCGGAAACCAATCAGCCGCGTGCATGGCGCGGAGGACATCCTCTTTGCTGCCAACAAGCCCGACGTTGAGCGCGTCTCCCGGAATGCCGGAGCCGGTGCGCGTCACCATCGGTAGGGCTGCCAGGCCGGGCTCATGTTCGTGATGTTTCCACAAACCCGGCAGTACAATATAGGCTAGTACGAGGTAGCCGATGAGTACGCCTGCGAGAACGGCCAGCCATCGTCGTATGCTTGCAACGTGCTTCATCGGTGCCCTTCGTGAACTCGATTGCTATCGCCTGGCTGCGCGTTCTTACTACGCGGAATTCGCTCCGATGGGCTTCACCGAACTCGGCGGGGAACACGGGGTCACCCAAATCATTTCGTCAGCAACGACCTGGTGGGCATCACGGCACTTGCTGTCGGCGCCTGCGAAATCGCGATTTCGCAGCGTCGCATTTGTCGACCCTGCATTCCACTGACTCTCCTCGGACAACCGAAGGAAAATTCGGCTTGCGGGGCCTCCGACATAGGCCGCATTTTGACAGTTCGTCTATGCAGAATCGGCAACTTGGCCGATAGTCGCCGCTCGATAAGAACGTGTGAGAAAGCACAGCGCGGCTTCTCATATCTTACCGTTTTCACTAGCGGCACATGATCGATGCCGCTGACTACCTACAGAGACTACAGAATATACATTCGTTTAGCCGCGGTAAGCGCGCGCGTGCAACCCAAGCGGTCACCCTTGGCATCTAGCCGTTTGGCGCGGGCCAAATTTGCCAAAAACCTTGATTTCAGCCGCTGTTCGGCTCGTTTCATGGAAGCGACGGTCGGTTGGTGACCGAGTTGTGCACCAACCGTCTGGGGTGCCGCTAATCCCGCATTTGGGTCGGTTGCTGATTGACGGACGGCGGCTTCGAATTGCGCAATGTCCGCACCGCACGGGCCTGCTTGCGCGAATGTCGAGCTCAATCCAAGAAGAGCGCCGATGAATAGACCTGTTAGTACCTGGTGGAAACTGGTTGTGAAATGATGTTTGGACATCCGCAGACCCCCGCCGTCATCCAACTAAGATCCGTTCCAGGAACGCAGCCCAATATAACACCACCAAACGCTGTTCACCAACAGCTCCACCAAACCATCACAGATCAGCGTGGGTCGCTGTTTAAGCACATCAATCGCATCGTCCCCATTACTAATTGATCAAAAAAGTCTGCCGAAATTGCATAGCGGGTGCTTGTACGCCAGGCTACGGAACTGAGGAGCCACGACGCGCAGCTCACCCCACCAAATTCGACCAGCTAAAATCTCCGGTTGTGGCCAATGGGCAACGGACTTCGAGCTTCGAATATGGCTTACTTGGCGTCAAGAAGTGACACTAACATCATTCGCGATCTTTAGAACGAGGGGCCCACGCGCAACCGCCAAGGCTTGAAGCAAACCTAATTTGCCGTGTGGAGGATCAACGGATGAAAATCCAATTGGCACTTAGCGGGACTATTCGTGCGGCTTTGCTCGCCATTGCGACGCTCGCGCTCTTGCCCCAGATATCCCGCGCCGACTAGAGCGGCATCTCGTTCTGGGTCCCGGGTCAGTTCGGCAGCCTTGCGGCGGTTCCTCAGACCCCGGGCTGGTCGCTGGGCGCAGTCTATTATCATACGAGCGTGGCTGCCTCAGGCGCTGCCGCCGCAGCACGAGAGATTCAGGTCGGCAGATTCCCTCCGACGGTCAATGTCAATTTGAATGTACATCTGAATGCCCCCCGGATCTCTTGTTCCTGGCCCCGACATATACCTTCGCAACACCGGTGCTCGGAGGTCAGTTGGCCATGGGTGTCACGGGGGTATTCGGCCGAAATAGCACCACCCTCGACGGCACACTGACGGCTGGTATCGGTGGAATAGCGGCAACCCGTATGGGAAGCATCTCGGACTCGCTCACCGCGTTCGGCGACCTCTACCCGATGATCACGCTGAAGTGGCATGACGGCGTCCATAACTGGATGACCTACGCGACCGGCGATGTTCCCGTCGGCGCCTATGATCCGAACCGTCTCTCGAACATCGGGATCGGTCACGGTGCGATCGACGCCGGCGGCGGCTACACCTATCTTAATCCGACGACCGGACATGAATTCTCGGGCGTCGCCGGCTTCACCTACAATTTCAAAAACCCCGATACGCAGGTTCAAAGCGGCGTCGATTTCCATTTCGACTGGGGCGCGTCGCAGTTGCTCTCGAAACAGATCTTTGTCGGTCTGGTCGGATATGCCTATCAGCAGATATCCGACGATATCGGTGGACGACCCGTCCTTGGAGGCTTCAGGTCCCGAGTGCTCGGCGTTGGTCCACAGTTCGGCTACCTTTTCCCGGTCAGAAACATGCAGGGGTATCTGAACCTGAAAGGATATGGAGAATTCGACGCGGCAAATCGGCCATCAGGCTGGAATACATGGTTGACGTTCGCGATTTCACCGGCACCGCCCGAAAGCACGGTGACGCCGACCCGACACCTGGTGACGAAGTAAGAACGTCAGTTCGAACGTGTTGCCTATGCTCCGCCGAGCCGGTTCGCGACGGGGCATGATCAATTGGCTACTGCACCACCGGAAATCCGCGTGGGGCGAACTGTCAGCTTTGTCGTCCAGATTGAGTTACATTGCAGTCTTGCTTTGCTACCAGGCATTTTTCTTGCCACGGCTCGCCATTCCGGCTGTTTGCTTTTCGTGTGTTAGATCAAGCCCACCAACTTTCGCAAGCGCGTCCGCAAACGCGTTCAACGAACGTCCGACAAATACCCGCCACGACGATATCCCCTCAGCGCCGTCTGAGGCACGACCTTGCCCAGCGTCGGGCGGATTCCCTCCTTGGAGATTTCCGGACGCAGGCTCCCGGTGCGCGCGGCGCCACGTTCATGGGGGGCGTCATGGTTGCGCGGCGCGTGCCTGAACGGTGACGATCCGAATGATTCCCTTACCTTTAACTTCGAGGTCGCCAAGCGACTCGCCTTCAAAGCGATCCTTGATCTGACGCCAAGTTTCATCTGTCACCGCGACAGCGCCTGGCATCGCCTTGCTGGCCATGCGGGCTGCGATATTTACGGTGTCGCCCCAAATGTCGAACTGATAGCGTTCCTGCCCGACGATACCTGCCACGACCGGTCCGATATGGACACCAACCCGCACCGCCCAGCCAAGTTGAGCGTCAATCGACGTGGCGGCCATCTGGAGACCGCAAAGCACCGCCGTTTGAAGAGGGTCATTCGCGGTTTTGAGTAAACCCGCCGCGGCCATGAAGGCATCGCCTATCGTCTTTATCTTTTCCAGGCCATGGGCGGCCGCCACACGCTCGAACGCAACGAAAAGCGCGTCAAGCCGAGAGACCACTTCCTCGGGTTCGTGCTTGTCGCAATACGACGTGAAATTTACGACGTCGCAGAACAGCACTGCAACGTCATTGTAGCGGCGCGGAATTACCGTGCCGATATTGCGGATCTCCTCCGCGGCGGCCTCGGGAAGCAAGCAGTGGAGCAGTTCATCGGCCTGCTTCTGAGCTTCCCGCGCTCGCTGCAGCGCCGCCTGTAGAGCGACGCGAGCGAGCATGATTGGCGCCGAAAACGGCTTGTGAACGTAGTCGGCTGCTCCGACATCAAAGCCCTGCCTCTCATCCTCGTCTTCCGTCTTGGCCGTGAGAAAGATGACCGGAATGCTACTTGTCACCGGGTTTGCTTTCAGACGGCGGCACACTTCGTAGCCGTCCATGCCAGGCATTGTTATATCTAAAAGAATAAGATCAGGCCTATCGTTGGCTGAAGCGAGTACCAGTGCTTTCTCTCCGTTAGTGGCAACCTTTGTCCTGAATGAGTCTTTGAGAACACTGGATATGATTCCGATATTGGTGGGCGTATCATCGACAATCAGAATGGTTTTGCGATCCGATACAGACATTGGCTCACTCCAGAGAAAACTTGTGGCGCTGTGCGATATCGGCAAGGCAGTCAAGTGCAGCGGTGAAGTCGAAATCACGCACCGCCTTTTCCAAGGTATTCAGGTCGGCGTCCGAAAGAATGCCTTCTCGCTCGCGCGCGTCCAATAGATGGACGAGTGCGGCTCCATCGTCGTCCATCAGCAATTGCTTGAGATGTTTCAATAGCGCTACGGTTTCTGTCGAATCGAACGCGACGGCACGCGGACGGGAGTCTACGGTATCGGGCCCCAGAGAATTGCGAATTGCCTCCATCGTTCGCGCCAACTCGATGGACAAGCGAGCCAAACCAGCATCCAAGGACCGAACATCCCGGTTCCTCAGATATATCTCCAACTCAGCGGCCAATCCGTTTATTGTCTTTGCCGCTAGATTTCCGAATACCCCCTTGAGCGTGTGCATAAGGCGTTCGGCTAGAGCGAAATCCTGCCGTTCCACGCTGGCACTGACTTTGGAAACGGCATCGGCCTGCTGCTCAACGAACTGCCTTAGCAGCGAGCGGTAAAGCTTCACGTTGCCGGCCACCCGCCTGAGTCCATCGACCACGTCTAGCCCGGCGACTTCGAGCAGCGCATCCGGAGGCGGAGAGTGATCGACCAATTTGGCCGATACCGCGACCGCCTGGCCCGGCCGGTAGAATTGCATGAGGGTGCGGTACAACAGCTCTGGATCGATGGGTTTGGTGATATGAGCCTGCATGCCGACCGCCAGACAACGGTCGCGTTCTTCGGCCATTGCGTGCGCAGTCATGGCAACGATCGGGAGATCCGCAAGACGCGGCTCGGCGCGGATGCGCGCGGTGGCTTGGTAGCCATCCATCTCCGGCATTTGCAAGTCCATTAGCACCAAGTCATAAGGGGTGTCCCCAGTAGTGGCCAACAGCTTGTCTACGATGAACAAGCATCCGCTGCATTTCGATCACGTCTATGCGGCAAAGTCCGAATTCAAGAAGCCGCTGGTCAATAGTTGCCTCACCCTGTCGATGGTCGTCGGCATGAGCGTCAGCGACGTCAGCCAATAAGCCATCGGAAATCTCGGCTGGAACGATATCAGGCTCACCGCCCCCGTTTTCGTCGGCGACACGATCTATGCCGAATCCGAGGTATTATCGACACGCGAATCGGCGTCGCGTCCCACCCAGGGCCTTGTCACGGTGCGCACAACCGGCAAAAAGGCAGACGGCACCGCGTTCATGAGTTTCGAGCGGACCGTTCTCGTACCCAAGAGAGGCCATGGCATCGAAGACTGAGCCAGGAATGCGCAAGACGGGCACACCGAAGGGTGGGCTTCGCACACGCCACTCAGTCAACCGTAAGTCCGAAGAGCCACTGTATCTTCAGATGGTGCGGGCTCTGAAGGATGAGATCGTGAGAGGCGTCTATCCGGTGGGGTCCCAACTCCCTACCGAGGAAGAACTTTGCGAGCGATTCTCCGTCAGCCGGTACACGGTTCGGGAGGCCTTGCGACGGCTGCGCGAAGATCGCTTGGTGTCTTCGCGGCAAGGCGCCGGCACCACCGTCGTTCCGCCGCGGCCATCAGATTCCTACGTCCATGAGGTCATGTCGATCAACGACCTCGTTGCGTTCGCGACCGGCGTACGTTTCGACATCGACACGATCGAGATGATCACGGCCGACGCCAAGCTGGCGCCGCGCATCGGATGTGCGATCGGCGAGTCCTGGCTGGCAGTGCGCGGGTTTCGGCACACCGAAGACAGCGATCTCCCCGTTTGCTTTACCGAGGTTTACATCAATGGGAGTTCGCCGCGATTGGACGGCTTTTGCAGCGTCATCGCGGCCCCATCTTCCACCTGATCGAAGATTTGTTCGGGCAGCATATCGTCGAGGTCCACCAGGAAATCGCGGCCGGGTCTCATTCCGCCCGCGTTGGTTGCCGGCCTCAAGGTCAAGCCGGGCGCTACGGCCCTGGAGGTGCAGCGGACCTACATGCTCGCCAACGAGAAGATCGCGCAGGTCGCGATCGATACCCATCCCGCCTCCCGCTTCCGCCATTCGATGACGATGCGTCGCGTACAGCGCTAGTCAGTTGTTAAGCGAAAAGTCTTATCCGTGGCTAACCAGACATGTAGAATTTCAGAATCTCGTGCAACTTCAATCATCGACCACCCAGCGCTTCGATCAGGGTTCCGATCAACATATTGAGCTGGTCCGCCGTGCAGGCGCCGGCGTAGACATAGCGATCCGGCCGCACGATGACCGCGCTGACCCGGTTCGCTCTGATCCAATTCGAAAATACCCCGTCGGTTTCTACGAAGGTTGCGATGCCGTCTCGCGCCAAGGTCTTCCCGGCCTCGGCGATCACCACCCGTTCACCACCAAGCCGTCGCCAGCAAGCAAGCGACGCATCCGACATCCACGACATCGCCTCCCGCGTTGCTGTGACTACCGCAAACTCCGGCTTCAGCAGGTCATCAAGGCGCGTCACGCTCCCGTCAGCTGCCCGCACATGCGGTTGCACGAATAACCTGCCAGCAAGTTTGTTGCGAGAGGCGATCAGTCCACAAGCCAAATCGGGAATGAATTTTTGCCGGATGGTTTCTGCTTTTCCGGACTTGAGTTCCGCGCGTAACCTCTCATCGCGAGCAACTGCCGCTAGAGGGTCCAACTCCCCGATGATCTTGCCGAATTCCTTGGCGCTGGCGACAACCGAGCGGACGTGCGGCTTGCGTTCGACCTCGTAGCTGTCGAGCAGGGCATCGCCAACGTCGTCGCGCAGCACCAGCGCCAGCTTCCATGCCAGATTGGAAGCATCGCGAATGCCGGCGCAGAGGCCCTGTCCAAGGAATGGCGGCGTCTGATGCACCGCGTCCCCCATCAATAACACGCGACGGTCTCGCCAGCTTTCTCCTAGCAAAGCGTGGAAACGATAGACCGCCGAACGCCAGATCGTGAGGTCGGACGTTTCCGTAAAGCCTTTCAGCAATTTGAGCACGTTGTCCGGTGCGCCGGCGGCTTCCGGATCTTCGCCCGGCAACAGCTTGATTTCCCATCGCCGCAGATTGCGGGGGCCCGGTACGAACGTTCCGGGGCGTGACGGCCAGCAATATTGATAGCTCTTGGCGGGTCTCTTGCCGGGATCGCTCGTAAGCGTATCCACCACCATCCACCATTCGTCGAACGCGAGATCCTCCAGTCCAATACCGAGATGCTTGCGGACAAAGCTGTTGGCGCCGTCGCATCCTACCAGATAGCGCGCATTGATCTCGAACTCGTCGCCGGTTTCCCCCTTCGCCTTCAGCGATACTGATACTTCGTCCTGCGCTAGAGCTACGCCAGTGGTCGAGAGAAACACATCCGCGCCCTTGTATCCGACGAGCTTGTCGCGAAGCGCCTGCTCGGCATCGGGCTGGACGAAGGTTACATTCGGGATCCAGCCCAACGGATAAGGCGGCGGCATCGGATCAAACATTTTGATCACTTCGCCGTCGACGCCGAGGTAGTGCGAGCCGTTATGCGGTGCGATCGCGTTCTCCATGACATCGGCAAGACCAACGGCCTGAAACACACGCAACGCCTCGTGATCCAGCGTGATCGCGCGCGGCTTGTCATAAATGGCCGACGCCCGATCGATCACCGCGATTTTCAGGCCATAGTTCGCCAGCAGGTTGGCAAGGATGGCGCCAACGGGTCCATAGCCGACGATTGCCACATCATACTTCGGGGTTTCGATCAACGTGCGCGATCCCTCAACACCTGACGGACCAGTTCGGCGGTACGCTCGAAATGCGCCGTGATCAGCCGCGCCGCCGCATCGGCGTCGCGCGCCACCACGGACTCCATCAGCGCGCGATGCTCCTTCTCACGGTTCTCGCCCTTGATGCCGGCCTTGCGGCCGACATGACGGTAGCGCTCGGACGAATCGAACAAATGCTCGCAATATTGTTCGAGCCGTCGCGAACCCGAGGCCGACGTCAGACTGGAATGGAAATTGCGATGGGCGATCTCCCATTTGGGACTGCGCTCGCGTTCCTGGCCCGGCTCAAACCGCGGCGTGCGCGACAGCCGATGGAAGGAGAGCACGACCCACTCCTCCCAGGCGGCGTCGCCATGAGCGATGGATTTCCGGATCGCGAGCTCGTTGAGCCAGCATCGCGCGCGGGTGATGTCGACAAGGTCCTTCTCGCCCATCGGCGCAACCGCAAAGCCGCGGTGATCGGTCTGGGCGACCAGCCCCTCGCTCGACAGGCGGCTCAGCGCCTCGCGCATCGGACTTAAACCCACGTCGAAGCGCTCACACAGCGAGCGGATATGCAGCTTTTCCCCGGGTTCGATCGCAACCGAGATGATGTCCTTCCGCAGCCGGTCATAGACGTGCGAAGCCAGCGTCTCCTTGGCACTTTCGGGGTTTTCGAGCGCGACCTCGGGCATGGGGCTGGCCTCTAGCTATTCTGCTTCGCGAGATACTTTTCAAGCGTCATCGGACTCGGCTTGACCTGCGGCTCGCGGATGGTGACGCCGGCAAACGGCGTTGCTTCCTCAAACCAGGCCTGGCGCGCCGGCAACCCCCAGGGATGAGCGATAGCAGGATCCGACGGATCCCAGCCGACCGGCTCGTTCTCGATATCCATGATCTGGTAGTGGGTGTTGAACAGTTCGACGCGATGGCCGTCCGGGTCGCGCATGTAGACGTACATCGCGTGTCCCGGCCCATGCCGCCCCGGACCGCGCTCGATGCGAGTGCCAAAGCCGAGTTCGCCCGCGACATCGCAGGCATACAGCAAATGATGCACCTCCGGTGCCAGGAAGGCAAAATGATGCAGCCGCGGGCCGGTGCCATTGAAGAAGACGATGTCATGCGGATTGCCCTTGCGCTGCAAAAACACGCCGCGAAGGTCGAACGTACCCGACGGCGCGATATATTCGCTGAGGCGGAAGCCTGCGGCCACATAGAACTCGCAGACCTTGCGAACCTCCGGCGTCAGGATCTGGTAGTGGTCGAGCCGCAGCGCGGAACCGCCGGCATGACGGGTGAATTTTGTGATCATGCGCTGCACCACCGGCATCGTCGCGCAGAACTCCAGCGGCGTGCCGGCCGGATCGGTCGCGTGCAGCGTGCGGCCCTGATGCGGCACGTCAGCCCACGCGGCCGGACAACCCCGGGTTTCGAAGAAGGTCTTGAGCTTTTCGAGATCGGCGTCCGTGAACACCCGCAGCCCGATCCGCATGCACGAGACATCCGTTGCCTTTCGCAACACCAGGCTATGGTGGCACGCTTCTTCGACACCGCGGAAATAAAGGGTGTCGTCCTCCTCCGCCGTCAGGATCAGGCCGATCACTTCCTGGTAGAACTGCCGGCTCGCCGCGAGATCGCGGACGGTCAGCATGACATGGCTGGCGCGGGTGATGTGAAATCCCGGATCGAAATTCGTGCTTGGGAAAGTCATGCTCTAGCCTTTCGTTTCAACTATCATAGTCAACCGCGCAGGAGGGCCGGCAGCCACAACGCCAGCGACGGAAATGCCGTCAACAGCGCTAGAACGGCGAGGTCGGCGACCACGAACGGAACGATGCCGCGGTAGAGCGTCCAGAGCGGAATATCCGGCCGCATTGCATTGATGATCAGGATCACCAGGCCGATCGGCGGGATCACCAGGCCTAGCTCGACGATGATCACGTTGATGATCGCCCACCACACCGGGTCATACCCGAAATACACGATGATCGGCAGCGCGAACGGCAAGGTGACGATCATCGCTGCAAGCTCGTCGAACACCGCGCCAAGCACCAGATAGGCGCCGAGCATCAGCACGATGATGCCGGTCGGCGGCAGATTAACGGTGCCCAGAAAAGCGATCAGCTGTTCGGGGATTTTTGCCAGGCTGATGAAATAGGTGAAGATCGACGATCCGATCAGGACGAAATAGATCATGCCGGCGATCAGCGCGGTTTCGCGCAGGCTGGAAACCAGATTTCCAGGCGTGATCGTGCGGCGCATCAGTGCAAACGCAAATGATACGACGGCTGCGACCGAAGCCGCCTCGTTGACGGTAAAGACGCCGCTGTAGAGCCCGGCGAAAATGATCGCGATCAGCAACGCTGCGGGCGCGGCGCGCCGCACGGAAGCGAGCTTGTCCTGTCGCGACACGCGCTCCGAGACCGGCGCGATCGCCGGATCAAGCCGCGTCATCACGGCGATGGCGATCAGATTGGCTGTTATCGTGATCAGCGCCGGAATCACGGCGGCGATGAATACGTCGAAAATATAGGTCCGCGCCACCACGCAATAGAGGATCATGCCGAGCGAGGGCGGGATCAGCGCCTTCAGCGCGCCGCCGGCGGCGATGGTTGCCCCCGAAAAACCCGGCGAGTAATTGCGCTTGAGCATCTCCGGCAGCGCCACCTGGGTAAAGGTCGCAACTGTCGCCGGAGACGATCCGCAGATCGCCCCGAACGCGGCACTGCCCCCGATGGTCGCATAGGACAACCCGCCGCGCCGGTGGCCGAGTAGCGCCGCGGCAGCCGCGTAAAGGTCACGCGCAAAACCCGAGACGTTGACGAACGCGCCCATCATGAGGAACAGCGGCACGGCCGCAAGGTCCGTACTGCCGAGCACCTGCGATGGCTCTGTCGCAAGAAAGGTCAGCGCCGAAGGCCAGTTGGTCTGCAGCGCAAACGCCACGATGCCGACGACGATCATCGCAAACGCCAGCGGAATATGCAGCGCCGCCAGCACGAACAGCGCCACGATGCCGCCGATGCCGATACCGGTCGCCGTCATGCCACCGGCTCCGGATCGCGGCGCCGGCCGGCGCCGGTCATCTCCTCGATCAGCACCAAGGTCTGCACGGCCACGGCCACCCAAAGGATGCCGTCGACGGCAAACCAGAACGGCGCCTTTGGCCAGTTGAGCAGCCAGGTGACGTCGCCGGCGCGCATCGTCTTGATGCCGAAAAGCCAGAATTGCCATGCCATGCCGATCATGACGATCTCGATGACCAGCGCGGCGATCGTGTCGATCACGCGAACGCCGGATGGCGGCAGGATTCGATTGAACATCCGCAGCACGATATTGTTCTGCTGGAGCAGCACGATCGGCAGGCAGCAGGTACCACAAATCGCCGCGACCATGTCGCCGATCTCGCGCACCAGGTCGATCGGCGTGTTAGCAACCGCCCTGAGCAAGCCGTCGAGCAGCGTGAAGACCGCAAGAATCAGCAGCAACGACAACCCGGCGACGGCGACGGCGTTCGCTAGGCCGGTAACGACGGTTCGCGCCGCCTTCACGCTACTTGACACGCTATTTGGTCCTGATCCCGGCCAATAGTTCGCGTGCCTTGCTCAACAGCTCGGCATTTCCCGGGCTCTTGGCGACCCATTCGGCCGTGACCTTCTGGTAGACCGGCTGCAGGCTCGCGATATCCGCTTGCGACGGCGCCGTCACCGTGCGTTTGGAATCGGCCTTGAACTTCGCGATCAGTTCGTCGTTGTATTGCCCGAGGTCGCGGATATAGGTGTCGTCGATCCAGCGGATCGAGTATTTAGCGATCACGTCCTGCGCCGGCTTCGGCAGCGACTCGAATTTCTTGCGATTCATCAGAACGGCCAGGGGACCCGCGCCGAGCGGCAGCAGATAATCGTGGCTGGTGACGCGGTCGATGCCGAAATCAACGATGGCCGCGGGAACCGTGGTGGTGGCGTCGATCGTGCCGCGCCCCATCGCCTCGACCACCTCGTTCGGCGGCATCAGCACCGGCACCATGCCCAGCTCCTTGACGGTCTGGCCGATCACCGCGCCGTTGATCCGCACCTTCATGCCCTTGAGATCGGCAAGCGATTTGATCGGGCGGCGGGCGAAGACCATGTATTGCGGGTTCATGAAGGCCCCGACGACGTAATAGTCGGAATAGCCGCGCAGGAGATTGGCCTTCAGCAGTGCTTCGTAGAGCTTCACACCCTCTTTCAGGTTTTGCAGCAGGCCCGGCAGTTCGAATACCTGATCGTCCGGAAAGCGGCCGGGGCCAAGGCTCGGATTGACAAAAGCGATGTCGGCGACGCCATCGAGTAAAAGCTGCGGCTGTGCCGGCAGCGCCTTGCCGAGCGCGCCATTCGGATAGGCATCGATCTTCACCGCGCCGCTCGGATCGGCGTTCACGGCGTCGATCCAGGGCTTGATGGCACGCGCGTAATTGACCTCGGTTTCGGATGCGAAGAACGACAGCTTGAGCGTCACCGGCTCGGCACCCGCATTCAGCGGCAAGAACGCTGCGAACCACACCAGCAATGCGGTGCAAAGTCGCGTCATGCTCTCCTCCCCTCGATGCTGCGGCCGATCGATTTCGCCGCCGGCTGCTATTTCGTTAGCGAGACTCTTCGCGGAAAAATAATCGATTTTCAATATCTTTTTTCGATATAATCGATTATTGAAACGGAGAAATGCGCGCGTATCAGTCAAAAAGCTGCATGATTTCAAATAATAAGAAGGAGCGTGACACATGAATCTGGGGATCGAAGGCCGCACCGCGCTGGTTTGCGCGTCCAGCCAGGGGCTAGGTCTCGCCTGCGCGCAAGCCCTGGCGCAGGAAGGCGTCCACGTCGTCGTTAACGGGCGCGATGCGGCAAAACTCGAGAAGACGGCCGCCGAGTTGCGAGAGATTGCACGCGGTAATGTGATCGCGGTCGCGGCTGACGTCACGACCGCGGACGGTCAGGCACGACTGCTCGCGGCCTGTCCCTCGCCCGACATTCTCGTCAACAACAATGCAGGCCCCTCGCCCGGCAATTTCGCCGATATTGAGCGCGACCGCTGGCTGGCTGTGATCGAGGCCAACATGATTGCGCCGCTGATGCTGATCCGCGCGGTGCTGCCGGCGATGAAGGAGCGGCGCTTCGGACGCATCGTCAACATCACGTCCGCGATGGTAACGACTCCCCGCCCGCATATGACGCTGTCCTCCGGCGCGCGCGGCGGCCTGACCGCGGCGATGAAGGGGTTGTCGCTTGAAGTCGCGCGCCATAACGTCACCATCAACAATCTGCTGCCCGAACGGTTCGACACCGATCGCCAGCATCAGATGGCCAAAGCCGCGACGGCGCGCGAAAATATTTCCTACGAGGAAGCCCGCGCGCGCCAGATCGAGTCGATCGCCGCGCGACGGCTCGGCGATCCCAGGGAATTCGGCGCGACCTGTGCGTTCCTCTGCAGCGCCTTGGCGGGCTTTATGTCGGGACAGAACCTTCATCTCGATGGCGGATCGTATCCCGCGCTGATCTGAATCGACCGCACATCGCGTCGGAACGCCATAGGCGGCTTGCCCGTTTTGCCGATGAAGAAAACGCGAAAGAGATCAAGGACTGGGAGGAGATAATGCGTCCGTTCACGGCCTTCTATTGTTGGGCCTCTGCCTGCTGATGCCGCCCGCTGCACGGGCGCAACACTTTCCCGATCGTCCGATAACCATCGTTAGCGGACTCGCCGCCGGTGCTGGCATGGATGCCGTAGTTCGGCTTTATGGCGCGCGGCTCGCAAAATTATTCGGTCAGCCAGTTGTTCTTGAAAACAAGCCGGGAGCAGCGGGCATTCTGGCTGTCGAGGCGCTGATGAACGCGCCCGCGGATGGGTACACCCTCGCCGCTGCGACCAGCTCCATCATGGCGATCCGGCCGAGCCTTTTCAAAAAGACGCCTTATGACCCGCGGACTGATTTCGTGCCAATCTCTCTGTATCTAAAATCGCCCTTCATTCTCGTGATCAATCCGGCGCTGCCGGTCCATTCGGTTCCAGAGTTGATAGCCTACATTAAGCAGCGCCCGGGCCAAGTCAGCTATCCATCGTCATCGATCGGCGGCGTGCCGCACCTGTCGGCGGAATATCTGAAGCAGCGCTTCGGCATCGACATGACTCATGTGCCTTATAAGAATAGCCCGCAGTCCATCGCCGATATCGCGGCCGGACACGTGTCGCTCGCCTTCGCCGCGGCGGGAGTATCGCTTCCGTTGATTCGTGATGGCAAGCTGCGTGCGCTTGCGGAGACCTCGCTCACTCGGCTGGCCTCGCTGCCCGAGATTCCGCCGCTCGCGGAAGCGGTCGGCGTGCCTGATTTCGAAGCCGTGTCTTGGCATGTGCTTTTCGCCAAGGCCAACACGCCGGTCGATATTATTGAAAAGTTCCGCGCAGAGATGGCGCGCATTATGGCTGACCCTGACATGAAGAAGACGATCGAGCATCAAGGCCTTATCCCGAACGCCCCGCAATCGATTGAAGCCACCCGCGCCTATATCACGACCGAAATCGATAAATGGGTACATTGGTCAAAAGCCTCGGACTTGCCGGTTCGATCTGAGGCAAGCAAAACGTAATGAACCTCGCATTGACACGGCATACGAACGACCTGTCGTCCCGAGAGTGCTAGCAAACGATTGATACTTGGTCTGGTACGAGCTAGCAAGTTCGAGGCCTTTCAATACTATCCGCCAACAGCGGTCCCTTTCGATAGGCCGTTCTTACTAGCAGCGCCGTTGCCCTACTGCACCCCTCCTCAATATCAGGCGCGCCTGCCCCGGTCGGCTTGGAGGAGGAGCCGGCGCCGCGTCGGAAACAGCGTCGTATCGTAACGCTCGGCGACAAGGCCCCAGAGGCCCTTTGGCGCGAACAGCATGACGAGGATGCCGAGCGTGCCGAGGAGAATGAGATAGGACGCGCCGAAATCAGCGAGATAGCGCTGCATCAGATAGAAGATGATGGCGCCGATGACCGGGCCTTCCATCGTGCCGATGCCGACGATGAAGATGACATAGGCGGTCCAGTCGAGCACCGAGAAGGCGGCGTCCGGCGAGATGCGCGCCTTCTGGAGATAGATCAGCGCGCCGATCATGCCGGTCATGGCGGCGGTCGCGACATAGACCGCGAGCTTAATGCGATAGATGTCGACACCGAGGCCCGCGGCCGCGGCCTCGTGGTCGCGGATCGCGCCGAGCGCAAGGCCGCGGCGTGACCGGAGGATGAAATAGACGGCCGCGAGCCGACGAGGTGACGGACGGCGTGAGCGACGTTCCGGTGCCGCCACCGAGCGGCTTGAACTGGGCGAAGACGAGGCGATAAACCTCGGCCACGACCCAGGTGCCGATCGCGAAATAGGCGCCGCGCAGGCGGAACACGATCAACGCGGTGGGCAGCGCGAACAGCGCGGAGACGAGGCCCGCGATCGGAATTGCGACGAATGGATTTAGGCCGCCGATGAGCGTGAGCGCGAACAGGAGATAGCCGCCGAGCCCGACAAAGGCCTGCTGGCCGACGGAGATCAGGCCGGCATAGCCTGCGAGCAGGTTCCAGCATTGCGCCAGCGCCATCATGTAGAATAAGAAGATCAGGTCCAGGATCAGGTTGCGGCCGGCAAAGATCGGAAGCAGCACCAGCACCACCACCAGAGTGATCACGGCTTCAAAGGCATAGAGCAGCCGGGCGGGACCGATGGTCGGATCGAAATTTGTCCGCAGTCCGAGATAGAGCGCCGCGACCGCAATCACGACGAAGGCGAGCCCCATCGCCACCGCGAAGATGCGTCTGTGATCGACGCCCATGAGCTGCACCACTTCGAGATCGTCCGAGGTCGATCCCGTACAGCGCCTGGAAGTCGCCGTAGAAGGCCATTCCGCCGCATCAGCGTCTTCACATGCCGGCGGCCGACCTTGCACCCCTGCAAAGCCAGCAGGCCTCGCAACATACGCGAACCGGCGAAGGGATACTCCAGATGCAGCCGATCGAGACGCTGCATGATCTCGAGGTCGGCTGAAGTGACTGGACGCGGCAGATAGTACACGCTGCCGCGGCTGATCTTCAAAATCTCTGCCTGCTTGGTGATCGGTAGATCGTGTTCACGATCAATCATCGCTTTGCGCTCAGCCATCCCGCCTTGGTGAGCGCGCCTTCTAAAAAACTGATCTCAGCGCTGCTCGCTCCCTGTGGGATAGAAACGCATTTGTCGCTACACTGCGGCCGGAAGGGAGCGGCCGATATGATTTTGGTGGCATGTGATCCCGTTAAAAAACCTGGTCCATGGGCTGTTGCGTACTTGAGAGTGGTGACGCCGTCCCGGCGATCCCGTTTAGGAATCTGAATAAATTGCGCAGCCCAGCCCTTCCGCATGTCAGCAGGAGGATTGGAGATGAACCGCAACAGATCGAAGTCCAGGGTCGACCGCACGATGCCCATGGTGCACCCGAACGCAGCTGCCATCGACATTGGCGCGACCATGCACATGGCTGCCGTCAGGGCAGATCGCGCACCTGAGCCAGTACGCAGCTTCGGTACCTTCACGGCCGATCTGCATCGGCTGGTCGACTGGTTTACGGAATGCGGCGTCGAGACCGTCGTCATGGAATCAACCAGCGTCTACTGGATCCCAATTTTCGAGCTTCTCGATGCACGGGGGTTCGCTGTTTTTCTTGTCAACGCGCGCGATGCCAAGCACGTGCCGGGGCGCAAGACCGATGTCAGCGACGCGCAGTGGCTGCAGCGGCTCCATTCGTTCGGATTGCTGCGAGCCAGCTTTCGGCCCAAAGGGCAGATTGCCGAACTGCGAGCCTACGTGCGTCAGCGCGAGCGTCTGCTGGAGTACGCGGCCTCGCACATCCAGCATATGCAGAAGGCGCTGACCGAGATGAATCTTCAGCTCCACCACGTCGTCGCCGATATCACCGGTGCGACCGGCCTGCGCATCATTCGCGCGATCCTTGCCGGCGAGCGCGACCCCGAGGCGCTGGCGGGCTTACGCCATTACAGTTGCCACTCCAGTGCTGAGACGATCGCGAAGGCCCTCACCGGGAGCTACCGCACCGAGCATCTTTTTGCGCTCGAGCAGGCACTCTCCCTGTACGACGCTTACCACGAGAAGGCATCTGCCTGCGACGTACGGATCGAAAGCGTGTTGAAAGAACTCATCATCCATAGGGGTCATGATCATGGATCAGCACCGCCGGTCTCACGGCGTCGGAACAGAACCGATCAGGCGAACGCTCTGGCTTTCGACGTCCGCGCGGCGTTGTTTGGGCTGCTCGGAAAGGACGTCACCA
>WNGJ01001242.1_pt1 | contig 24796 bp, 19 predicted proteins | sample 5400611 | NCBI WGS metagenome assembly WNGJ01 (sample SAMN13153375, study PRJNA577476) | soil metagenome | isolation source: 40 cm soil or saprolite under Garry oak tree replicate 1 | place: USA:California | collected 2016-06-15
AGGCTGTAAATATCAGCACGAGGGGTTGTCTGCGCTTTGCCATACTGCTCCGGGGGAGCATAGCCTGGTGAACCAAAGGCAATCGTATCTCTCGTCTGACCTGGCTTGAAGTGACGGGCAATACCGAAGTCGATCAAGTAGACCTGTCTATCAGGAGTCAACATGATGTTAGCAGGCTTAAGGTCGCGGAAGATGATGGGTAGCTGGCGAGTGTGTAAATAGTCAAGTACCGTGCAGAGCTTGATGCCAATGTCAAGCACTTCTTCTACAAGAAGACGCCTTGCTGTCGCTTTGCATAGATGTTCATCGAGCGTTTCACCTTCGATGAAATCCATCACTAAGTACCAATGCCCATTCTCAAAAAATTGATCGTAAATATGGGGGAGGCCTGGATGAGAAAGACTCGCTAACAGAAGCGCTTCGCGTTTGAAAGCATCGGTGGCAGTGACAACCTCTTGTGGACTGAGGGCACTCTGGCTCATTTCCTTGATAGCGACGAGCCGGTTACCTAACAAAGTATCTTCAGCTTTATAGACAGCACCAAAGCCACCTTTGCCCACCTGGCTGATAATGCAGTAACGCTCATGGAGTAGGGAATTGGAAACAAGCAGCCTGGTGTATGAATTGGGATTGGGGTTTACTGCAGAGGCTTGCAGAGGCTTGCCACAAGCAAAACAGAACGCTGCTTGCGGTGGATTACCTGTACCGCATGTTGCACAATAAAGATGAGAAGAGACTACCATACATCCTGCTTTCTTGGATGCATCAACACTTTCCGGCGCAGCGAACATTTGAACTTTACTTAAGATTCTACCATAATTTTTGCTCTACATGTCACTATTTAGAACGAGGCACTTCAAGCCAGAGGATCTCTAACAGGGCGCTGCATCCACGTGGATTACTCGTGGATCTTGTCTCGGGGAAGTCAACAAGTGAGATGACCGGAATTTGCCTACCGTTCTGTATAACTACCCGCTCAAACAATCTCTGAGTGAAAGACTGGTCAACAGGATTGAGATCGCCAAAGAGGATAGCTTGTGGTGCGATCAGGTGCTGCGTAAACCAGATCAGCGCCTCTCCTGCTGTGTTGGGGACATACACTTGATAGTGGGCAAACGTGAGTAACTGCGCTACCCAGGCACGTCGTACTTCCTGGTTATCGATCACTACAAGCAGTGGTTCGCGAGCAAAGGCCGGCAAAGGACTGGTTATGACATCTTCGATATACATGTCTAAACTGGCGTGACCACATCTTCTGGTGGTGCACTCTCTCCTCGTGGCGTACTCTTTTCCTCTAGAACGAACTTGCATGCCTGGCAGTAGCAAGTGGTACTCAAGGTAAGTCATAGAGTATCTCCGGTCAGTTAAGCTGAGTAGTTACGTCTCACGTTCTGTGAATGTAGCATAACAAGCTGCATATGATATAGTAGGAAATCTATACTACGCCATACAAAGATCACAACCATATGATCAAAGGGGAGATATTCATGCTGCGCCGAATAATTACTGTATGCTCTCTATTTCTACTTATTACCGGCTTCTTATTGCCTGCAGCTATGCCAGTTTATGCCGGTAGTCCAACAAAGGGCAAGCAGCAGCATGCAAGAGCGGATTTTCCAACGGTTGATCCCAATTATATCTATGACCAGCTCTTTTATATGGCTACGAGTTTCCAGCATCGTGAAGCTGGCTATGATAATAATTTGCCTGCGAACATCAATGGACATGATGAATTTGCGACCTATTGGTCGCAAGAAATGGTGAAGAATTTAGCTGGTTTTGGGCCGCAGGTACGCGTTGACAAATTTCCGGTGCAGGGATGGCAGAACCGGCCTGCCATCTTGCCAGCCTTCAATGTAGAGGTCAGTGTGCCAGGGGTCACGTACCCAGAACAGGTGGTAGTCATTGGCTGCCATTATGATGGCATGGCCATTTCTACACAATCAGCCAACGATGATGCCAGCGGGTGCGCTATCGAACTGGGAGTAGCCAGAGCCATGGGCCAATACTGGCGCAGCCACCACATGTATCCAGCACGTACACTGCGCTTTGTCATCTTCGATGCCGAGGAACAGGGGCTTTACGGCTCGTTTCACTATGTGAACGCTACGATCAATGGTGATATAAGCAATGTTGTTGCTATGTTTAATGAGGAGCAGAATGGCATTGCTTACCCATTGCGCTACCTGGGCAAGATGGTCAATCCGTTATTGCCATTTTATGTGTATTCATCGCCATTAACGAACAATTCATTGTATCCACACCAGGACCGGCTTTCTCAACAGCAGCGGAATAATATCGCTCATTTTCAATCTCTTTTGCAGCAAGCCGTTATCCCCGTCTTTGAGCAGTTTCAAGCGCTGGGCTTTCAATCGCTTGTCTATCACGGCATCAACCAGCAAGACGTCTCCCAGCCAGTCTTTACCTCCGACCAGGTGAATAATGTACAACTGCATGATGACACGCTGGGTAGCAGCGACCAGGAACCATTTACACTGGCAGGATTACCCTGTGCCACATTCGTAGGCAACTCGACTTACTACGACAACAATCCGCCGCCGTGGTCATATCCTTTTGATCAAAAGGAAGATACTATCCAGCTGATGAATACGTTTGCCAGCGGGGGTTCTCAGAAGTCCCAGGCGCTTGTCCTGGCGCTGGGGCTGCCAGGTATGCTCACGACATGGATGCTCAACCAGCCAGATATCCTCGGAGAGGCTCCTGCAGGTACTGGCCCTATTGCAGCGATAAGCGACGTTGGGCAGACCCTGGTCAATCACAGCATTGCGTTGGATGCAAAGACTTCCTTTGATCCGAATAACAGCAATGCTAATTTAAATTATGCCTGGAACTTCGGTGATGGCACCTCTGCTAGTGGCGTCTCCGTCAACCATGTATACACAAACGCGGGAACACACACATTGTCATTAACTGTGAGTTCAGCGACAGGAATACGCCACGTCAACAAGGTTATCCATGTTGTGACACGGATAACCAGCTACGCCAATCCCTATACACAGTATCAATCGGATGGAGTGCCTCCTGGCAATCCGGCGGTAATATTACCAACCCCAGATGATAGCCAGCTGGGCCGTGTGCCCACGACATCAATGCCGGTAGTATCTCCGTCAAGTTCAGGGAATTCAGGATGGTTACTTATCGCTATAGTTGTCGCCATAGTGATAGTGCTGGGGATTGCCGTAGTGGTGGGCATGAGACTAAGGAAAAAGAAAGTTTGACAATGTTGTACCATACATTCATAATACTAGATAGAGGAGAACCAGAGGGAAGGATCAGCAACATGGCAAAGCCTATTTATGTGATTGGACATAAAAACTCAGACCTGGACTCTATTGCCTCAGCCTATGCTTATGCACAGTTGTTACGCATGCAGGGCGAAGAAGAGGCTATCCCCGCTCGCAATGGCGTTCTGAAGCCAGAAGTGCGCTTTGCGCTTGAGCGCTACCAGGTTGAACCGCCAGAAGCACGGGAGGACGTATATCTCCAGGTGCGCGATGTTATGCGGCGCGGTGTTATATGTGCTTACATCGATCAACCTCTTTTGGAGGCCGGGCAGCTGCTTCAGGAGCATAATCGCCGTTCAATGCCCGTCATCGACGCGGATAACAAAGTACGGGGCATTATTGCTACCGAGGATTTTGCCAAGCTCTTTTTTAACGACCTTGATCCGCGCTCTGTTAACCGCATCCCACTGCAACGGGATAACCTGGTACGTGCGCTCAGAGGACGGGTGTTAGTGGAGGGACGGCGCAAACTGGGCAACCGTGTCATCGTAGGAGCAATGCAGGCGGAGACGATGGCAGATTATGTTGAGCCGGGCTGCTTAGTGGTGTTAGGCGATCGCGAGGATGCCCAGCTGAAAGCTATCGAAAGCGGTGCGGCAGCCCTGGTGGTTACCGGCGACCTCCTGGTCTCAGCACGAACGTTAGCAGCGGCACAAAAGCATGGTGTGCTGGTGATCAGTACAGCCCATCACACGTTTACCGCGGTACGCCTGATTAACCTGAGTATCAGCACCCAGGATATCATGAATAGTGAGTTTGATTCCTGCCGTCCTGAAGATCAGATGAGTGAAGTGCAAGCAACGCTGGCGCGACGTCGTTCTATGCCTGTGGTGGATGCTGAAGGCAAGCTTCTAGGTTATCTCTCACGTACTGATCTAATCAATGCTCGGCCGAAAAGGGTGGTACTGGTGGATCATAACGAGCAGTCACAGGCTGTGGACGGTATCGAAGAGGCCGAATTACTGGGGATTATCGATCATCACCGTATCGCCGATGTACATACGAACAAGCCGATTATGTTCCGTGCCGATCCAGTTGGTTGCACCGGTACCATCATTGTTGGATTGTACCATGAAGCAGGGATAGCCATTCCACGCGAAGCGGCCGGCCTGTTGCTGGCAGGATTGCTCTACGATACCCTTATTTTGCGCTCTCCCACTTCGACAGTACGTGACGAGCGTGTGGCTGCCGAACTGGCGGAGATCACTGGTGAAGACATTGAGGAGTACGGCCAGGAACTTTTTGCGGCTGCGGCGTCTGATTTGAGTGCACGTTCCCCTGAGTCGTTGCTTACCGCTGACTTCAAGGAGTTCGTGGTAGGTGATAAAAAGTTTGCCATAGGGACAGTTGAGACAGCAAGCCCGGCGACCATCGAGAAGCGTATACCTGAGTTACTCTCGAGCATGCAGCGGATTGCCCATGAGCGTGGCTATAGCTCATTTCTGTTTATGATTGTTGATATCATCAATATGCAGTGCCGTTTATTGGTCTGGGGCGGAGAACGTGCTGTGGCGGATGTACTGGGAGCCCCTTTAGAGCCAGATGGGCATACAATCATAGTGGATGGTCTTGTCTCGCGCAAGAAACAGGTAGTGCCATTACTTGGACGTATCCAGGCTTCAATGTAGGGAAAAGCTCTGCCCCAAATGTGCTACTCCTGTCACGTGTTCAAGAATAGCATGCTATACTGTACCTGAGTATTTCACCTTGTACCGTAACCTTCGATAACGTATCACATATTGAAGTGGAGGTAGACGATGGCCCGGTTCGATGAAATTGACGAACGAGCAGAGCAGCCATGGCATTCGCGTGTTGCACAAGAACGTTTAGACCTGTCAGCTTCCGTAGAGGAGTCAATGAGGGATGGCTCTATACAAGAAGAGCAGGAGCCGGAGGAAGCTGATAATCCCGCGCTTCTCCCTGAAGGTACAACCCTCATTCCTCCACGTTTGAGCTTGCAATCCAAACCATTGTCTGTGGTACGCCCGAATACAGCATTAGAGCCTGTTAAGTCGCCAGCACCTCCAGGTAATGTAGAGGCCGGGGCTATCACCACAGAAAATACGAATATATTTACACGTTTTGCTCAGCATCTGACTTCTTCTTTGGCGTCTTTTGGTGGGAAGTTGCAACCTGCTATGCCTGCTTCACAAACAGGAACGCAAAGTTCAGCTAAAGTTGAGGGAGTATCAGCAGCCCAACCTGCCAGGTATGCAGGGCCAGCGGTACGCGTCGAACGTTCCCAGGCCCAGGTGGCGGCCAAATTGTCGCCAACACACTCGACTCAAGCGATCGTTGCACCTGCGCAAAATAAGCAAGGCCTGACGCGGCGTACAACAAAGGTGCGCTTACAGGTTGTGCCCAAAACAGAAGAAACCCACAGTACTGAAGAATTGATTACACCCTTGTCTGATGCTGCCACCAATCCCCGTTTACCGGCAGTGGATGAGGCTAAGAAATCTGCTGGGACTGCCGTGCCGGAACAAATATCCGGTTCCGGCACGTTTGAGAGCGCTCAAAGCGAGGTAGCGGTTGCCAATGTGCATATAACTCCATCAAGTGTAGTGGTGGTGATGCTGGCAGGTGATCCTGGACCCGTAGTTGTACAATATGTTTCTCTACAGCCCAAAACGGGCTTTACCGTTCATTTAAGTGCGCCTACGAAGAACAGAACTCCGTTTAATTATCGGATTCTTTAGCCTGTATACTTCAGCTTTCCAGTCTACTAACATAGTCACTCGGCAGTGTGCAACCACTATAGAGCTTTGTCAACAACTGCTCTTGATCAGCTATACTTATCTTGCCAGAGGAGCAGGACATCTCCAAGGTACGTGTGTCACCCCTACAATTCGCCCTCAACCTCTTTTTGCAAGCGTAGAAAAAACTCTTTCATGTAGGTATATCGCTCCTGCGCCAAGATTTGACCTGTGTTTGTTGTCATGCGTTCAGGCAGATTACCGAAGAGCAATTGGAACTCAATGCTAGGGGAGTAATCTTGACGTCTGCGTAAACTGCGCACCAATAGTGGATCGACAGGTTCAATAATCTCGGGGGGGACAGGTGAATAAATCTTCTGATTATAGCGACCGGTGATGCAGTAGAGGCGGCCAATGCCGATAGCTCCCAGGCAATCAATCTTGTCGGCATCGTAGAGGATGCGCCCCTCTAAAGATCGTGGTACAGCAGCGCCGGTCATGCGATGATCGCGAATGGCTTGTTGCACCGCTGGAATGGAATGCTGGGGAAATTGCGTACCGCTAAGCAGTTCCGCCGCCAAATTCGCCCCGATTAAGGCATGATCTCCGCCGTGGCGGCGTTCCCGCTCTTGCCCAAGATCGTGAAGAGCTACGGCTGCCCAGATGGTTGGGAGATCTCCTCCTTCGCGTGCTTGAATAGTCTCTGCCAGTGCCATGACACGTACGAGGTGGTCGTAGTCGTGAGCGGCATCCTCTGATCCCTCGCGGGCCATCGTTTCATGGGCCAGTCTAAGAAGCCAGTTCCGTAGTTCGGTCACTCTTTTCAATATCACTTTCTAACGCTGGTAATGTGAGAATAAAGCGACTGCCTTCACCGTAGACACCGCTGCTCTCAGCTCGGATAGTACCACCGTGCATATGGAGTAGTTCTGCAACCAGGTAGAGGCCCAGTCCAATACCCTTTGTTTTAGTGCTATGGATGTTGGGCGCACGGTAGAAACGCTCGAAGAGACGAGGTAGAGCTTCTTTGGGGATGCCTATACCTTTATCTGTGACACACACCTCAATCGTACGCTTGTCCTTCTCAGCATTGCTTCTGTATTGACGAAGCGAAACAGTAATAGGGCCCCCCTGCGGACTATATTTTATCGCATTCTGGATCAGGTTGCCAAGGATTTGCGAGAGGCGTGAGCTATCGCCCGTCACCAGATAAGGGTGTTCAGCAGGTGCTATGTCGCAACTGATGGAGTGCTGCTCTGAGGTTGCACTGGAGGTTGCGACCACCTGTTGAGCAATCTCGGCCATGTCAACAGCTTCTGCTTTGATAACCAGTTGCCCACGATTGATCTGTGTTACCTCTAAGAAGGTATTAACGATATCTGTCAGCTGGTGCGTTTGTTCCTCGATGGTGGTGAGGCTATCGTTCAAGCGTTGTATCGGCTCTTCATTATTCATGCGGCGCAGCTGACGTAGGGCTACCTGGCTGTGCGCAAGAATAACGGTCAGCGGCGTGCGGAACTCGTGAGCGGTGATAGCCAGAAATTCGTCTTTGAGGGCGTTAGCTTCGCGCATAGCTGCTTCGCTGGTGCGGGCATTTGTCGCTTCTTGTTGCCAGCGAGCTTGCTCAATGGCTAACCCTGCTAACTGCGCAATACCTTCGATGACCGCCATATCCCATATCGTGAACTCAGGACGCGGGCTTTGTGGTTCCTGCTTGAGGAACACATTCATTTTGCACGAGGGAGAACGATCTAACATCATCAGCCCCAGGAGGCGATGATTATGGGTGATAGGAGCCGCAAGGACCATGGTTTGAGTAAATGGATTAGGTTGGTTGGGATATTGCTCCGCGTTAATAACGGTAGCATGACCCTCTATTAACTGCCTGCGAAAGCCCTGGTATTGGTTTGAATCAGGGGTAAGCCATAGACTTTGATCTCGCAGCCATTCTGCCTCAGCTTCGTCATCGGCGAAGCCACTGGATAACAACAGTGTAAATACCTTTTGCTCCTCATTATAGAGTTGGACCAGGCCACGATCACAGTTAAGTGTTGAGAGTGCCATTTCAAGGACACTATGCAGGATGTCTTTCATCTCGGTGATACCGGATACCGCTTCTGCCACATTCAGCATCGTTTCCAGTGCCTGGCGGATACGCCGTTCCACGCGAGTCTGTTCTGTGATATCGCGAAAGGCGCTAACCAGGCCGATTTGTTTCTTCGTCTCATCGAGCATGTGGGTGACGTTCACCTCAAGCACCCGTTCAACGCCATCACGGCGAGTAGTAACGAAACGCTCGCCACGAATGCGCTCTCCCCTGAGTGCGCGCGTCAGCGGAAAGTCTTCCTCTGTAATGGGTTGACCATGGAGCGTGTAGGTAGGATAGCGTTTAAGAAATGCTTTCAACTGGTCTGTGGTGTTTAAGGGTACGCCCAGGAATTGCGAGGCAGCGTTATTGCGTACCAGCACCTCACCCTCCTGGTTCAGTACGGTAAGACCTTCAGTCATGGCCTGGAAGACGGCATCGAGTGTATTTGCTCGCTCTGTAGCCAGGGCGGCAGCCTGGCGGACATCAGCAAGTAGATAGGCCTTTTCGATAGCCATGGCACACTGCGCTGCAATATCTTGCGCAAAAGCAAATTGGCCCTTACTTGGGAAATAGTTGGCGTCATGGTAGTTGACAAAAGCAAAACCGACACAATGAGTACGGTGAGATGGAGGAGGTGTGGTATGACCGGTGCCGACCATAAGAGGAACAATCAGTATATTGTCTAGCCCTAGTCGGCGATACCATTGCCTTTCGCTTCCTGAAGTATGGTTAGCTCTAATAAAGAGCGGACCGCCTGTGGTAGCTGCTTCACTGCAACTTGGTAGGTCTGACAGGGTGATGGTAATCTCGCCTGGAGTCTTGCTAAGTGAGGAGGTGTCTAGTTGGGTGTGGCAAACCAGGCGCAGCGTATCGTTATCCAGGCGGGCAATCGCGCCACTAGCGGCATTGAGACCACGCACCAGGTGATGTGTGGCAATTTCAAGTACGACTGCCAGGTCTTCGCCTGAGTTGACGGTCAGAGCTACTTGATTAATGGCCTGGGCGCGTTCGATTAAGCGCTCTGCTCGTTTGCGCTCGGTCTGAGCCTGCTGATATAGTTGGGCGTTACCAATGGCCAGGGCCGCTTGCTGGCCAATGGCGCGTGCCAGTTGTTGCTGCTCCGAGGAAAATGTGCGTACCTTGTCGGGGTCATCGAGTGAGAGCATACCAACAATACGTCCTTCGCGTTTGAGGGCGACCAGCAGTACAGAACGTACAAGAAATGTTTCTGCAACTACCTGTGCTCTTGGCCGGGTACGGAGGTCTTCCAGGACAACCATACCTTTTTCTTTGATCAGCTGATAAATTTCTGGGTCATCAAGTACAACTGACCCATGATGCCAGATATGATCAGCGGCCTTTACACCTTTGGGATGGATCTTTGGTGAGGACAGATGGTAGGCAGCAGGGCGAAAAACTTCGCGTGTGCTATCTAATAACCAGACTGAACAACGCTCAACCTCGCAGACCTCGGTTGTGCGCTGCGTGAGCACCTGCAAAATGCTATTAAGATCGAGAGAAGAAGCCAACAGCTCTGCTAATTCGCGCAAGATTTCGCTTTCACGCAGCGCTATTAACAATTGTTGACGTTCTTGTTCACCGGTGAATGAGGGACGCTCACCTAACATGCTCTTGACCTCTCACACTACATATGATACATGCCAGTTATGGACAGAATGAACTGAGTAGCTATAGGGACAAACTTAGAAATGTATGGGTTCCTCTATTATTATAGAAGGGGCTTGTGATTATGACAAAGTGTAACAGATGAGTAGAGGATGCGTCAAGGAAAATGGGGCAAATGACTTCATATTTCGCGAAAGTGAGCAAGGGGGAGAGTAAATTGCTATGCCCCAATGCTCCAGGCTACATTTTTGCTCATTGTAAAGACATGTTATAATTGTTTCGTTTGAAAAAAGTCAAAAGCAAGAGAGCTTTCTGTGAGGAGAAGTAGCATGGCGCTAAGTATCGGTATTGATTATGGTAAGGAAAACTGGAAAACCTGTTTGATGGAAAATGGCCGGACACTGGAACTGCGACCATTTAACGACGCTCCTTCTACATTAGCATATTTGAAGCATACCTGCGCCTTCTATCCCGAACCCATTGTAGCCATTTCTTTAGGTATGGGTACGCTTATAACGCCTTTGAATACCCTTAGCGATCAGCAACTGCTTGCATTAAGCTCCTATCGTGATTCACAGCGAGCAAATGCTACCAATCAGCTTCTTATAGCCATAGGCTCTGTCAATCTCAATAGCTACACCCTGCCTGGAGTGCGGCATTTACCGAGTGTGCCTGCACATCGCAAACGCCATCGTCTCGATATGGGAAGTTCGGATATGCTATGCGCTGTCGCTACCTTACTCTACCACATGCGCAAGCGAGAGGCCATCTGGCAGGAGATGCGCTTTATGTATCTGGACGTAGAGCATAACTCACGCAGCATCATCGTTGTTGAAGATGGACGTATCGTTAACGGATTGGGTGAAAACGCTGGCACTTATCATGCTTATGGAGTGGGTCAACAAGAGGGCATCGACTCTGGAGATGGGTCAGATACTATGGAAGACGAGGTAATAGCAGAACAGGCTTTCTGGGAAGGTTTGACACAAGACCTGGCTGGATTAATGGCTATTCACCACCTTGAAGATATTGTAGTGACAGGTCAGCGCAAAGATGCGGCCATAGAGCGGTTAGAAGATACATATCAGTTCTATTGCTTTCCGCACCATACCTATGAACAGGAAGGATTTGAGGCAGCTATAGGAGCTGCAATAATTGCCGAAGGGTTGTATTATCCGGGTCTGGCAGCGGAAATAGTGGAGCGGTTACAGCTTTCTCAAGCCGGTAACCGCTCGCAAAATCAGTTCACCCAGACGCCTTCTCTACTCTAGCTTGCCGCGGCGCATGCGTACCAGTTCCACCACAAATGCGAGGGCTGTTCCTGCCAGCGCCTCTATGGCCGTCCCAACTCTGGAAGTAGTCGGTTTAGCATGATCCTTCTTTGTCTCGCGCTCTTCTTTTTTCTCGTCCTTGTCGTGAGCAGGACCTGCTGAAGCCTGCTGCTCTTGTCTATATGGAGCAGGCGCAGTAGCGTTAGTGATTGAAGCATATGCTTTAACGTCAGAATTGGCCACCGTCTCGTCAACGTGTGTCTCTGTTGCCGCGGTACCAATTGGTTTATCCTTGTGTGAAGCGGCCGCCTGTTGCTCTTTATCCTCTTTGCTCTTTGGCAAATGGCTCGTGGTAATGTGTACCAGGGTGACCAGGTTAACTGGTGTGGCACGCACGCCTTCTAAAAAGAAGGCATTGACCTCGGCACCTAGCAAAAGGATAACAGCAAAGTAGTAGAAGAATATTAAGAGGAATATGGCGGTACCTAACGACGCAGCAGGGCCAGCCGCCAGAAAGCGCGCCACGTAAAGTGGGAAGAGTGTCAGGTAAATTTGCAGCGCTATCGCGGCAACCAGTGCTCCTAGCCAGCTGTTGCGAAAGCTGATGTGCTGGTTGGGGACAACCATGTAGATGGCTTGAAACAGGATATATGCCGCAAGCAAGCCACCCAGAATACCTGTCAGAAATGCAAGTATGCTGCTACCTGGAAGAATTGAAAGAACTACAGCGGGTAATGCCGATGCGAAGGCCATAATGGGTATGAGTATAATAAACAATATGAGCATACCGAAAGCCATGAGATTCTGTTTTATAACTGTTCGCTGGCGTACATGGTAGATGATACCAAAGATTCCTTCAATGAGAATGAAGAGCCGGGAACCGTTAAACAGAGCAAGCACGACGGCGATGATGCCTAGAATGCTAGAATCTTTGGCAAGTTGATTGGTAAGAGACTTTACTGTACTAGCAGGTATTGATACGGGCAAAGCATGTAAAATTTGTCCTTGTAGCTGAGTGTATTCTGCTGGACTCAATGAGCCCAGGACAAACCCCAGAATGGCCAGGATGGCTATAGCGATTGGGAAGATAGCCATCAGCAGGTTATATGCCAGGGCCGCTGATAGGGTCGTCGACCAATCGTTATTAAATTTGGTAATAAACTCCTGTAAAGGCCTGGTTTCCTTTTCAACGCTTTGCAGGGCTCCCGTGACTCCGCGCTGTTTTGTATCGGTCTGTGATTCTTTTGTACCGGTTGCCATAATAATCCTCCCTCACAAGCATTCTTTACTTTATGAGCACCTTTACCGGTTTTTATTTAGACAAGGCAACTTTTTTGGCTACCTTAACAAGGCTAAGCTAGCTCTTGTTCCTCTCTATCTAACTAATCCGGTAAAGAGAACAATTTCCATATCCTATACTTCTTCACGACTGAACGTTCCTCGTCGTTTCATCAACGTTTAGCACCTGGCGCGGTGGGCGACCAGGCACAGCAAAGAATAAAGCGAATAGGAAATTTAAGATGCGTGAAGCATATACATCTAGTCTTGGCTTACGCCTGTGGAAGCATTGCTTGATGGTAGTTGATGCGGAGGGCGAGCAGGCAGAGCAAAGAAGAGAGCAAGAGCGAAACTGGCGATGATAGTCGCGGGTGTACTTACCCAAGCCAGAGCGAAAGCAATCAAGTAGACAAGCGGGCCGAATAAGTACTGCTTGCTAATAGCTTGTATAGCGCGAGAGTCGACATCTTTGCCTAGGAGCCGATTGTGATAGGAAGCGTAGCGCCAAAGCAGATTAAAGCAGCAAGCCGTCAAAACAAATGTGCCACTATATACGATAGCGGCCGCATGTTGATCGGGAAGCTCAACATACTCAGCTAGCAGTGCAGTGGGCACAGGTACGAAGACGATGAATAATAAGAGTAAAAGATTAAGTAGCACTAATACGGTATTGATGCGCTTGATGTGGACAAAGAGCCTGTGGTGATTTAGCCACATAATGCCAATCGTCGCGAAGCTCGTTACATAAGCAGCCAGCATCGGCCACTCATCACCCAGCATGTGCCACAAATCTGTATCTTTAGGCAATTTATTAAAAGGCAAATCTATCCCAGGTATCTTAATATTTAAGACGAGCAAGGTAATGGCCACGGCGAATACGCCATCGCTAAAAGCTTCCAGGCGACCAGTCTCTTTTTCATCCATGTAGGTATCCTCCTCCATTTCTCTACTTAGGGATCAGTTTACACATTGGGAGAAGCGATATCAATGGTAGTATGTACAGGAGACACCTGTAGAAAGGTGCAGGCACATATTGGAAGCATTTAGCAAGACCGCACACCGATTTTCACCACTCCGCTCAATGTGCGCTGCGTCCACCTGCGGTCAGTGCGCAAGGTTTTTATGCAGTTCATGGGCTTGTTGCATGCCCTCAGAGCATGCAACAAGCCCATGAACTGCATAAAGTATCAAGGCCTCCACGGTTTTTTTGAATGTAGTTTAAACAGCTAAACCCCTGGCGGCCCTTGCCGGATTCGCTCTCGATACTCCTCAAATGATTGGCTTGGATCTTCGAATTCAACCCACCACGTTGCTCCGGCCTCGCTATACCTCTGGACTATCTCGGCTCCCCTGTGCGGATCAGTAGGGGTTTCGCCATTCATTGCTATGTCAAAAGGTTCTGTGCTAGTTCGATAGGTTTTTACGTAGGCAACGATCTCCCGTATCTCTTCCGGTGCCAGGAGTTCGCCGGTCGCCTGGTTGACTGTCATAAGATATATCCCATCCCAGCCTGCCGCTCTGCGCAGCGGTTTGCGCTTCGGCCACCCGCCGGCCAGCCAAACGGGGATCCTGGGGGATTGGAGCGGTTTTGGAAGAAGAGTCACATCATTGACCTGGTAATGTTTTCCATGAAAGCTGAAGGCTTCACCGCTCCACAGTCCCTGCAAGACTTCCACTTGCTACGCGAATAGCGTATAGTAGTATACAAGAAATCTGAGATCTCTATCACAAGCGTGAGGAAAAACACCGGGCATGAATTCGCAGCCACCACCGAAATCGTTTGCATCTCTCTTGTGGGATGTTCTGCGTCTGGGTCTGAAAGCCATATGGGACAATAGTGTTAATCCTGCACGGCCCCTTTTAGAGCGGCAACAGGCCTTGAGGGTGCTAGGTCTGCCGCCCAATGCAACTCCACAACAGATAAAACGTCGCTATCGCGCGCTTGCCAAGCGCTATCATCCTGATCGCGGTGGGGACCAGAAGGAGATGCAGCGTATTATCGCTGCTTATGAATGCTTAAAGAAAGATTTTGCAAAGTAAGGGGCTATGGCAGCCTGGCTCCACAATTATTGCAGAAGCGTTTGCCTGGCCGAATACGTGCGCCACATTGATCGCAGAACAATGCTTCCTGTTCCCTTTGAGGTGGCGGAGCAGTATTTTGCGCTGGCGCGGGCGACGAGGCCGGCGTGACCTGCGGTGCAGGCGTAGGAGATGGTGACGCCGATTGCACTGGCTGCGCAGGAGGGGAGGATTGTGTTGGCCCGATGCCAGGCTCTTGCGTAGCTTGAATAGTATCATGGATAGTCTTTGCTGCTTTAACGGCCATACCACCAATGGTACTGGCAATTTTAAGTCCCTTGGCAATATCATCCACGTCCTTCTTCAAGCGATGTGTCGGAGGTAGTAGTGTCGAGTCAGAGACCTTATTAAAAAAGTTTGGCCCGAACTGGATGCCATCACCATTCCAGGCAAGTTGCCCCTGGTCTTGCGTTCCATCGTCAAAGTGAAATGTGATCGCATTACCCTGGGTGGTATAGCTTCCTTCTCGCCGTATCTCAGGAGCGTTTGTCGCAACTTGTTGCCCGCTTATAAGCGACTGGGCAGCGTTAGCAATGCGACTGCGCTCCTGCACGATGTAGATAAAGCGTCCATTGGCTTGTAAGATGAGACGGTCAATGCGGGAAGTAAAGTAATCGAGTCCTACGCCAGAATTATGGGCGCACTCATACTGTCCGGTAATAGGTTTCATCATACGTCATATCCTTCTCTGGGCATCTCTGTCTCTTCTTATTCCTGGGTTATATTCCATTATAGCATCTCAAAGCAGCATAGCGACAAGAATACTAATTCATCTTAGAAGCCTCGTCATTTCCGTTGTCGGCAGAAATGGTAGAGCTACTGAATAGCGGTGCTTGATGAGAGAGACGACGGGCTTTGTCTAACTCTTCATCACCGGCCTGCGTGTTGCCTTTTTTAAGCAGGTGTCGGCCGAGCAACTCGTGCGCTCGTATTCTCGCCGCAATGCGATCAGTGTCAGCCAGCTCTTGTATAGCAGCTCGGAATGCTTCTTCTGCTGCCGTATCTTGCCTATGGTTGCCTTCAAGGATGCGTCCGACCATCATCTCAGCCTCGGCACGCCTGATTTTATAGCTGAATTGGCCTGCATGCTGGGCCTGCTGAGCGTAGGTGAGGGCCTCCTCGTGGTTTTGGGTTTCAAGTTCAATCCCGGCTAATGAACAGGCAACAGCAGAAATCACATTGGCCACTTCCTGGACATGCCGAGAAGTGGTCTTAGACGAAGGAATCTCCTGGATGAGTTTATCCAGTTCCGGCGTCCATCTTTGCAGTACCTCAAGCAGATGCTTGCGTGCATCATCCAGCTTGCCTAATGCCTGCTCAATCAGCCCGATTTGGTAGCTGAGTAATGCATCACGCATGTTTTCTCTAATAGATCGATAAAGGATGCAGGCATTCTCAGCATGCCTGAGGGCAATATGCAGCTGCTCTTCTTTATCATGGGGACATTCTGCTAAGTTGGCTCGTTCAAAAGCGACGAGAGACATACCCCAGTGCGCTTCAGCGACATAATTCAGCGCAGTATTGGCATCCATCAGGTGCAAGGCAACCTGGTACTCATCAAAGGCTGCGTCGAGTTGTTGCAGTTCACGCAGCGCAGCGGCAAGGTGCAGGTGCAGTGTCATGGCTTCTAACTGCTGATCTGCCGGTACTGTCTCTGGTAGTTCAGTTACTGCATACATGAAATCTCTCTGTGCCGCGAGGAATTCTCGCAGGGTAAAGTAGCACTGACCACGCAGGGCAGCTAAATGCCAGCGCAGAGGCGCAGGGATTTGAGCCATGTTCAGGTCCTTCAACAGGTCCCGGGCATGGTACGGGCGTTTAGCTGCGAGAGCTTGCAATGCCTCTGTTCTTAATTCTTGATAGACTGTATATTGGCGTGCTTCGACTTCAGACTCCCTTTGTTGTTGTGCTAGTACCTGGAGTTCTTCAAGTGGCAGTTGTAACTGCTCTGCTAAAAATTGAAGACTCTCCTGTGATGGTTCAACACGATTGCGCTCGATTTGAGAAATCAAACTTGTACTATAGCGACCTGCAGCAACATGCGCAAGAGAGAAATGTAAACCTTCGCGTGCGGCACGGATGCGACCTCCCAGGGTGTCTGGAGGAACATGCTTAGGGGGACGTGGCATACCTCCAATTTATCCTTCCTGATATGTATTATGAAAAAAGATTATAAACAATGACGACATAAATAACAATAGATAGTATGAATAGTAACAATGGGAATGCTAATAAGCATCCTGATATAAATACGAATGATAGGCTCAAATGTTCAAACTGGAGACCCATGTTGACATTTGAGTGATAAAAAGCACCACGATCAAGCGCATAAACTCTTTTCGTCGGTGGGATTTTTTCCTCTTTTACTATTGTAAATCAGGTTGCAATGTCCCAATGATAATGTACCTCAACTATTGAGAGTTGTGAATTTATTACAACTAATATTAATGACGCCCAATCCCTCATTTTGTTCCTGTCGTTTTCCGTCTTTAAAAGGGAAAATAGGAATACACCACTAACATGAGCCCTTTGTCATGTTAGAACTTTTGGTCGAAAAACCTTGACTTTCGTCGTCCAAGGCTGTATGCTGGAATAGCAATAAACGCTTTTGAAGAGAGGTATCACGATACATGTCCCATTCCTCCAAATTAGTTTCTGCCCGGCGAGATGAGTTAGACACAACACAGCTTTCCCTCTTTGCTCCAAGGAGAACAGGCGAGCAAAGAGAAACTACCGATATTGAAACCAGAACAGAAAAGAAACAACATAGTGAAGCAGCACAGGCTCCAGCGGAGGTTCATCGAACAGCTGTGCGCGCAAAAAAGAGTCCCGGCTACTCGGCGGCGGATATACAGGTTTTGGAAGGCATTGCAGCTATCCGCCATCGTCCCGGTATGTATATAGGATCAACTTCTACCTCTGGCCTGCTCCACCTGATTTGGGAGGCACTGGATAATGCCGTTGATGAAGCGGTGGCAGGTTTTGGCAAGCATATCTGGATGAGCATTGATCGCGAGGGTTGGGTCACTGTCCGTGACGAAGCTCGCGGGATGCCCTTCGACCCGATGCTCTATCAAGGTAAATACTTGCCTGCCGCAACCGTCATTCTCACCGTACCACATTCAGGTGGGAAGTTCGCAGAAGGAGTGTACAAAACTGCTGGAGGACTTCACGGCGTCGGGGCAACTATTATCAACGCTCTGTCTGAAAAATTGGAACTGACCATTTGGAAGAACGGGCAGCAGTTTACGCAGGTTTTCAGTCGTGGCACAGCCAGGCCTCACCAGGTAAGTGCCTGCGATCCCCAACTCCATGGCACGCAGTTGCGCTGGTTATATGATCGCTCGATCTTTGATGCTGATGCCTATTATTCGCTTGAGGCTATCGAGAGCCGTCTGAAGGCCGGCGCGTACCTGAATGGTGGTGTGACTTTTCACCTGGATGCCTGGGATGATGCCGCCAATGAGCAGATCAGGCGCAATTTCTATTCTCGTGATGGTCTGCCCGATTATGTACGCGATCTCGCCACCAGTACCAGTGCACCACTGTTCAAGCAGGTGATTGGCATTGCCAAGGAGAAAGACGGCGCGCAGGTGGAGGTGGCATTGCAGCCAACCGCTGGCTACAAGACCACCATGTACAGCTTTGCCAACGCCGTTCGCACCCGTGATGGCGGTGTGCATGAGACTGGCTTTAAGGCTGCGCTGACCAAAGTGGTACATGATTATGCGCTCAAGTGGAAAATCATCAAAAGCCGCGAGGAAGATGGCTTCCGGCCGGAAGTGATTCAGCAGGGCCTCAACACTGTCATTTCTGTCAAGCTCGTCAATCCCCAGTTCCAGGGGCAGACCAAAGACCGCCTCAATAACGCACCTGTAGAAGGTATTGTGCGTTCGATTGTAGATGAGGGCTTGAAAGATTGGTTTGAGAAAAATCCGGGCGCGGGCAAGGAGTGGCTGAAGAAAATCCTGCAGATGCAGAAAGCCCGCAACGAAGCGCAACTGGTCGAGGAGCTGGCACGAACGGGCAACAAGAAAAACGGCGAACTCATCGATACCACGCTCTCTAAAAAGTTCTTGAAATGTAACTCCAACGACCCTGAGCGTGCCGAACTGTTCATTGTCGAAGGTGACTCGGCCGGTGGCAGCGCGGGCCAGGGGCGTTTCTCGGAGTTTCAGGCCGTGCTCAAGCTCAAAGGAAAACCCTTGAACGTGGCTAAGGCCGATCTCAGGCGCATTGTCGAAAATGAAGAGATACGCACTATTATCAATGTAGTGGGAACAGGAACTCGCGATACCTTTGATATCAGCCGCCTAAAATTTCATCGCATCATCATTGCCACTGACGCGGACGTGGATGGATTACATATTCAATGTTTGCTGCTCACCCTCTTTCACCAGGAATTCAGTGATCTTATTGAACAGGGCCATGTCTATATTGCCTGCCCGCCGCTCTACTCGGTCAAGTATAAAGGCAAGGTCGTCTGGTTGCTGGATGATGAGGCACGTATTCAATTTATTAAGACTCGTCCCGATGCCCAGGGACTGGAGTTCAAGCGTTTCAAAGGTCTGGGTGAGATGAACCCCAAAGAACTGCGCGACACGACCTTTGACCCGGCACGGCGCACGCTCAAACGTGTCTCGATGGAAGATGGTGTGCTGGCGGCTCGCCTGGTCAAAGAATTGATGGAAGATGAGAATGCCGAGGCCCGCCGTGTCTTCCTGGCCGAACACTCGCGCAAGATTAAAGAATTGGATGTCTAGACTATGGCTCGTGTAACTGAAAATAATACTATAGAAACAGGGGTTATCCGAGAAGAGGATTTTTCGGTGATTATGGCGCAGGCCTTCGCAACCTATGGCCTCTCAGTCGTAACTGATCGGGCGCTGCCTGATGCACGGGATGGCTTGAAGCCAGTGCAGAGACGTATCCTGGCGGGCATGCGCGAGGCGCGTTACCTCTCTAGCCGTCCAACAGTTAAAAGCGCGGAGGTGGTCGGCCTCATCCTGGGAAACTATCATCCCCATGGGGATACCTCCGTCTATGATGCCGCCGTACGTATGGCCCAGCCTTTCACCTTGCGTTACCCGCTCATCGAAGGACAGGGTAACATGGGTAGTGAGGATGGTGATGCCCCGGCTGCCTATCGCTATACAGAGATGCGCCTCTCGCCGCTGGCTGAAGCCCTCATGGCCGATATGGAACGTGATACTGTTCCGCTGCATCCAACTTACAAGCAGGATCCGAAAGTCGTCGAGCCTGACTATTTGCCAGGTCGTATTCCGCCCGTTGTCAATCCATCCAGTGGCATCGCGGTTGGTCTCTCCACCAATATTCCGCCGCATAACCTGAGCGAGGTGCTGCGTGCCTGTATTGCCTTGCTTGATCGTCCAAACATGGATGTCGAACAACTTATGACCTATATCCAGGGACCGGATTTTTGCCAGGGTGGAAGTATCATAGGCATCGATGGTATCAAAGACTACTTTACGACCGGTAAAGGGCGTATCATTGTACGCGCAGAGGTACGCCTGGAAGAAACACCGCGCAGTCGCTTGCTGATCGTCACTGAGATTCCCCCCATTGGCCGGGATAAGGTGAAGGCCTCTATTGTTAAGGCTATCAATGCACGCAAGCTGGAAGGGTTGATGCCCGATGTGCGTGATGAGAGCGATACGGAGAAGGGGATGCGTATTGTCCTGGAGCTACGCAAGGATGCAGACGCTGCTCAGGTCCTTTCCCAACTCTTCAATGAAACGGATTTACAGATTGCCCTCTCATTCCAGATGGTCTACCTCTTCGGTGAGCCGATGCAGATGGCACGGCAGCCCAAACACGTGGGCATGATTGAATTGCTCAACTACTGGAACGCTCACCAGGTCGATGTGTTAACGCGTCGTGCGCAATTTGATTTGCGCAAAGCCCGGGAACGCCTGCACGTCGTCGAGGGATTGATTGTCGGCGCGGCCAATGCCGATAAAATCGTCAAGATCTTCCAGCAGGCCGAGGACCGCGCAGCCGCGCGTCAAATTATTGAGAAGACTTATAAGCTCACGCCCATTCAGTCCGAGGTCATTGCCTCGATGACCCTGGCCCAGGTGACGCGCCTGGATGCAAGTAAATATGCTAAAGAGAAAGAGGAACTGCAAGCACGTATCAGTGAATTAGAGCGCTTGTTGTCTGATCGCAAGGCGCTGATTGCCTTGTTAAAGAAAGAAATGCAGCAGCTCATCAAGCAGTTTGGCGACGAGCGTCGTACGACCATTGACGTAGAGGGGCAAATCCACGAACCTATCAAAGAGGTTGCCAGCCTGCATGAACGCGAACCGCTGGTTCTTGCTTTTACCCATGCAGGTGCGCTCAAAGTTCTGCCAGCAGATACGTACGCTCCCAAAGGAAAAAATGGTGCAGCCGTATATACTCCGGTACGTGGAGATGAACAATTGCGCCAGGTCGTTGCAACCACTTCGCAAGATTATGTCTTGTGTGTCTGCTCGAGTGGACGAGTTTTCCAGATTGCTGCTCATCGCATTCCGTCCGCCACGCGCTCAGCAAAGGGAGAAGCTGCGCATAAGCTATTGAAGTTAGCTCCCGGCGAAGAGGTGGTGACGATCCTCCCGCTCGAAGCCTATGCTGAGGATCGCTACCTCGTCACCTTTACTAAACTGGGGAAGGTGAAAAAGTCACCGCTAAGCGATTACAGGACGGCGGATGTGGATGGTCTGCAGGATATGAAACTGGCCGACGGTGATGCCGTGGTTACCGCGCTCATATCGCGCGGGCAGGGTGAGTACTTTGTGACCACGAACAACGCCCAGACTTTGCGTTTCAGTGACGAGGTTCTCCGGGCACAGGGACGCGTTGGTCAGGGCGTGGCAGCTATGGCCCTGGGACAACATGCGCAGGTAGTGAGCGCCTCCTACCTCGATAGTGAACTGGCTGTCAGTAGCGCCAATTTCTTGAGTTTGCTCGTGCTTACGGATACTGGCCTGGCCAAGAAAGTGCCATTAGGCCAGTATCCCCAGAAAGGACGTGCTACGGCCGGTGTTGTGACGACTGAACTGGTTGGTCATGAGCGTGTCTTGCTGACGATGATTATCAACGAAGAGGATTTGCTGCTCCTTGCATGGAGCGGTGAGAATGGTGAAGAGGTAATGGTTGTGAAGGCCAATGAGTTCAAGGCTTTCCCACGGGCAAGAAAGGGTGAGCCGCTGGTGAATGGGCGCGTGTTGAGCGTGCTCAAGTTGTGACTGGATCAAAAGAAAAAAGAGGCCGAAGTCTTTAGTAAGTAACCAAAGACTTCGGCCTTAACGAATTATGCGATGCGTACAATGCCTGAATTACATGGCGGGCGGCTCATCGCCCCTGTCCTGCGCTGCTTCGCCCGGTCGTTCTGAGCGTACAACTTCAATCGAACACTGGGCCATCAGGGCTCCGATGGCTCCAATTGCCGCCAGGGCTGGTGCCACAAGGACGCCTACCACACCAACGGTTAAAGGAATTTCCATGATGGTGTGTCCTTCTTGCTTGATGATGATGCGACGGACATTGCCCTCATGAACCAGCTCTTTTACCCTGGCGAGCAATTGCTCACCCATGACCTGTAGTTCTTCCTGGTATCGCTGTCCCGCCTGAAGATTTGGATCTGTCTGTGACATACTGATTCTCCTTCTTTACGTCTCTGTGTTCCAACGGTATGAGCCACGATCCAGGCTAACAATCGTTATCCTTCTATTCCAAAGGTACCGTTGCTTGTTAACCCCTGGATATAACCTCGTCTGTTATGATTGCGGCTACATATAGTATACGGTGATAGGGCATGATAAGTTGGAGGCATAAGCTAATGCGCTATTATTGCATCACATTTCTTGATTTCCCTGCCATTGTAGCACCTGAACGGATGTGCTATAATTGCCCCTGATAGATAGCGATACCGCAGCTGGCGTAAACTCGCAATAATCCATGAATAGTGAGGTGAAAGCTACTATGTCCATAGAACCACGCGCAGAGTACGATGCGGTTGCCGATGAGATGGCCGCTACGTCGTCCGCAATCACCGGAAAGATGTTTGGAATGCCTTGTCTCAAGAACAACGGTAAGGCGTTTGCTGGTTTCTACCAGGGTGCAATGGTCTTCAAGCTGAGAGTCCCCAGTCACAGCGAGGCCCTCGCACTCTCCGGTGCCCGCTTGTTTGATCCGTCAGGCCGTGGCCGTCCCATGAAGGAATGGGTCGAGGTACCGGTCGAGCATGCCTCCAGGTGGCTCGGGTTGGCACAGGAGGCTTTTCGTTATGTTGATGAGGCAAGCTGAGATGCCTTATTTTCTTGCCAAAACTGACTCCGCAACTTACTCCATCGAGGATTTGGAGCGCGACAAGACGACAACCTGGGATGGAGTGCGCAATGCCGCGGCATTACAAGCTATCCGCGCCATGCATCCGGGTGACGAGGTGCTCATCTACCACAGTCAGGGCGAGGCGGCTATTGTTGGCCTGGCCCGTGTCATCTCCAAGCCTCGTCCAGACCCTAAGGATAACAAGAGTTGGGTCGTGGATGTGGCCTTTGTACGCCGCCTGGCACAGCAGGTAACGCTGCGGGAGATCAAAGAAAGTCATAAGTTCGATGACTGGAGTTTAGTGCGCCGGGGCCGTCTCTCAACTATGCCTGTACCAGATAATGTAGTAGCATGGCTTAAAGAAAAGAAGGTGCTTTAGGGTAGGCCTCAGGAAAGTCCATCGATACCTGCTCCGCAGATAAGCGCACAGACCTTTTGCTCAGGCGTGAAATGTATCTTCTCCGCTAATAGGGCGGCGACTGCCGCGGCCCCACTCAGTTCAGCCGCCACACCCATTTCAAACCAGAGCCAGCGTGCCGCGTCTCGCATCTCCTCGTCCGTCACCAGTACGATTTCTTCTATGTTGCGCCGAATTATCTCCAGGTTGATCGTGGCACTCTGGCGGGGTGCAAGCGTAGTGGCGGCCGTGCGGATATCTGCTAGTTCTACCACGTGGCCTGCTCGCAGGCTCTCGTAGAGCGTTGCAGCTCCAACCGGCTCGATCCCAATTATCCTGATGGCTGGGTTCATTGCCTTCGCAGCTATACTTATACCGCTAATTAACCCCCCGCCGCCGATGGCTACCAACAACACGTCTATGCCTGGTTCGTCCTCCAGAATTTCGAGGCCGATCGTCCCCTGCCCGGCAATGATGGCCGGGTCGGCAAAAGGATGGAAATAGGTCAATCCTTCGCGCTCGGCAGCTTTCAATGCTGCCTGGTTGGCATCATCCCATACAGCCCCTTCAAAGATCACCCTGGCTCCCCAGCTTTCTAATTTCTGAGCTTTAGACAGGGGCGTATTGTGAGGCAGGTAGATTGTGGTTGCTACTTTTGCTAACCAGCCTGCATAGGCTACTCCTAAGCCATGATTACCACCCGAAGCCGTGACAATACCTCGTGCAACCTCTTCTGGCGAGAGACTGAAAAGCTTGTTTACCGCTCCTCGCGCCTTAAACGAACCTGTAACCTGTAAATTCTCTAGCTTGAGATACAGGTTTCTAACCCCGCCTATGCTTTGCTTGACAGGATTGGCTGCGATGAGCGGAGTGCGGCGGATGTAACCTGTCAGGCGGTTTTGTGCTGCCTGGATATTTTTTAGTTCAACCAAGGTTTTTTCCTTTTCTTCCCTTTTTATGCTCGTTATCGTTGGTAAGTATAACGAAAAAGGGATATGATAGCGAGAGCGAACAGTACTTTAAAAGTGTTAGCAAGGAGCATAATCCTATGGATAATGAAGCGTGGTGGTATATCGATGGTCGTTGGGTCCATCCTCGTGAAGCGAGCATATCAATCAATGACGTTGCCGTATTGCGTGGTTACAGCGCCTTTGAGTCGCTGCGCACCTATAACCGGCGTCCTTTCCACTTGGATGAACATTTAACGCGGCTCTACGGCTCGGCTGAACTCATCGAACTTGAGATACCCTGGTCGCGTGACCAGATAACTGCTATTGTACAAGAGATCATTGCACGTAATGCCTACGAGCATGCTTCCATCCGCCTGCTCGTCACCGGTGGGGAGACTGAAGACAGTATTCTACCTGTAGGGAAACCAACGCTTGCTGTGCTCATCTCTCCGCTAGGTGAGCGGGACATGGAGCGCTTTGCTCAAGGTTATAAATTGATCACAACCAGTTTACAACGTATTGCGCCCGAGGCCAAGACTACCAGCTATCTCGCGGCCATCCGCGCGCTGAAAGAGGCGAAGCGTCGCCATGCTGCCGATGCGCTTTTCGTCAACGAACAAGGCCATGTCCTGGAGGCGACACGCAGCAACTTCTTTATTTTTCGAGGCGATACCCTGGTGACACCGCGTGCAGGTGTATTAAGCGGCATCACGCGCAATGTTGTCCTTGAACTGGCGCGTGGTCGCTTCCCCATTGAGGAGCGTCCAATCC